>Ga0181367_1000241_pt1 | contig 9139 bp, 12 predicted proteins | sample LowviralmetaG_FD_130089 | JGI IMG/M metagenome (GOLD analysis project Ga0181367, IMG submission 130089) | Marine viral communities from the Subarctic Pacific Ocean - ​Lowphox_02 viral metaG | ecosystem: Environmental > Aquatic > Marine > Oceanic | place: Subarctic Pacific Ocean | collected... | reverse complement strand
TTCAAATGGTTAATTTACCAACAACAGAGGCACAAGCCTCTACGTTTGGAACTGGATCTTTATGGATGTCTACTTCTGGATCATCAAATTCTGCATATTTAATGGTATTTAATCCATAAAAATTTTGGGTATTAAAAATTCCTTATTATATTAACCAAAATACCTATATGAATTGGATTTTCAACAACGAACAAATATCAAAAGTTTCTCAATTCCCCAAAAACACCTATGGGTTCGTTTATAAAACGACTCATATTCCTTCGGGTAAGGCTTACATAGGAAAAAAAGTACTTGTTCATAATAAAAAAATTAAAGTAACTAAAAAAGACTTACTATTATATGAAGGAGTAAAAGGTAGAAAACCAACCCATAAACGTGTAAGTAAAGAATCTGATTGGTTGACTTATTATGGCTCTAATCAGCAATTAAAGGAATTAGTTGAAAATTGGCCTGCTGATCATTTTGAACGTAAAATAATGAAACTTGCCCCTAACAAAAAACTCCTTACTTATTACGAAACCCAATACCAGTTCATATATAGAGTGCTAGAACACCCAGATGAATTCTTTAATGATAATATTTTGGGAAAATTTTTCAAGAAAGACTTTGATCCCCAATAAATTTTTCGTATCTTCCCGGTATGATAAATGAACTACTGGTTAATCTAGTAAATTCGGTTTTAGGTGAGGGTAAAAGAACTGCTAGAGGTAATCAATCCTATTATTGTCCCTTTTGTAAACACCATAAAAGAAAACTAGAAGTAAATTTTACTGAAAATAAAAAAGGTTATAACCCTTGGAATTGTTGGGTTTGTGGGAAGAAGGGGAAAACAATAAGATCTCTCTTTAAACAACTAGAATCATCAAATGAAAAGTTTCTAGAACTATCCAAACTTGTAAGAACAGGGAATGAAGTTGAGGAAGTTATAGTATCCACTAAAGTTGAACTACCCAAAGAATATAAACTTATACTAAATAACACAGATATAATAGCAAAGCGTGCCTTTTCTTATTTAAGATCAAGAAATGTAACTAAGGATGATATTGAAAAATATAGTATAGGTTATTGTGATTTTGGAAAATATAGAGATATGGTTATTATACCATCATATGATAAAGATGGGGTATTAAATTATTTTTCATCACGTTCATTTGATAAAAACGCCTATATAAAATACAGAAACCCAGATTGTTCCCGAGATATAATTCCATTCGAATTATTTATTAATTGGGATTCCCCATTAGTATTATGTGAAGGACCATTTGATGCTATGGCTATAAAAAGAAATGCTATCCCCTTATTTGGAAAAAACCTCCAATCAAAACTCCTTAAAAAAATAGCCACATCATTAGTAAATAAAATTTATATAGCACTAGATACAGATGCTATAAACCAGGCATTAAAACATTGTGAATATTTAATAAATCAAGGTAAAGAAGTATATCTTGTTGAATTAGAAGGGAAAGACCCAAGTGAAATCGGATTTTACCATTTCACCAAACTAATTCAAAACACTTTTCCTTTAACTGAATATGATATAATGGAAAAGAAATTATCATTAATATGAAAACCCCCAAAATTGAAAAAAAATATAATAGAATATTAGAAATATCTGAAGATGCACAACAGATTACTCTACCAGATGCTAGATATTATAAGCGTAACGGAGAATATTACCCATCTGTAACTTATGTTTTAAGTCACTACCCAAAAGGGAAATTCTTTGAAGAATGGCTTAAAAAAGTAGGTTATTCCGCTGATTATATTGTCAAAAAGGCAGCCAGTGATGGTACTCAAGTACACGAAATGATAGAAGAATATTTAAATGGGAATGAAATGAATTTTCTAACCCCTAAAGGTGTTCCTTTATATGATCCTAATATTTGGCAAATGTTTTTAAGATTTGTAGAATGGTGGGAAACCTATACCCCTACATTATTAGAAGCAGAGGTACATTTATTTTCAGATGAATTAAAAGTAGCAGGTACTTGTGATTTAGTCTGTGAAATAGATGATAAATTATGGGTTATAGATTTTAAAACATCAAACCAAATCCATACAACATATGAGTTACAAACTGCTGTTTATACTAAATGTTATGAAGAATGTTTTGGAAAAAAAGTAGATAAACAAGGAATACTATGGCTTAAATCAAGTAAAAAGAAACCCAAAGAAGGTAAAATGCAGGGTAAGGGATGGGAAGTTGTAGAATCAAAACATACCCAAGAAGAAAACCTTGATATTTTCTCAACAGTTCAAAAGTTATTTAAGTTAGAAAACCCAAAACATAAACCTTCATTTACCGAATTTAAAACTGTAGCTAAAAGAGAAATATAATATTTATGGTAAATACTCAAAAATGATTAAATTAATAGAATTGCTTAAAGGGGACACAGAACCCCCAAAAGCTCTTATTGTAGCTGGAGCCCCGGGTGCTGGTAAGGGGTATATTCTAAAAGATATAGATCTAGGGAGTTTAAAAACCTTTAATATTGACAATGCTTTTATTAATTTGTTAAAAAAATCTAATGTAACTTTAGATTTAAAAAATGCTACCCCTGAAGAAAGAAGCAAAGCAGCTAAAGCAATGGCAGCAGCAACTAAAGAATTAAAAACAAGTATTATTCCTAATGCCATAGCTAATAGAGAATCATTTGTATTAGATGGCACAGCAGCTTCATTCAAAAATACTTTAGCTTTAAAAGATGAATTAGAAGCAGCTGGATATGAAGTATTTATGCTTTATGTTTATACTGATTTAGAGCGTTCATTAAAACAAAACCAAGAAAGATTTGAAAAAACGGGGGGCGAAGATAGAAGTTTAGCTCCTGCTATTGTACTAAGTACTTGGAATTCGGTAACAAAGAATTATCAACCCTATAGGCAAGCATTTGGTAATAATTTCATTTCTGTATCTAATACAGGTGAAACCATGAAAGATTTAGATGCAATAATAGATCAATATTTAACCCCATACAAACCCAAAGATACTCTCCCAAAAACCCCAAAACAAAAAGAAAGAAGTGAAAAGCAATGGGGTAAGTTAAAAACTGAATTAGAGTATTTATTATCCCTAGATAAGGATAAAGATGGAGTTATAGATTCTTCGGTTTCTAGAAAAGCAGCAGCAGACATAATAAATCAGTTTTTGTCCTAATGTTTTATGAATTCAAAAGAAAGAATAAAGACTTGTGAGGGTTGTAATAAATTTTTCCACCCCACAAGACAATGTAAAGCGTGTTGGTGTTTTATGGATATAAAAACTAAAATAAAAACTAAAACTTGCCCCAAAGGTAAATGGTAATATGAGTGAATTAAGTAATTTTTTAGTAGAAAGTATTTTAGATGGAGATGAAAAAAGTTCTCCTACAATTGCTTTATTTGGAGGTGGATTCAAACCCCCAACTAAAGGTCATTTAGAAGTTGTACTACAAGGCATAGAACAAAACCCGGATATAGATAAAATATATATAGCAGTAGGTGCTAAAGTTAGAGGGGGTGTTACTCAAGATGAATCTGTAAAAGTGTGGGAAAAATATCAAAAATTAATTCCTATTGAATCTGAAATTATACCTGTTGGTTCCCCATTTGAATTTTATAAAGAATATTTAAAATCCTTTTCTGATGATAAAGTTTATATTTTTATGGGGGCTAGAGAAGGTAATGAAGTTGATGATTTTGATGTAGCTCAACGTTCAGATTTTATAAAAAAATATAGTGATAATGTTATTCCGGTTAAAGTAAGTACTGCAGGAGGAATAAGCGGTACTTTATCAAGAAAATATCTAACCACAGATCCTGATAGATTTGTAAGTACCTTACCAGACCAGTTATCAATTGATGATAAAAAAGAAGTATATAATACTTTAATAAATGAAGAAATTGAAAAGAAATTTTTATATGCTTTTGATTTAGATGACACTTTAATCACATCAAAATCAGATGTTATAGTTACTAACCCTAAACAAGGAACATTTAGATTAACACCTGCAGAATATGCTTTATATGAACCAGGACCAGATGATGAATTAGATTTTTCTGAATTTGCTAAACTAAAAAACCCAAAAACTATTAAAGATAATTTTAATAAATTCTCCCAAATATTAAAACGAACATCAGACTTACGAAATACTCAGACTATTATTTTAACAGCAAGACAACCTGAGGTATCAACAGATTTAGAAGCTTTTTTAGAAAAGAGAAATTTACCCCAAGTAAAACTTCATGCTGTCGGAGATTCCTCACCCGAGGCTAAGAAAAAAGTACTTCAAAATTATATAGACCAAGGATATAATAAGATCAGATTTTATGATGATTCCCCTAAAAATATCGAAGTGGTAAAAACATTAAATTCACCAGAAACGGAGGTTATTACCAAATTAGTTGTAACAGGACCTTTTAGTGAAAACAAAAAGGACCATTTTGGACTAATTCAGTTTGTAAATGAAGTTGTTGAGGAAGAAGATAATTCGTTTGATTATACTCCTTATTTAGATTCTTTAAATAAACACATGGAAGATAATGGGATGAATATACAACCCACCCCAAAAATTAAATTTATAGATGATGATGCTGATAACGCCGCAGATATATTGGGTAAAACAGCGTTTTACGACCCGAATCAACGCGAAATAACCTTATTCACCATGTCCCGCCATCCCAAAGATGTCTTGCGTTCATACGCGCATGAAATGATCCACCATATCCAAAACTTAGAAGATAGGTTGGGTAATATTACTACAACAGACACAAGGGAGGATGACCATTTAACTCAAATAGAAAAAGAAGCATACACTGATGGTAATATCACATTTAGAAAATGGACTGAAACTTTAACTGAAGGACAATTAAAAGAAATATCAATAAGATCAAAGGATGAAATCAAACATTGGGCTCTCAATGCCGATTTAATTTCAATTTTGCAAAATAACCCATCTAAATTTGAACAATTAGAAGATAGTTTAGAGGGGGGACGTTTAAAAGCTTTGTATTATTTTTGGGATCTTATAAAACAAGGAGAATTAAATGAAGATATAGAGATTGTTGATTCACCTGAACCGGAATTAACAATTTATTGTGATATGGATGGGGTATTATGTGACTTTGAAAAGAGATTTGAAGAATTTGGACATATGCCCCCTCGTGAATATGAAAAGAAATATGGAACTAAACAATTTTGGAAACTTATCGATGAAGAAGTTGGAATAAGGTTTTGGGTTGGCATGCCTTGGATGCCAGATGGAAAAGAATTATGGAATTTTTTAAAGCCTTTTAACCCAACTTTACTTTCAGCTCCATCGAGAAATAACGAATCTCGGCTCGGGAAACGCCTGTGGGTCAGAAATCACATACCCGGAACTAAACTTATTTTGGCAAGTAAATTCAACAAACCACAATATTCTCAGAAAAATTCAATACTTATTGACGACATGGCCAGCACCATTGAAAAATGGGACGCTGAAGGAGGTATAGGAATCCTACATACCTCAGCAGTTTCTACTATTGAGCAGCTCAAACAGTTGGGATTATAAGTCTAACCAAAATTCTAATCATGGATAAATTAAAAATGATTGTCAATTCCTCTTGGTTTAGAGCAGCACTCGCCGGTGGCGTAGCAGTAGCTTTATATATTTCGGGTAATATTTTTTACTCTGGAATAGCTTTAGGGGTTGGTGTAAGAGAACTATTAATTGCTTTAAGAGGCTAATAGTAAGTTTACATAAAGAGTTATGTAAATTTTAATTATTAACTTAAATTTCAAAAATCATGAAAGAAGTAATGGACAAAGTAACCACCTTTTTAGGAGGTTTAACCGCAATTATGTTATCATTTGTATCACTAAGCATTTTAGCTGAAGTAATATTTGGTGTAGGTGTATTTGGTACTAGCGTTGTAGCTAATGTAATAGAGCTAATTAGCTCTTTGGGTAACGGTGGATTTGTAGGTTTAATTGCCTTGATAATCTTAATACAAGTATTCCATAAAAAAGGATAATACATTTAACGTAAGTTATGAATATTAAAACGAAGAGGAAAAGACCAGGGATGCATTCAAAATCAAAATCATCCCGGTCTAAATCCTCTTTAAACTATAAGAAAAAATACAAAGGACAAGGAAGATGAAAGATAATGTTTTAAAAAAAGAATTTTCTAAGAATGATGTAAAACGTCTTAGAAATTTAGTTAAAGGAAACTCAAGTGAACGTACTGGAGAAGGCATTGGTTATACTAAAAAACAAGAGTTCCATAAAGAAGGTGATACTTGGGATGAAAATGGTAGAACCTGGACCATTAGAGATGGTATAAGAGAAAATATTACAAAACTTGATAAATTTAAGAAGGCAGCTGTGCCCTTATTTTGCCCCTCCTGTAATCAAATAATGAATAAACAATTAGACCCCCATTATTATAAATCCTATGGTCATTGTTTAGACTGCAGAGCTAAATCTGAGACCAAAATGAAATTAGAGGGTAAATGGAGCAAGTATCTTAAAAATACAACTAATAAAGAATTAGATAATATGATAGAAGAGTATAAATCATTTATGATGGATGCTCTCAATGAAGGTAATGATAGTTTTATTACAGAATCTGGTGAAGTAGAAAAATGGGTTGGGGGTATTAATAAAGAAAGAGCAACCAAGGCAATGGAAGAAACTATAAAATATTTAGAGAGTTTAAAAAAATAACAAATCCCAAAAACCCTTACATTTTGTTACACATTTTTTATGTTTTCCCATAAAATGTGGATATTTATAAACTAGATGATATTAAGGGTTGTTTCAATAAAAGTATATTGTTTAAACTAATCCTTAAAAATGGAGAGATGGAAATTGAATTATTGATTTATTGCATAACTGCAGTTGTAAGTGCTTTAGGTATAAAAGAAGTTTGGAGTATTTGGAAAAGAAAAATTGAATTAAAAAGCCAAAGACTTAAAAAAGATGAAATAACAAAAGATCAAATAACTTCTAAAGTTATAGATGAGTTAAAAATCAGGATTAGAAGTTTAGAATCTAAAATTGATGATTTATTAAAAATGAACAAAGAATGTGCTGTTAAGTTAGCCAGATTAGAAGAGAGAGTAATGTTATCAGCTAAAAAGAATTCAAATAGAAAAACGAAAAAAATAAAACCCTAAGCAAATAATGGATAATTTTGACACAAGAAAATGGTTTAAAAAACAATACCTAGAAGAAGCTGGAATCCAAGAAGGAATTTGGGCATTAGGAACTAAGAAAGACATCCAAATGTTTATACAAGATATTGAAGACATTAAAGAAAAACATTATGACTTTGTTGGTAGTGATGCTGTTTATAATGGGTTGGATCAAGCTATTGTAGAAGCAGAAGAATTATTAAAAATAGCAAAAGATTAAATAAATAAAACAATTAATAATAAATAAAATGAAAGATTTTAACTTAAGAAATTACCTTTATAACAACCCCCTTCTTGAAGAAAAAGAAGAAGTAGTAAATGAAAAGATTAAGGTAGAAGAAGAATCAACCCCAATAGAAGAAGAAACAAAAAATATTAAAGAAGAAAAACTTCGTGGGTACATCCGAGAAAGAATTACTTCTATTCTTAAAGAAGTTGAAAAAGAAGAGGAAGATGTTGATGTAGATGTTGATGTAGAAGATACTGAGAATGTTGATGTTGATATTGAAAAGGAAGTAGATGTAGAAGATGAAGAAGTAGAATCTGACATTGAAGTCAAAACAGAAGTTCCAGGTGAAGATACTGATACAGTAGCTGTATTAGGTCTTTTAACTAAAGCACAAGAAGAAGCTGAAAAATTAGGGGATGAAAAGTTGATGGATCAAATCGGAAACACAATTACCTATTTTACTAGAGCTCACGTTGTAAAATCAACAGAAACAAGAGCAGTAGCTGCTGAATAATTTAAAAAAATAAAATTTATGGAAACAAATGAAACTTATACGAAATTATCTGAGTTATGGAATGAATTTTCAATTGAACATTCAAAATCTTCTAAAGCTGCCCATGGTAGAGCAAGAAGAGCTTTAACAGAAGTAAAAAAATTAATCTCAGTCTATAAAAAATCATCCGTAGCTGAGGATAAAGTAAAGTAAAATGGACAAAGGTACCTTATCAGCTTACATCAAAGAAATCCTTAAAGAAAAAAAAGTAAAAGAAGGTACCTGCGGTTATGGGGTAAAAGGAAAGCTAGGTAAAAAACCAGCTGGATCTCACCTATTAAGCAAAAAAGACTTAGAAGAAGAATTTCTAACTCCTAATGAAATTGGTGATGAAGCAGTAGAAAAAGAATCATCATCAGGAGCATTTGAAGAATCATCAGGAATGCCCCCTAGAGCAGAAGAAAACACCGGTGAATTATTTAGTAAACTAAAATCTTCTGGTAAACTAGAAGAACCCACAGGTGGGGCTAATATGTCTGGTAAAAATTACACATTAAATGGGGGTTCTAAGTGGGATACTATGTATTTTTTATATAATCCAAATTCTCCAACACCCTTTGGCCTTAAGCAAGTTGCAGGTATGGGTCTTAATGATATATTTTTAGCAAAGTATGGTTTAAGACCATCACAATCTGGTGTAGCAGGAGTTGGTCTTTATATTTTTGATGGAAATATAAACCCAAGATATTTTACAGAAAAAAGATTTGAGGAAATAGTAGACCATTTTAGTGGTGGACTTGAAAGAGAAGCTAAAGCACAAAGAGATTTTTACCGTGATAGAGGACCAACCTCAGGAACTATTGATGAATCAGATGAAGATTTTAGAGATTATAGTTTATTAGATTTCTTCAAAGAAATGCAATCCTTTCCTGCAGCAGGAGTAGATAGAGAAGATATTAGAGATGCATCCAAATCCAATAAAACAGTTGGAAATACTCCTGCACTCCAAGATTTATTAGATCAATGGATGTCTGGTCGCTATGATGAAGACCCTGGATACTTGGTTGATGAATTAAGGGGTTTACTTGAATCAATTAATGAAGATGATTTTGGAAGGAATGATCCTGTTTTAATGAGAGCAAGAGCTGCTAAAATAAGAGCTGAAAAGGAAAAGGAAGCAGAGAGAATGAGGGATGAAAAATGGGGTAAAACAGATACTGAAAGAACAAAATATCGTTACGGGATACAAGATGAATTAG
>Ga0181367_1000240_pt1 | contig 9146 bp, 10 predicted proteins | sample LowviralmetaG_FD_130089 | JGI IMG/M metagenome (GOLD analysis project Ga0181367, IMG submission 130089) | Marine viral communities from the Subarctic Pacific Ocean - ​Lowphox_02 viral metaG | ecosystem: Environmental > Aquatic > Marine > Oceanic | place: Subarctic Pacific Ocean | collected... | reverse complement strand
GTCAGCGTACCGGCAGAGTGAGTCAGCGTTACGTCGCCACCGTTAAAGTTAATAACCCCGAGATTGTCCAAGTGGAGGTCGTTAAACCCGAGAGCCGCAGTCCCCAGGTCTAACCCTGCGGCGGCTTCAGGCCATAGCGCAGCACCACTCAGATGCAGTTTTTCTGTGGGAGTGCCGTTAACCATTGTCCAGAAGTTAAGCTGTGCGTCCTCACTCTCATCCGTAACATCGGTAATTTCCCATGCAATCCGAGCAGCAGTAAATTGCTGCCTGTCGGTGTGATTATTCGGTAACTCGAAGTTGATATATCCGTTATCACCGTTTGCAGGAAGGGCTGCGGTCTCTACTCCGCTGGACTCAGTAGAAGGACGGAAGCCGAATACCGCTACAAGGGACGAGGTTTCATCGGTTGTTGAGAAAACTTCTAGCGCAGCACTCGCTGTCGTATAGTTACGTGCATGGAGTGTCGTGACCTGCACTTCTGCGAGTGAAGACCACCATATCTGCTCAGACCCGTTAACAATCTTTACGTCAAATCGTCCGAACCCGGAGTCAGCAATAGCGAACTGTCCGCTCGTAAAGGTAGAGTCTTCAGTTCCCCTTTGCGGAGTAGTAGTTCCGATGTTGTAACTATTTGCGGTGACATCTGACGTAATCAGGTTGCCTGAACCGTCTCTTAGTACGCCTGCAAACCGGACACCCGTGGTCGGTTCAGCCATTTCTATACTCCTCGGAGGGCTTCTAGCGGCCCACGCCCACGCGTTCCTGCGATAGCATCACGAACTGCTTCGTCAGGACGTAGCTGGGCTTCTGTTTCTGATATGAACTCCATGCGGAGTCCGCTCTTTTCTAACTGAACTCGTTGCATCCGGTCTAACGCAAGACTCCCGAACGGCGACGTGTGAAACCGCGCTCCCTGCACGTTGATCCCAACTCTCGGAGTAAAGATAACAAAGTCGGGAATAATCCCACCTCGTTGAGTCCTGCCCCCGAATGTGCTGGTCTGGTACTGGAAGTCTACCCCTTCTCTCCGACCCGTACGCAGTATCGCACGGTACACGTAATACTCAGGATCGCTCCCAGGCCAAGAATCGGGAACAATAGGAAGTAATCTTCCTTGCGGTCCTCGTTCTTGCTGCGTCGTCATCGGTCAATACTCTGCCGTGGTTCCCCAAACTCGATAAGAACACGGTTTGACGGTATCCCAAGATTCCCACTTCTATCGGAAATCTGAAGATTCAAAACGTCCATGTAATAGTTCTGCGGGTTGTTCGTGCCGTCGTCGCTGCGCCACGTAACCTCGACAAGAGGGTTCGAGTATCGAGCAGCAAGCAAGTTCTTGACCTGCTGTGAGGGCGGAATCCCGGCAACCGTTCGCTCAACCTTGATAAGCGCACGCACACCAAAGATCGCAGGAACACGCTTGCGATAGGTCAAGAACATCTTGTGCAAGTCAGGCGTCGCCGTGACCGTAGACGGGTCACGCGTCCACGTAACCCTGAACTTGATGTACCTGTTCGTCACACCCGTTACATCAGAAGACGAAGGAAGCGTGTATTCGCTCTCTCCAGTCGCCGTCTTAGTCGCGAGCGTGGTGTAACTTTCGACAAGATCAGTCGCATACTCGAACTTCAAAGTAGCGTTTGAACTCGGGTGCGTAGAGTCCACCCAGAGCGACAGCGCAAGTTTGTCCTGGTTGCTCACACCGCCGTCAAACCACGGTGTCTCAAGCGTGGCAGTCGTGTCGTAGTTCTGCTCCGATATCTGTGTCGGGTTGATAACGTCAACCGGAAGTTGCATGTAATAAACACGCTGGTTGTGCGCCCACCACATTCGATAAGCGTTGTACGAACTCGACACAAGAGCCGAAGAAATCGCCCTACCTACTTCTGGAGATACCCACTTCACTTCCCATCCTCGACCGTCCCAGCCAAGAATGTGAGAAAGCCCTCTGGATGCGCCAAACGTGGAAAACCCGACCCCGGCCATTGCCATGACGCCTGTGAACGGGCGTGTCACGAGAGTAGTCGTACTGACTGCGGTAGTCGCATCAATAACTGCAAGCAACTCGTTGTGGGACTTGAGAAGTTGACTGATAGCCCCACGCCGGGTTGCAGGCAGTCCGTCGTCAAGGTCTGGGCCAACAACGTCTACAACAGTCTGGTCTGAACCTGCCTGGAATCGGTAGATAGCGTTCCCGGCTGAGTTGAACAGTTGGCCTCGAAAGACTTCATGCCCATCTCCACCTTGAGGATGGAAGGGAAGCTGAAGGTCTGTCGGAACGAAGCGAGTGTTTACGTTGTCGTGAACATAGAGAGTTGTTCGCGTGTGGGCATAAATGTGCTGCTCACGATCTGGGCCACGAGCAATCTCTAAGCCTGTGACAACCTGCCCGTCCACTGGCAAAAGCGCATCAGGAGTCCAACTGCCTGACAGGTCGTCTGTGTAGTAAAGCTGACCATCTGCGTCGATGCCCCAGAGGAAGTCGTTCCAGAACACCACGTACTTGATGTCGGTCGTATTAACAGCCCAGGTATCTGAAGCCGTGGCGTAATGGACTTCTTCTCCGGTCGCAATAACAAGCGTATCCGTCGCTGTATCGCCTGGATAAAGTTTCCCCGATGTCCAATCGGTCGCATCATTGTTAAGTGTGACAACCGACGATCCCCACGAGTCAGCACCGTTGCTGTAGACGTGAACCTTTGTTCCAACGCAGGAATAGATTTGATTCTTGAAGTCGGCAAGAAGCGTTATGTCGGCAACGGTCTCGTCCGCTGCTGTAGTGACTGCCAGTATCGGTAGGACGAGGTGGCCGCGGTGACGAAGCTGCGCTGTAGACCACCACGCACGGTTGCCGTCTGTGCGGGTGTCCATGACGTTGATGCCTATGCCGTCACGGAGGTCTGTGACTTCCCATGTGGAAGCAAGCGGGTTGGATGCGTCGGTCGTATCCCCGATAACGACTTTACCGGGAGGTTGCGAGATATCGAACCACGACACATCGCCGTCCAGTTGATACCGCTCACCGTTAATGCTGATCTCGCCGTCTTGGATGATGCGCGCTGCCATTAACTGATCGACCTTCCAGACGTGAACTCAGCTACCCACTCAATGTCGTCGTTGGTACTTGCAGCGTTTCCCTGAAAGTTACTGAACCGTTCATGGATATCGAGAAGTTGAAGAGAGCCACCTGGCACTAACGTGATGCCGTAGGAACTCGTAACAGTCGCGGTACTGCCATCTCTACCGAGTCTCCCGATAAAGACGTTCCCGCTGTTTGCTGCCGGTGCTCTGAACTCAATCATAGTGACGACAGAACCAGCACGTATAACAGCTTGCGCTGCAAGGTCTCCCGAAAATTTCTCAGCAGTCCCGGCTGAGTTGATGTTGAGTCGTCCGAAGTCAACTGCCATTAGAAACCTCGTGCGTTAATCATCAACCCAGATTGTGCCTTGTGGAAGACGCTGGCGACTCATCCACAACTCTGCAAGACCCTCAAGTCGTTCAGCCTCTAACCAGTCGGCTTCACGTCGCCCTGCGTAACGGTTCCCACGAGCACGCATCAACCAGGCGGTCGTACGCATAATCAGGTACTCAGGCTCAACATCACAGGTAGATGAATCAGAAGTTAAAGCAGTCGGCTTTTTGTAGCCTTCCATCTTGAGAAGAGAATAACGCGTCTGGCTGTAGGCAGTCTCGTTTAGAACCAACTCCCGACGGTCTTTGTCACGCGTGTAGTTCGCTCGGCTTACTCGACTCCATATAGAAGAGTCTTCAACGAAAGCCCGAACCTCATCCAGCCATACCGTAGCGGCCCCGATATCTGACGTGTGGATCAAGCCAACAGAAATGATCGCCGTGTCGCTCTGCGGGTTCGCTAGGGCCACCTGATGGCGTGTCCACGTATTAGCGGAGGTCGCAGGTATGTCAAGGTCTTCTGTTGTAGCTGCGGCAGAGGCTGAAGCCGAGAGTCGAAGGCGCAACTGTCCCGCAGTTAGCGCAACAGTCGATTTGATCCAGAACTCCACCGTGTCGTACCCGGATAGATCGAGCGAAGAGATGCTGTCGGAAGCAATGATGTCCGTTGCTCCCAGTCCAGCAGCAAGCACAAACTTATTCGCGCTATTCCCACTGGCGTAGTCTTCCCCGTCGGCACTGGCTGTTACGTCAGCATCTACCAACTCGTCGAAGACCGTGTTGCAGTTATGAATCGACGTCCACGTATACGAAGAGCGATAGTTCAAATGCTGCAAGCCTACAAACGCCGTTGGGAACTCGTAGTTCCTGCGATCCCTGTAGGTGTGCAAACTGATGTCTGTAGACGGAGGCGCACCCTTGCGGGTGATAGTCCGTACAGCCCGGTCAATCATGTCGTGGACACACGCTGGAGGCATGTCCTCGTCCCAGGACTCGTAAGTATCTCCGTCCGCTGTTGAAGCGGCCAGGACATCTCCGCGAGTAGTGAACGTGGTTGAAGAACCGACGTATGAGGTCTGAATCCGAATCGCCCCGTCGTTTGTCCCAGACGTAAAGACGATGTGATTACCGTTCTCGTGGTCGTCGGCGTTAGGCATCTCTGCATCTACGCCGGTCGAGGTCGAGCCAGAACCAGTCATAGTCCCGAGACGTATTGCACCGAGATTGTGGCCGATAGATTTGCGAAGTTCTTCGCGAGTCTGCCCGACGATTACAGCCATGACTTAAATAGTTACTTCCATTTCAGGATGCGAAGAGGACATATGCAGGCGAGTGTTCCGGTTCTTCTGCCTAACAGACTTGCCTTTCATCGGCTTGTCGCAAAATAAGCAAGCCGAAAGCATTTCTTCAACCTTGACACGCTTCGGCTCAACCTCTGGTTCGATAACGAAGGTTTCGGGAACGACCTCTTCCTCTTCCTCTTCAATAACTGGAGGAACAATCTCGACTGGAGGTGCAGCCTCGTTAACTGCGGCTACCGGCACTGAAAGGTCTTCGTCAGGCGTGTTGGCGCGAATAAGAGCCTGTCGAACAAGTCGCTCTTCCCCGTCAACCTTCTGCTGTTCAATGTCCCGAATCTGCGCCCACTCGTTCTTGTGGCGGTGCTGCATGTGCAGCCGCATCTGGAACTCACTGGCGAGATTGCCCGACTTGCAAACCGGAAGCCCCATACGGTCATACGCAGAACGATCTTCAGAATCTGGATGGAGCATACAGGGCGTACTGCCACGCCACGGCTCAATCGCTGGCTTAACAGTCGTGAAGCAACGAACACCTTCGTCGTTCACCTTGAGAAGTTGAGCAGCAAGCATGTTCCGGTTGACCTTGCTCGGCTCACCCGTGAACTTGTCCCAGACAGTGACCCAGCCAGCAGACTCCATCTCCTCTATCGTGATCCCCCACGGAGTCTCTTTGCTTGGCAACTGAACCAGCGCGTCTTCCATGCCCGGAGAGATCGCATCCTGGGCAAGCAAGGCAAGTTCCTCTGGACGCATTTCGTCTTCGCTTTCGAGGACTTGGTTGCTGAGTTCTGCGAGTTCTTTCATCGAGGGCATCTATCGTTTGTCCTTCGCTAATGAGCCAGTGGTCTTTCGTCCGACAAGATTTCGTTGCTGTTTGTCTTTCTCGTCTTCGTAAGCCGTTAGATAGTCTTGCGCTGACATCGCCGGGATTTCGTCCCAGTCAAACTTCTTGCCGCGCAAGTTGTCTGCGTAGTCCATGAGAGACGCTACAGTCTCCCAGACATGACCGCGCCCTCGCTCGTCTACTGTACCGCCAATGATGTTCAACTGCTTTGTTATTCCAAAGGCAGATGCTGGCCCCATATCAGTCCGATGCTCGACAAGCCGGTCGTTACGAACAACCTTGACGATCTGATACCGACGTGGAGGGCCGAAGTTAGCAGGAGGCAGGTTCAACTCTTCAAGGCTCCAGGCAGGCTCGTCCTTGCGGATAGAGAAAGTCCCGACTAATAGCGTCACGCAACAGGTTCCTGTTCAGCCTTCTCAACCTGCTCACAATCGCTGACGGTGAACCCGCCATCGTGAAGTTCGATCTGGTCAAGAGTGACCGTCTGGTTCTTGAGCATGTGGATCACGGATACCGTGGCACTGAGTTGAGACTCCAATTCAGTAAGTTCTATTAACTGCCTGCCAATGATCTCTTCTGCGCTCATAGGTTCCCTTTGGAGTTGTTGCCCCCGCCCCGAAGGGCGAGGGCGTTCTTACCTATTGACTAGGCGTTCCAGTCACGGTTTGCCTTAACAAGAAGGTAATCTACATCCATGATGGCAAGTTCAGTCGTGTTAGCGGCAGCAGCAAGACAAACAGCCAAATTGGTTGTTGTCGAACATGCACCTTTAACCGTCTGCTTCAAGTCACCGTCGATGTACCAACGAGCGGTCCCGTTTGAATCAACTTCAAGTTTAAGGATTTGCCACTCACCAGCTACAGCGTCATCGTCTAGGTCAACGGCAGTAGTAGTGGTTGAAGCCGTGGCAGTACCACCACTGTGGATGCCGTGCCAGTCTTCATCGTCAGTGAGTTCATCACTCAGGTAAAAACCAACACAGTCCGCAGGGATAGTGAGGGTTGTTCCCGAAGCATTGATGACGATATCTTCAAGCTGCTCATCAACCGAAAGGATGCTGGTCAGCCCAAAGAATATCTCTTTAGTGTCCAAGTCGGGAAGTTGAACGCGAGCTTCCAGAACAATCGTCCCCATCAGCCCAACATCAAGACCGATGTGTGTGCCGATAAAGGTCGTGTCAGCGTCGGTATTGCCAGAAGTGATTGTTACAACGCCCGAAAGCGCGTCCTTACCTGCAATACCGGCATCGTTGTCCTCGAACCCCTCGCCACCGGCGTAGAAGGCTCCCAAATCCGCTGTATCAGCGGTTAGTGCCAGAGTGTCCCCGACTCCAAAAAAGTCGTTGAAAAGTCGGATACGTCCCACTTCTCCTTGAGCGTTTATAGCCATTTTCTATTACCTCGTCCCCTTACCGATAAGGCGGGTTTGGGACTGATTGTTTAGAGACTCCAATTGAGCCTCTAACTAGCACCGTTAGCTAGTCGGAGTAGTTGCGTCACTCTGAATCTCGAAGAGCCAGTTGCCCGAAGATCGCTCGGCGTACGCGTACTCGTCGCGGTGAAGCATGTTAGTGCCGCCACCACCGATGAACTCGTCACGAACCATCTTCACGAACGGCGCACGAGCCTGACACAGAACGATGGCTCCACCGGAACCGGAGGCGAAAATGCCACCCTTTGCGTCCGGGGTCGAGTCAAGCGGAATGTTGTCGTCCTGGAAGAACGCTGCGTCTGCGATCGGAAGCATGTAGCCTCTGCCGTAAACTTCAGCGGTCGAACCAGCAGGAACCGGGTAGGTTCCAACGCCACCGACTAATTCGTCGTACAGGTCTTTGGATTGAAAGCCGTGGAGCACGAAAGAAACCGGGCCGTCCCATGTCTCGGTCGTGTTGCTGCGGATGCGGAACGCACCTGCGGCTACATGGCCTGATGTAAGGGTCGTGCCGGTTCCGCACAGAGACGTGGTAGCACCGTCAAGAACGGTGATGCCGTCAATGTCCTTCTTGCGCTCAATAGCGTTCTGAGCAAGCGCGCCCGTCTTCGCAATCACGTTCTTCGAGACGTTGCGAGCCGCACGATCCGTAAGGAACGTGTGAACCGAAATCATTTCGGGCGTGATCGAAAACGGAGTGTCCGCGAGAACCTGGGGATTGTCTTCCTCAGTGGTCTCGGTGATTGCTGATGCAGTCAACTGCGCCAGCGAGATTTCTTTCCAACTGTTGCCAACTCCTGTACCGAGTTTTACCCGGTCAGCCAGTTGCGGCATCACACCCTTCGTCTCTCGGACGATACGGGCCTGATTCACAATATCTGGGAGAGAGTCGGCAAGAGAGGATGTATATGTCGTCCCTGTTGCCATATTGTTCTCCGGTTAAGAGCCTGTCCCCAGCTACATATTTCCACGTTTTTGCTGGATTGAGATGGCTCGTGCTGTGTCGTCGCTTCGTCCTGCGGCGTAATCCGCCATGAACTGTGCATCTGACTGAGAACCCGATTGGCTCCCCCCGGAATCCAGTTGGTTTTCTGGACCCCCTGCGGGAACAACCGACTTCCTAGCTTCAGCCGATGCTGTCTCTGCCCTAGATGACGCAACATTCCCCGCCTCGGCAGCAATCTCCGCAATAGCTTCCCCGAGGTAACTGAACTCTGGAGACAAGGCGTTGTTAGCGTCCTGAAACTCCGAAATCCTCGTCACCCCGAAAGCGGCTACCTTGTTGAGAGCAGTCTCGATAGGCTCGGAAAGGTTGTGCTTTTCGGTAAGGTCTTTTGTGAAAGCCGTCAACATCCCCATCGCAGCGTTTTGATTCTGCTGAACCACCTGCTGCGCTTGGGCTGTCTGCACTTCGTTTAACTGTTCGGCTTGCGCTTCGCTTCGCAATCTTCCCGCAAGATTGTCGCCTGCTTCTGCGACCCGCTGGGCATACATATCTGGCGTAAGCCCTTGCTCGTCGTAGAAAGTTGCGAGGTCTCTGCGGTGCGCCTCAACCTGCGTTTCTATCGCCTGTTGAGATGCTGCTTCTGCGGCCTGTGCTGCTATCTGCTTTGCTTCAGCCTGTGCCGCTGCGATCTGCCTGTCCGCTGATGCCTGAAGATTACGGAACTCTTCGGTATCTCTTATGTTTACCGAGGGTGCTGCTTCTTCAGTATCAGTTTCTTCAGCGGCAGGCTCGCTCGCCGTTTCTTCCGGTTCATCAGTAGCTTCGGGTTCCGACGCAACTGCTACAGGCTGATCCTCTTCCGGTGACTCTGCCGGGGTTTCCTCGTCGAGAATGTCGTCGGGGCCAAGTTGATAAACCTGGGCCTCGCTTACATCGCTCGTAACAAGAGATTCCTCGGCAGCTTCTACTGAAGGAGAATCAACAACTGCCTCAGTTGTCGAAACCGTATCTGCTGGTGTAACCAAGTGAAGACTCCTAACTACGCCATAGTGTAGCGCATCGGTTTTGAATCGCTATATATAGGGGTGTTAACGAGTTAAACCTAATATCCAGGGTACTCTATAAGTTTTCGCGGAGCCGCTGGCTGTTGCGGAACGGCCTGCTGCCCCGGAGCCGTTGCAGCCTCAGTTCCTGACTGTATCGC
>Ga0181367_1000239_pt1 | contig 9149 bp, 1 predicted proteins | sample LowviralmetaG_FD_130089 | JGI IMG/M metagenome (GOLD analysis project Ga0181367, IMG submission 130089) | Marine viral communities from the Subarctic Pacific Ocean - ​Lowphox_02 viral metaG | ecosystem: Environmental > Aquatic > Marine > Oceanic | place: Subarctic Pacific Ocean | collected 2015-11-30 | reverse complement strand
AGATTATATGAATGTGATTTACGCAATGGCTTCAGATTATGGCTCTATTAAAAGATGCAACATTGTTCAGGATAATGACTCATTCAAGAGAAATATTAACATTTATATTGCAAGTGAAGATGAAAATGGCAAATTGGTAAATCATACGCAATCTTTGGAAGATAATCTAATCACTTGGTTGAACAGATATAAAATGATAAATGACACAATTGATATTATTCCTGCTAAAATTGTTAATTTTGGCGTAGATTTCAGTATCATTGGCGACATCGGTATTAACAAGTATGATGTTTTATCTAGAGTTACAGGTGTTTTGAATAAAGTATTTTCAAGAACATTTGAGATTGGAGAGCCATTGGTTGTAAGCGACATCGCAAAGATCATAAATAGCGTTCGCGGCGTAACAGATACGATTGATGTTAAGATTACACAAAGAAGGGGTTCCGGATATTCTGATATAAGTTATAACATGGCAGATAATATTTCAGCAGATGGAAGATTTCTTTTTGTTCCGAATGATCACATTCTAGAAGTAAAAAATCCAATCAACGATATTAAAGGGACTATTAAGTAATGGCTATTATGAGATTTACAGCTAGTGCTGACACCACTATTACCAACGCATATAGATCCAGTCTTTTGGATAATCAAAGAGCTACCGGTTCTAATATGGGCGCAGCAGATGTATTAGAAGTATTTTCTATTTATTCTCAGGCTTCTGCTTCTTCTGGGGAGCTTTCCCGTGCCTTAGTTAAGTTTCCCGTGACTACTATTTCATCTTCAAGAGCCTCGGGCGACCTTCCTGCTAGTGGCAGCGTTAATTTTTATTTAAGAATGTTCAACGCCAAGCATGCATCAACAGCGCCCTCAAACTACTCTATGAAGATTGTTCCTGTTTCTCAATCTTGGGAAGAAGGCACCGGTCTTGATATGGACGAATATAAAGATAAAACGAAAGACGGTGTTGGAGCAAATTGGATACGTAGAACTGGTAATACTTCATGGAGTCTCGTCGGCGGGGATTATGATCATGAACCAGCTTATTCAACTTCACTTACTAAAGAAGAACAAGATTTAGAAGTCGATATAACTGAATTAGTAGAAGAATGGATTGCCGATGGTGACGCATCCCCTTCTGGAAATAATCGATCTAATTACGGAGTTGGAGTTTTCCTAGGCGGCGCATATGAAGCATATCATTCAAGCTCCGCATTAACTGAAAACGATGGCGTCCTCACAGGCGCACCAGCAGATGGCAATCTCCTTCACAATGTGACAGGCTCTAAGAGGTCATATTATACAAAGAAATTCTTTTCAAGATCCTCAGAATATTTCTTCAAGAGGCCAATAATTGAAGCTAGATGGGATTCATCAATAAAAGACGACAGAGGTAATTTCTACGCCAGCAGTTCTCTTGCTGATGAAACTAGTAACTTAAACACAATTTATCTTTATAATATAGTTCGAGGGCAACTAAAAAATATTCCAACAGTTGGCGATGGAGAAGTTTATGTTAGGCTGTATTTGGACAAGACTGATCAAAACGGAGAGTATTTAACATCTCTCAAACAAAAAGTAGGAACAGAAACAAGCATAACTACCAAAAACAGTTTCGTCACCGGTGGTCTCGTTCCCGACGAAACCGGCATTTATTCAGCTTCTTTTTCGTTAGACACGACAGCCAGCATCGTATACGATAGATGGTTCAGTACCGATCCAGATCTGAGCGCCGCGTATGTTATGTATCACACAGGGACGATTAATATTCAAAACTTATCTGCAGCCGATTATAATACAAACGAAAAGTATGTAACAAAGATCACTAATCTAAAATCGGCATATGACCAGAACGAAACTGCAAGATTTAGAGTTTATACTCGTGAAAGAAATTGGTGTCCGAATAATTATACAAAATTCACAACAGACATTAGTAGCAGTATAATTGATAATGCATATTATAAAGTTATTAGAATACAAGATAACTTAACTGCAGTTGATTATGGAACTGGAAGTTTGAATCATACCCTATTATCATATGACTCGAAAGGAAATTATTTTGATTTAGATATGTCAATGTTGGAGCAAGGTTATTCCTATGGGATTAAATTGGTATACAAAAGAGATACCGTTTATCACGAACAGCCTGAAATATTTAAGTTTAGGGTGGAATAAAAATGAGCATTAAAGATCTTTTTAAGAAAAATCAAGAAGCAACACAGATTTTAAAAAGTGATTCCATCGCTAATATATCAAAAGATGCAGAATCTTCAGATTTCGTCCGCGAAAAGATTGAATCAAAAGAAAGGTTTATTCCTCAGTTTGATTTCGATGATCCTAAAAACTTTGCAAGATTTGGTCTCGCAGAAGAATATTATGATCAATCAGTAAAAAGAATCTATAATACATATCCATATGATGGTTCTCGCTATGAAGTAGAAGAGTGGCATAATAGTTCTTCATTTTTTGATAAGCATATATTTGATAACGAATATCCGAGAACGACTGGATATGCTATTTTTGGTGATAATTGGGGTACCCAAGCTGATCTTCAAGATGGGTATGGAGCCCCTGCGACTGCTTCATACGAATATATTTTAATTAAAGGCGGCCCAAATAAAGATACAGACAACTCAGAACTCAAAGATATGTTTCCATCAAATGATGGCAAAGCAAACATATTCAACACAAATCAAAATAGAGAATGTAATTTAAAAATTGGCGGAACTGATGGTAATACCGTTGAATTTTGGCTAAAGAAAGACGCATTTGATACAACTAATAAAACCGCAAAAGAAGTTATTCTAGATGTTTATTCAACTTCTTCTATTTCTTCAAGTGCAGGCTATGGAAGGTTTAGAGTTGAAATGGACGGTGCCGCCGCAGGTTCTCCTTTTCTTGTCACATATATGTCCGGAACAAAAGGTGTTACAAATGCATCGGTAGGAAGCGCAGTTACAGTTGCAACTGTTAGCGATAGTAAATGGCATCATTACGCTCTTTCAGTAAGAAATTCAAATGATCAACTTAGAATTAGATTATACGTTGATGGGGAATTTAATGATCAAGTTCAGAAAGGTTCTGCAATTGGATATGTTAGTTCTTCTCTTGTTGGAACAATTGGCGCATTAGCGCACGATCCATCTAGATCTTCTGACCATGATCACGAAGTATCGCAAACTCCGCAAAAAGGTTGGGGTAAATTATCTGCCTCCTTAGATGAATTTAGATTTTGGAAACAGGAAAGGACAGCTCAACAAGTAGGAAGAAATTGGTATACAAATGTGTATGGCGGAGCAAACACTGATCTTGCGAATACGCAACTAGGAGTTTATTTCAAATTTAATGAAGGTATAACCGGCACTTCTAGTTTGGATAGCGTTGTATTGGATTACTCAGGTAGAGCGTCAAACGGAACTTGGGAAGGATACGATTCAACAAATTCAAGCAATTTTAGAAATACTGGCTCTGCTATTGATGAAGGTCATTTGTCAGGATCGGAATATAGAGACCCAATCATTCGCTCGTCTCATTCAGACGTTCAAGATAAAATATCTTCTCTGGCAAAAAAAGGACGTCTTCACGACTTGGAGAATAATTCTTCAATTTATAATAGCGTTCCAGAATGGATTAGATCAGATGATCAAACCTCTGGAAAGAACTTAGTTAAGCTGACTCAAATAATTTCAAATTACTTTGACACTTTGGCTATTCAAACAACAGCCTTGCCAAAGTTAAAAGCTCCCACATACCCAAGTAGCAGCTACAAAGCCTTACCATTCGCAGATCATCTATTGGAAAATCACGGATTACTCGTCCCAGAGTTATTTACTGATTCAACTATTTTAGAACAATTCGCCCAACAAAGCGAGACAAAAGAATTCGATAAAGATCTGCGAGAAACAAAAAATCTAATTTATAAAAACATTTATAACAACTTATCTTACATTTATAAATCAAAAGGTACAGAAAAAGCATTTAGAAACTTAATTCGTTGTTTCGGAATTGATGACGAGATTGTAAGAGTAAATATTTATGGTGATAATTCAACTTACGAAATAACAGGAAACTATAGACATACAGTAACAAAGAAAAACTATCTTGATTTTAATACAAAAGACACGAACACTTCATTTATTTATCAGTTCTTAGATGGTGGTAATTCAAACTCCGTCTCATTTATAACAAGTAGTTATAATAGTTTTAGCGGTTCTGCGAGAACTCTTGAAGCAGAAGTCATCTTTCCAAAAAGAATTAATCCAAAAGTAACAAGTTATGAGTATACAGACATATCTTCTTCTTTGTTTGGGTTTCACACAGCCGGAACAGAAGAGGATGTTTTGACATGGCCAACGCCAGTCGGTAATTCAGATCAAGACATAAGGATTTATGCAGTTAGGGAATCTTCCGGTGACCCCAGTGCTTACTTTAAATTAGAATCAACATTTCTTGACACATTCCAGGACGGTTTAGATTACATGACTTCATCATTGTACGATGATGTGTATGATAATGAAAAATGGAATTTTGCTATCAGATTTAAAAGAGACATCCATCCCTTGGCGACAGGTGTTACTAGTTCTCTGTCGGATACCGGCATTAAGCTTGGAGATCCCTCTGGCAGCATTGAGTTCTACGGTGTCAATGTTGTTCAAAACTATGTGAAGAATGAATTTCTTGTTACGTCATCAATTTCTTTGGACAAATTTAATGATTTAGTATCTTCTGCGAAAAGAATTTACGCAGGAGCACATAGGCAAAATTTTGGCTCAACTGTTCTTCAAAAATCAGATGTCAAAATTGGGTCTGTTAGATATTGGCTAGACAATTTGCCAAATGGCGTCATCCGAGAACACGCATATGATGTTGAGAATTATGGAACAGAGCATCCCGGCAGAAATGCTTTTCTTTTTCAAGGAGAGTCAAAAGACGGCGGCGGCTCGTTTGATTTTTATGCCACAGGCTCGAGATATGTTCCACAAGCAGAAACTCTAGCTCTTCATTGGAGCTTTGAAACATTGACAGGTTCTGATGATTCCGGAGAATTTATTGTTACTGATGCATCTTCTGGTTCAGCAACATCCGTTAGATATGGAGGTTACGACACAGATCCGATTCCTCTGGCTAAGACTCTCAAAAGACAACATACAGGCAAGGGTCAGTATTTCCCAGCAAATAGTTCAAAAGTTGTTGATAAGATGTATATATCAAATGCAAAAATACAACCACCGGAAATTATTGCTAGTTCAAATATGATCGAAGGTAGAACTCGTGATGATAGATTGTTGACGAGAACAAGTAGGCCAATCACTCACTTCATAGGTATTGAAAAAAGCCCTTATCAATCAGTCACAGACGAAATGCTAAAAATGTTCGCCACTCTGACAGAGTTTAATAATTTAATTGGTGAACCAGTTAATACATATCGTCCAAATTATAAACAGTTAGACAAGCTAAAGCAATTATTCTTTGAGCGAGTCGATAATACTCCGAATGTTGAGAAATATGTTGATTATTATAAGTGGATCGATAATGCAATTGATATGATAATTCATCAATTGATGCCTATGTCTGCAAATACGTCTGAAAATTTGAGCACAATGATTGAGAGCCATGTGCTAGAAAGAAACAAATTCAGACACAAATATCCAATTGTTACTTCAGCCGACGGAAACGAAGATATAGGGGCTTCAACTCACGGCCATGATCAGGGTTCGCTAGCAACAGATTTTTCTCGTTTCTTTCCAGAAGGATCGTCCGACGCCGACCGTCAAATATTCGACAGTCTTAATGAAAGTTTAATTATAGCTGGCCGCCAAGGCAGCCCCATGAACCCAAATAAAAGTATTTTGTGGTGGAAAAATAGGGCTGAAAGAGACAAAGTTGGCGACATCACTTCAGGCGATACAACCGTTGACGAACAAAGAGAAATATATAGAAAAATAATCACCTCTACCGTCGCATCTTCTGGTTCCACGTATCAAGAGGCTGCAGTTGCGAAACCGTATCGCCTTAGAACAAGCGTAAAATCCCCTGTTGGAGAAAAATTTTATAATTTTAAAGGCTTGTATACAAAGCAGACTTTGAAGCCTCAATCTGCCAACTATAGATTAAGAGTTTCAGCTAGTAGTGTTCGAGCAGACGAAGAAAATTCTGTTCTTTATGGTTTTAAACCAATTTATGATTTTGACACAGAGCCAGTTGCAGGCATCAAATCGGGAAAGAAAAGAAAACTGCATTTTGCCGTTGAAAATGTCGCAACCGGTGAGATTATTAAACATAATTTAGCCGTCCCGTTCAGTGTTTACACCAGTAGTGAAGGAAGAATCATTACAGACGTTCATCACGATACCGTCATTGAACAACACCACCCGCTCCAAGGCCCGTTTACTGAAAAATATGTCGGAGGCCGTCAACATAGACATATTCAAATTAACTCAGGCAGTGAGTTAGATACGGATAAGACAAGGCCGGAAGGTTTTAAGATACATGTCACTGCAACGCCTTCTTCGTATGAAAACGGTTCATCCGATGCAAAGAAAGTCATTACAAATGCAGGCAATGGTGCATTAATAAATTATACTGCTCCAGACGTAAATTACAGCCTTACTGTTGACAGCGAACTTCCAAGAGCGATGTTCTTTAGAGACGAAACTGCAAAACGTCCAGTTAATATTAGAAATATTAAAAGTTCTTCATATGGGATTGGAAACTATTCTAAGAACTACGAAGTTGTTATGACTAATGCGAGATCCGTTAATAATAAATATTATGTTGAAATAACAGGGGCTGTTTCTTCATCAGTGACAGCCAGTGATTTTCCCTCTCTTCAAGACTTCGCACTTCCAGAAAGGACAAAGAACAAAACAGTTATAGTTAATCGTTTTTCCGCTCCTGGTGGGCCAGATGTTATGTCAAGAGGCGTTCTAGATACAGCGGCAGAAGAATATTCAGTGCATAACGCTTTGCCATTTAGAAATCTTTCAGTTAGACATCCGTTTCAGGAACTATTGAAAAGGCATACTTCGCAGTTCGGAGAAGACAGTGAGTTTGGAGCCAATAGCGGTTCTATTCATAAAGTTCATAGAAACACCAGATATAGATTAGAATATTCTGGAAATACAATTGTTACAGGAACTGTTAGAGACAATGGTTTCGTAACTCACCCAATTCCTCAAAGTGATATGCAGTATTCTTGGATTACTGCCTCCGCGTATCAGGTTTCTGGCGGACTTACAAACACTTCGCAACTCCCATTTGGATATGAACAGCCGAACATCGCCCACCGTGGAGCCTCTAATGACATTACATTCGCTTCAGGTTCTGCTACACTTGCAAACAATAATATACCTATAGATTTTGTTGGGTTAAATTATATTTATATTGATAACGTGGATTCAGCCAATAATCTTATCCACCCCGGCGGCCCGAACGGTGATGGCTCAAATAACAAATTTGTAACATTCGCAGCTGCTCAATTTGATGCAACTTCTCAGCCTGATATTGGATTTGCACTCCTCAATCGCAATGGACCATATGGATATCCAACTTGGAAGCAAATTAGACACGATCAGCATAAATTAACCATATATCAAAAAAAGAATAATATATATAATTTTTATGAAAACAACGAAATAAAAACCATTAATAATGTTGATGATGACAATGGGATTGTTGGACGTAGGGATAAAAAGCAGCTTAAACAATATAGAATTCCAGCAATTACTACGAAGTTCAAGCCATTGACTGTCAATTTGGCTAATAATCTTAGTCTTTCTTACACTTACGGTAATTTAAATTCTTATCTCCTGATGGACGAAGGCGTGTTGGACGATAAACATGGAATTGTAAAAAGTCCTCCTGAAACTAACGAAGTTATAAAAAATATTAATAAATTAGGAATTAAAAAAACAAAAGACGTCGTATACAAAGAAACAATTTATCCACGAGCTGAATTTACTTCCTTAGCCAAAACTCGAAGTCGTCTCGGTTATAACGAATTTTTTGGAACTGGCAGCAGAGGATATGACAGAAGAGACCATAATACTTTTTGGAGATCTAGAAAACAAGATAGAATTAGAACTAATACAATGGCAACCAATTCACTGGGCGCAGCACAAAATTCGCTTTTCCATGCCGCAGCAGGTGGAATATCAGATCCTGGCGCCGGCGGAGACACTCATTTTTCTGGAGATTGGGTCCATGCATTAAATCCATTGGCCTTAAGTGTTTGGCCATTAGATTCTTTTCCTGGGGGCTATATGTCTGGCGGATTTAATGGCCATGGCTGGGATGGAAGGAAAGATAATATTGGAGCCACTGGAGAATTATATGGCCAAACAGAAGGCGGGATTGTTTCATCATCCGACGCCGGCAGAAGAACTAATCATTTACCATCGCAGTGTTATTTCTTTTATCAACATTATGGCTGGTTTGGAGTATCAGATACACAAACTTGGCCTTCTGAATATTATATTTCAGCCTCCGGCCCTGGAAAGAATAAACCAGAGTTCCCCGCAGATACGGATAGCTCAGCAGTGCATTTATACCATTTTAAACCTCAGTATAGTGCCAGTGTGTTTTCAGGCATAACACCTTGGTATGATTCTTATGAAGAATATTCAGACAATCTTAGACCATTGGGAAAAGATTATTCAATCATTCCAGAGTTTAAAATATCTGAACATATGGATTATTATCTTAAAAATGGATTTTTGTCTAAAAATAGCAAGTATCTATCTCTAAAAGGAGCCTCTAAAGTTTCAAACACTTCTGGTTCTTCAACTGTTTTATTTAATACAAATCCGCAGGCCTTCGACAATGGCCAACCCCAAGGCATAAAGGATGCACTGCGATTCCCAACGGAAGACGATCTTCCATATAGCGCAAACGATGAAACTGGAGATACAATTGATGATTTTTATAAAATTTATTCGCATTCTGACTTTTTAGATTCTTTTGATATTGTTAAAAGAGAAAACCCGGATAAAAACATTTCAGAAATTACATTAAAATGCAAAGGCATTAAAAAACTTCTTCCATATCAAGGGTTTTATCCAGTTAACAGATGTATGCAGTTGGGAACAATGCTTTCTCAATCATTTTCGCCATATTTGACAGCCTCCACAGATAGCACCATAGGGATGCCATCT
>Ga0181367_1000236_pt1 | contig 9178 bp, 9 predicted proteins | sample LowviralmetaG_FD_130089 | JGI IMG/M metagenome (GOLD analysis project Ga0181367, IMG submission 130089) | Marine viral communities from the Subarctic Pacific Ocean - ​Lowphox_02 viral metaG | ecosystem: Environmental > Aquatic > Marine > Oceanic | place: Subarctic Pacific Ocean | collected 2015-11-30 | reverse complement strand
ATTATAATAATCTGAGTACTTGCTCCTGCAAACAATTTACTCAAACCATAAACAGAATAAAAAACAGCTGAGGCACTAACGGATAAAGCAGATAATGCTATTATTATTGGGAGGAAAAATTTTTTCATCTTATTTTTTTTCTTTCCACCTAATTATCTGACCATCTTTTAGAGAATCTTTTGTATTAATGATTATAACTTCAAAATTTTTAACCCCTATCAAATGATATTGATCATAATTCATCTCTTGAACTACCTCATACTTTGGAGAACAACCAACTAACAACCATAATAATATTAGATATTTTTTTTTAATTACGTCAACAGCCACTTTTACACCTTGCTGTTCTAGGTATCATAAATCTTTTCATATCTTCTATTATTAAATATTTTGACTTTCAATTTCTTTTATACTCTTAAAATGACAATCTACTATTTTATTCTGAAAATCAGGATCTAATAATAAATCACACTCTCTTTTATTAGTCATAAAAAAGTTTTCTATTAAGATAGCAGGACAAGATGTTTTCCTTAATACATAAAATTGTGCTTCCTTATCTTCATCTCCATCTCTTGTATCTTTCCTTAATTTATGATCAGGAAAACTTTCCTTCATATTATCTATAAATATTGTAGCAACTTTATCACTTTTTGTTTCCCCTTCACTAGTATATACACTATATCCATTTGCACTTTCTTTATTAAAACCATTTGAATGTATAGATACATAGATACAATTTTTCTTTTCTTTATGTAAGCTATTAGCTTTAGTAACTCTCTTTCCAAGACTTACATCTTCTTGGGAACCAACAACATCTACAGCATCAATACCAGCTTCTTTACACTTATGAAGTAATTTACTAACAATTTCACGATTTCCAACTCCTTCAAAATATTGAGTTCCATCATCCCATTTTGGGCTACGTTTACCAGAAGTTTGATAAACTCCATCTATCATACCACCATGTCCTGGGTCTAATACCCATTTATAACGATTATCTAACGAACTATCCTTTATAGATAGTGAACCTGTACTTCCTATCATTTTTTTTTTATTATACCGAAGATTTGTTTTAGATTAAATATTCTCATTTTTTATTATTTGTTCCATTAGTATTTTTTACAAAGGATTTAATAATAGAAACCCCTAACATAGCACCTGAATAAACAAGTAAACCATTAAACAAATTTTCATTTATACTATAAAAATTTAACCCATCTACTATAAAAGCTAAACACGCTAAAGTACCTGAAAGAAGGCCTAATGTTTTTTTAGAGGAGTATTTATTATCTATTTTATCTTCGGTAAAAATATCTTTTATAAAAGTCATAATTATAGGTTATTGTATAATTATAAATATTATATTTTTAACCAAATATTAGGTTATTTCACACGCCCCTGCAGAACATGCAACTTGACCATTTAGGTCGGTTTCGTCTGAAATTTCTTTTATTTTGGTGAGATTTATATTTGTTAGCATTTTTTCTAATCTATAATAAGTACTTTGAGATATGTCTTCAAAAGGAGCTTGAATATAACTCCCTCCTTCATATGGGATTACTGATAAACCATTAAATGTTTCATTATATTTCCACATCCATTCACCTACTTCTTTCCATTCTTCAGGTTTTATTGAAACTGTAGCGGATACGTTATTTGTATTAGCTCCTTTTCTATGGCCTGATTTTACCCATTCAGTATTAAATTTACGAACTCTTTCTAATAAATCTATAGCTGATTCATTTCTCATAATAGCATTATTTGGAGATTTTTGGGGAACTGATATTACAGCTTGTATGTGAGATTTAAAAAAATCATCTTCAACCAATTCTGGGTGGTTATGTGATAAATATTGATAAAGGGATTCATTTTTTCCTACCCTCATTCTTCTAATATAATAATCATTATGCCAAGCATGAATTCCCGATGAAGTTCCTAACACTAATGAACTAGTTCCTGATGGTTTTACTGTAGTTACTCTTGAGGCTTTATTAACTCCTACAATTTTGGCAATTTCCTTATTCGCTTCTTTAGCTACTTCAGCAGCTTCTTCTAAATTATAATTTAAAATGGCACCACTAGCTATTCCGGTCATCCCCACACCAATTAATGCTTCTTTTTCAGTTGTTGTTTTCCAAATGTCCCTTAAATAGTGGAAATTGGTATAACTTGCCTGTAATGTACCCAAAAAGGCTCCAATTCTGGCTCTTTTATTTAAATCTTCTTGAGATTCGATATTAGAAACATTTATTTCTGTTAAATTACAAAACTGAAAAGACCTTAAAGCAATTTCGCAACATGGGTTTGTACCCCAATCTTTATCATTTGAAAAATAAATGCCGGGTTCACCTGAGTTGCTAGCTTCTATTTTTTTCCACAATTTTACAAAATCATCTTTTTTAACCTTAGGTCGAACAACTACTACAGAATTGTTTGCTCTTCCTCTTTGTGGGTTCTTTTCCCACCAAGCTCCAAATTTACTAGATAACATTTCTTCATCATCGATGTTAAACAAAGAAATTAGCGCTGCTCGGCGAATACCCCCGGATAAAACCGCGTCAGCTATATGACATATAATATCATGTGCCTCAATGGGTTTTAGTTGATCTCCGTTTTCTTTTCGATCAAATAATTTTTTAATTTGAAATAAACATTCTTTTAAAGGTTCAGGTCCTGGTGCTTTTCCCCCTGCAGTAAGTAATAATTCTCCTTTTGCTCTAATGTCTCTAAAATCAAAACTAGGAACTGTATTTGATAACCCAAAATAAGCCTTACAAAGTACCTTTACAGCATCTGCCCAACCCTCAATAGAATCACCAATTAAAAATCTTCGTTTTTTGAGAGGTTTTCTGATTTCGGGTAATCTTTCAACATGATGTCTTTGAACGCTGAATCCTACCCCACAACCCGATAATAATAGGAACATAATTTCTGAAAATGCACAGAAGTCATCTATTGGTAAAAATGAACAGTTAAATATTCTTGAATTATTTATTTCAATTGGTTTACCTGCAAATTGTAAACTACGCATTGAGGGTAAAACCTTTTTGTCATAAACAAATTTATAGGCTTCATTAATTTCTTTTTTAAGTTGAGGAAATGTTTTAAGATGCATTTCTTTATTTCGAGTAACAATTTCTTTCCATGTTTCTCTCCTTTGTTTTTTAGGATCATATTTTGCATATTTGTTATAAACAACAATATCAGATAGAATCTGTTGGGAAATATTTAACTCAGCCATATTTGGTATTTAATTTAAGGGTTAAAATTAAAAAATTGTTCTTTTAAATGTTTTCTATCATAACTGTCATATTCACCATTTTGGGGCTTTTGATTTCTTTCAAGGGCAGCTTCCATATCCTCTTCATCATATTCATGAACTTCAAAATTACCTATTGAGGTATCTATTTTAACCCCAAAAGTCAAACCATCCATCCCATATCTATTTTTCATAATATGGAATCTACCAGTACCATTTATTTTATCCTTGGCTTTTCTGGAAAGGGATAAACAGAAATCAGTGATCATTAACTTATCATAAGACCCTGCTGCTTTGTCTCCTTCAATTATATCATCCTTTGCACCTGCCCTATTTACTTGAGAGACACTCCAAATTGGGAGATTTAATTCCCGAGCTAATCCCTTTGTACTTGTATAAATATCATCTATTTCCATTTTCCGGTCCACATTCCTTCTTTTTGATGCAAGAAGATCAACATAATCAATAAGAATTAAATCTGGTTTTATATCTAAATCCATTGATTTTTTTATGTGTGATTCTATGGTGTTAATTGTGGTTTTGCCTGTAGGAAATTCTTTAATAATTAATTTACCTGGGATTTGGGGTATAACTTCTTCAACCCTGTCTTTATTGTCTTTAATTTTATTTACTGGGATTTTGGTGAAAAAGGCATCATATCTCCTCCCCACATAATCTTCACCCAATTCCAGAGTATAGTGTAAAACATTATAACCCATTCTTACAGCATATCCTCCTAAAGCAACTAAACACCAAGATTTTCCACCTCCAGGGTTTCCAAATATTAGTCCAAAATCACCATCACCTAATCCACCCTGTAATAAGGCATTAAAATCCTCCCAAGGAGTTGGAATAGGGTTTCTAGTATCTTCTCTATATCTAGATTCAAGATCCTTAACATATTCATGACCAATATTTTTATCTTGTCCTGCTTTCATAGCATTTTCAATCATGGTTTTGATTGAATCATAATCCCCAGCTTTTAATAAATCTACTGAACTTAATAATGCTTTTTTAAGTTGTTGATTTTTACAAAAAGTGGAAAATTCTTCCTGAACATATTCTAAATCTTCATCTGATGATCTATAAGCCTCTCTTAATTGTTCTTTAACTGATACTTGTAATACTTCATTTTCTATTTTTTTAACTTCTACTTTTAAAATATCTAATGAGGGGGTTGTATGATACTTATCATAATACCTTATAATTTCTTGTACAATCCATTTGTTTGATTGAGAATTAAAATCATCTGCATTTAAAACATCATAGATATTTACTAAGAAGTTTTTATGTGTAAGTAGAGAGGATAAAACCTTTATTTGAAAACTAGGACCATATTCGTCTATTGATTTGAGTGTCAATGTAGTAAATTTATTTGTTCATAATTAATTTAGTGAAGACATCTTTTAACCAGAAATCTAAATTTCTTATCATGCCCCCTAATTTATCTTCATTATACAGAGCTGTAAACTGCTCAGGAATATAATGAAGCTCTTTTGATTCTACAACCTTATCTAAATAATCCTTTTCATTTTGATTTAACATGGGATTACTTAAATCCATTAATTTGTAATTTTTTTCTAGGTCAGATACTCCTTGTAATATACGAGCGTATACAATATGATCTTTAAATTTATTCTCACATATAATTAAAATATCATCCCAAGTCATTTCTTTTTCACTTAATTCAGGGAATTTTTTTAGTAATCCCTTTTCACCCAATCCCTTTACACCCTTGACATTATCTGAGCTGTCTCCAAGAAGAGTTTTGTACAGAATAAAGTTCTTTGTTGGCATTTTATACCTATCTTCCATCACAGATTCAGTGTAATATTTCTTTTCCATAGGACGATAAACTATAACATTTTCGCTTATCAACTGGAGGAAATCCTTATCGCTGGATATTATGAAAGATTTGTCTTCGCGTTGATTAATGACCTTAGAACTCAGATATGCGATAATATCATCCGCCTCCACCTTATCAAGAATTACTGATTTTACAGGTAGGGTTTTTAGGTACTGAATTATTCTAACTATTTGATCTACTTTGGAATCGTGTTCTTCATCTATATTTTCAAAAACTTCCCAATTGGTAATCCTTGAAGCATTTCTACCAGATTTATAATTGGGATCAATGTTTTTTCTATTATTGGATGAGCCCATCCCATCAAAGATTATATAAACTTCTGTTGGTTGGATTTGACGAATCATTGCCCCTAATGACCTAAAAAATCCACCTAAACCCCCAACATGAATACCCTCAGGATTTACCATATTCAACATAGCAAAATTCCTAAAAAATAGGTTTAACCCATCAATGAATAAAACCCGTTTCCCCTCTGCAGTTTCTTCTCCTTGCTCCTGAAGATTATCTAGGAGTTTTAATAAGTTTTTTTTATCCATAATTTATTGTGGTTCTTCTGTATAAGAAGTAATATCGTTATATTCCAGATCTTCTTCTACAATCTGAAAATCAGTCCCTCCCAGTATCTTATTCCAAGCTTTAGAATTTTTATCTTTATAATTCTTTAACTCTTTATCATCATCATTAATAAAACCATGAGGAGTCATAATTATTCTTCCCCTTGTAGTAATCCCATTGATATGGTTTTTATCAATTTGTAGATTAACACGTTTAGCAAATTCAACCTGTTTGCCATCTTTAATTGCTTTAATTTTAGATGTTCCAGCATTTGAAATATTTCCAAAAGTAACTACAAATGTAGAATCAAACCACATTGCAAATCCACCTTTATTCATCAGTTTAGGTTTGCCCATAGGACTTTCAGCTTTTGCTGTCCAAACCTTATTTATACAAACTAAAGTATTAGTGTATTGAGATGATTCTTTACGAGATAGAGTAACACGTTGATTAACATTATTTCCAAATTGAGTTGACATTGCACCAGCATTCCACTCATTGTTGTTTTTATTAGATTTAACAGACATTTCACAAGGAACTGAACCTATGCTGTCCCAAAGGAATAATAAATCATAAGGCAAATTGCCTTTTTTCTGTTCATCCATTAAATCTAGAATAAAAACGGCTACGTCTTCTATAGTGTGGATAGTTTCTCTATCAACATAAATAAAATTACCTTCATAGTTTTCAACTTCACCTGTTTCTTTGTCTATAATCTCTTCTACATTTAAACCCATTTGTTTAGCATATTCCCAATTCCATTTCATTTCGGTAATAATAAAAACGGGTAATATATTTCTCTTTTGGGCTGATACTGCAGATTCTAGCAAAGCAGTGGTTTTACCTGTATCAGAATGACCCCTCAGTAACACAATATGCCCCATTGGGATACCTGGTACTGAGGTGACATTTTGAAATGCTTTAGAAAGTGGGATCCAAGATTGGTCTTTAAACTTAACGTTTTGTTTAAGACCCTTTTTTTCTTTAAAAGAGTCTAAACTAAATTTGGATTTTATTTCTTTGGAGACTGCCTCCGATAGTGATTTTTTTATTTTGGGCATATAAAACTAAATTAAAAAGGTAAACCATCATCTTTTTTATTATCATCCTCAAACATATCATCAAATTCATCTACTTTTGATTTTTTAGGAGTACCTTGAGTTGATAAACTATAAGTCTTTTTAGTTTTTTCATCTTTATCACCTTCAAAACTTGATGGAGTTTCAGAAATAATACTATCTTCTTCATCCTCCCCTTCAGTCAAGAATTTTTGCAATTCCTCCTTAAGTTTGTCATAAGTGTATTTGAATCTTTCCTCCAAAAGAATTGGTTGAGTTTCTAACCAAGATTCAACTTGTTTAGCATCTGAACTTAATGGTGTTTGTTTTGGCTTTGGCCTTAAACTAAGTGCAAAACCAGGTCGGTCTTGTACCTTAGAAGCATTAACTACAAAATCAAATCCCTCAGCGACATTTGAAAAATCACCATAATCTTCATCTTCTGCAATTGAAAGCAATTCCATATAAATGGTTTTACTAAATTCAAATAGACGAACACCTTTTTCTTCTTCACCTCTAACAACTACCGGAGCAAATACTCTCAATTTCGGGTCTAACTTTTTAGCTAACCTCCAGTTTTCAGGTTCACTTGATTTTCTTAATTGTTTTGAAAATTCAACAATGGGATCTTTTTCACCCCAATTTGATAAAGCAACAATTGGAAATTTTCCAATTCCATAATGCATAAATATCTCTTGGAATGGGTTTGTTGGTGTTTCTAGTTTAGAAGGAACAAAACGGATTTGGTATTTTCCTTCCTCTCTAGGTTTCCAATAGATTAAAGTATAATCTTTCTTTTCTTTACTTTGTGGGTTTGATTGTTTGTTTAAAGAGTCTAATCTGGCTCTGATAGCGTTTAAATCCATAATTTTACTTGTTTTTGTTTTTGTTTATAACATTAAATATAATAACCTTTTATTAAAAATCCAAATTAGAGTTCAATTATCTTATGGATTTTTGTATTCAGTTGTTTTAAATCATTATGCTGAGTAAGCAGAATGCAATTTCGGTAATGTTGCCAATCTATTGGAAATTTAGTATTAACAACTCCACCATTTAAGCTTTTTATAAGCTCATTCAAAGCGTTTATAGTATATAGAGTATTTGTTTCTTTCTTTCTATGCACTAAAATTGTATTATCTGGTATATCAGTAACGTTCCCATTATCTACATTATAGGTAATAACATATTCCTCATTACTCTTAATGTACAGCACAAACATCTTATTGTGCATTATAGAATACCTTGAAGACAATGCATCTACTGCATTATCTATTTCCTCTAGGGTTGTAAAAGTGAGGAACAATTTATTGTTCAAATCTCCAATATTTAGTGGGTTATCAAAATCATAACTTATACTATAAATATTATTTATCTCATTCAAAATCGTAGTTTGTTCCATAATTTATTTTTACTTGTAACTTATATTCATCAAATATTTTTAATATCTCATTAATTATATCCTCTTCTGTATTATCTAAATCGAATAAAAATGAATCATAAGTGTATAATACCAGTTTTGTGTTTTTATTTCTTAATAATTTTATTATTCTCCATAATATACGAACGTTATTTGCGGTCTCCAAATTTTGTAGCAAGTAATTAAACAGCTTTTGTGGATTCATGTTTTCCAACTTTTCCTTTTTAAATCTATGATTAGATATAGGACATTCAATGTAACCATCATTTTCAAATTTATCCCATAACTCACTAACATATTTTTCTATTTTTTGGAAAAATTCTAAGTGTTTATATTGTTTAAATACTCCACCATATAATTGTTTAAATGTTAATTCTTTGGATTTTTTATAGTCCACCTTATACATTTTAGCAAACTCTCCATGGATATCTTCAGTATTGAAATTATAATCAATAAGGGAAGCAGCCAAAGTAGGGTGATAAGCAGAGATGTCAATTTCAACAAACTTATCATTACCTGGAATAAACGCTTTCCTACATCCATTTTCTTTATTAAGTGCCGCATAATTTATCCCTCCAAATCTGTTAGATGGTCTAGTTGTAGTAGTCCGGTAATTATATTGTGTGTATATTTTATTTTTCCCAGGTTTATCGAAGTAGTCTTCAAACAATTGGGGATCCACTTGTATTCCATTCCTTTCGATGGCGTTGAATACCAATGGAACTGTGTCATTGTAGAATTTATTGATTGGTTCATTTATATATTGTTTTAGGTTATTATAATTTTTTTCACAAGATTCATAATGTTTAACTATTGGTATAATTCTGTTTATGTCTTCTTTATTTGGATACTTTTGTAGAAAAAATTTATGAGCTCTTGTAGTTTCCATTTCATAGCTTGGGGAAGATAAAGATAAGTCGTTGATGTTTTTCCGCGCGTATAAATGCAGAAATTCCTTTTTACCCCAAACCCATAACGTATCATAAGTACTAATTAATTCTGCGATATACTCGCTGTTT
>Ga0181367_1000228_pt1 | contig 9299 bp, 16 predicted proteins | sample LowviralmetaG_FD_130089 | JGI IMG/M metagenome (GOLD analysis project Ga0181367, IMG submission 130089) | Marine viral communities from the Subarctic Pacific Ocean - ​Lowphox_02 viral metaG | ecosystem: Environmental > Aquatic > Marine > Oceanic | place: Subarctic Pacific Ocean | collected... | reverse complement strand
TCGGAGTACGGCTGGACCGATGAAAAGATTTTAGACACGCCCATCCAGCGCCTGGGCCAATTCAAGAACGAAATCTTGGCCAGGGTAAACGGCGACAACAGCGAACCGTGCAGCGTGCGCGAGGATCGACTAAAGGCCGAGTGGCTGAAGGAGCAACAGCGTGGCTAATTTCAGCATATTAGCAAAGCTTGGCGTGGATTCAAAGGCGCTGAAGTCCGGCCTACTGCGGGCCAAAAGCAACGTCGCGAACTTCGCCAAATCAGCCGGGGCCAAACTGCTGGCATTGGCCGGCGTTGGTGGTTTCGGCATGGTGATCAGAAGCGCAATTGCTTTCGGGTCCACGGTTTCGGACTTGGCCACGCGAACCGGCACAACCGTGGAGCAATTCGGGGCGCTGCGCGACGTGGCGCGTGATGCCGGCGTAGAACAGAGCGTACTTGAACGCGCCTTGCGCAACGTCGCGTTGAGGGCGCAGGAAGCGGCAGACGGCAACAAGGATTATCAGGAAGCCATCGAGCGCCTTGGCTTGGACATGGACACCTTTCTAAAGCTGGACACTGCATCAAAGTTCGAGGCAGTATCGAGGGCAGCGAGCAGTGCATCGAATCAATCGGAAGCCTTCGCGGACGTTGCCAAAATACTAGGCGAAAAGGCCGGCCCGCAACTGGTTGAGGTTTTGCGTAAAGTGGACCGCGAAGGACTGTCCAACCTTACGGCTGGCCTGGTGGCCACCGGCGCCATAATGACCAACGACACGGCCCAGGCGCTGGACAAACTCGAAGACGAATTGCAGCGATTCAAGGACCAGATCGTTATCAGCGCCGGTAAACTGCTGATTGATTTCTTGCCCAGCATAAAGAAAGTCGTGGGCGCGGTCGTTGATTTCATAAAGGAAAACAAGGAAATAATCATTGGCCTGGGCAAGCTGGTGGTGGTGCTGGTCAGCATGAAAGCCGCAATGATTGCGGGCAAAGTGGTGGCCATTGCGCTGGGCGTTGCGCAAATGGCCTTGGGCGTGAAGACAGGGCAAGCCACCACGCTGATGAAGCTATTTAACAAGACCATGAAAGCCAACCCAATCGGCGCGGTGATCGCCTTGATCACCGCAGCGGTAACGGCCTTTGCTTTATTCAACGCGGAGGTCAACGAGATCAACGCCAAGACGGATAAATGGCGCAAGGCCACGGGCAAATTGAAGGGCGAGATTGAAAAGCTAAGCGCTGAAAATAAGGCAACCGCCGAGAGCACGAAGCAACTGAGGGACCGGCTTAAGGAAGTAACCACCGCCACCGAGGAAGCCACCCTTGCCGATGGCGAACGACTGCGCGCCGGTGGCGACAGGCTGGCCGACCTAGAAAAGGAAATCACTGCGCAGCAGGGCATCGCTGACGCGAGCGAAAAAGACATTGCGGCCAAAGAAAAAGCATTTGCCACAGCAAAAAAGCTGACCCTTGAAACCGGCAAGCGTGTATTGGAAGCGCAAAAGGAATTAATCACCAACGCCAGGAACCCACTCTTTGACAAAGAGAAAATTAAAAGCGCTATGGACGCGCTGCAAGCCGCCAGCATAAACCAAAGAACCATTCAAAAAGAACTAGGCGAAGCACGGAAAAGGCAAGTGGACGCCGCCCATGCCGTGGCCGTGGCAGAGGAAGGCATCGTAACGCAGACCCAAAAGAATAAGGATTTAAACGAAAAAATAAACACCGACCTGGCCAACAGCGCCAACAACATGGACGACGTGCGGCGCATCTTGGGCGAGGTTGCCGACGAGTTCGAGAACGCCGACAACAAAGCCTTGAAGTTAGAGGAAGTAACAAAGCGCCAAAACGCTTTGCTGTCATTATCGGCTGCCGGCGTTGGCCTGACCGTGGCCGAGACTGAAGAACTGCGAAAGAACGGCAAAGAGATTCTCGCCCTGCAGAAAGACCTAAACACCGAGGCCCAGGCGCAAGCCGACGTCTTGAAAAATAAGGTGAACGTGGCGCGGCAAGATGAATTAACCAAGTTACAGACACTGATTACCGACTTGAAGACGGCTGCCGATGAGGAAGAACGGCGGGCCAGGGCAGCCGGTGATGCTGCGGCGGCCAAGGAAAAAGAGGTTGCGAACCTGCGCAAGGACTTGGCCGGCGCCGAGGCCAAGCTTGACCCACTTAGGAAGTTTTTCAAGGGGCCGGATAAAGCGGATCGCTTTGGCAAGGTGAAGGGCAACACGGCCGAAATGTGGCGCGAATGGCAGAAAATGCAAAAGGGTGGCGAGCTACCCGAAGGCGTTAAAGATTTCCGTGGATTTCAGAAGCACATAAAAGACCAAGCCTTGAATGCCAAGCAGGAACGCGATGCAATCATAGCGAAGGGCCGGGCTGCTGCGGCGGCCGCATTGGCCTTGCGGGCCAAGGAAAAGGCACACAAAAAAGAGCTGGCCGACATTGATAAGAAAGTGGCCGACCGCGAAAAAGAGGTTTTGGCGCTGCGCGAAAAACTCCAAGATAAAGAACTGAAGACCTTGGAGCAACTGGCCGAGGCCCGCAAGGCGCTGGAGAAACTATTAGCCACGGCGGCGAAGGGCATCAGGGTGAAAATCGAAGGCGAGGGCGCACCCGCCGGCGGTGGAGTTGGTGGCGGTTTTGATATGCCAGCCGTGAGTACTGGCGGTGGCGGTGGCGGTGGCGCTGGTGGCATTAATCTGCCCGCCGCCATGGGCGTGGTGCCGGGTATTAGCAACAGCACCAGCGAGAGCGGTTATGGCTCCGGCGGCGCCACGGAAATAACAGCCAAGCGCATCGCGGTGGCTGTCGAGGGAAAGTGGGTGAACGTTTAACATGAAGCGTTTTCAATTCATACCAGTTGCCCGAAATTATTTTGTGGGCGAAGTCGCCAAGGTTCAAAAAATGGCGGCCGATTTAAATAAAAACGGCGGGACTTGGGGCCGGAATAGAAAAAAACACACCATTGCAATCGAGTCAGAGCGCGACCGTTTGGTGTATATGGTAACAATAAATGACGACAAATCACTGGCACGTCTTGAGGTTGCAACATGGCGCCGGCATGGATCGGTCAGCCACTTTACGCCAAGTGGACCGTTGAAACAATATGGGTGGTGATGGCAGTTTCATATCATAATATTACAAGCAACGCGATCCGCACCGGTTCGCCGCGCATTCGCTTGCCGTTCCAATCGCACAATGAATGCCAAATTATTGAAGAAGATTACGTGCAGAAGGCGGCAGACTTTGCCAACGCCACGCGCTTGAGCGAGAGCGGGACGGCGGCTTGCAGCGTGACGCTTTCCGGCGGCGGTTGGTATTCGGTGGCGGTGACCGAGCCGGGCAGCGGTTACACGGCGGTTGCAACCTTAACGGCAGCCGGTGATGGATCAGGCGCCGTGGTCAGTGGGGTCATGGACGGCGACCGACTAGGCAGCGTGGTGATAGTAGCGGCCGGCACTGGTTACACTTCTGGCACATGCACGGCGGCAGCTCCCGACACGAGCCACGCCTGGCAGCGCAGCGCCAACAACTTCAACGCGCTGATGGTCGAGGAAGGCGCCAGCCGTGGGATTGGTTGCGGCCTGGTCCAGTTCACGCGAGTATTTGCGGAAGTGCCGCCGCAGCGCATTGAATACGAGCAAGTGAGTTATCAGCAGCCGGCGATTTACAGCACGGCCACCATAGAAGCAAAGGAGGGTTACTCCGGTTTGTTTCTCGCCAAGGCCACCTATGATTATTTTCTAAAGACACCGACCACCGTGGACACTATTTCGCTTTCCACGGCCACCCATTCCACCGAGAAAACGCCGACACTGCCAACCGCAAATTCCGGCGACGTGGTGCTGGCGGCCGATGATTCACTAAGCCGCTGGATGGGTGACATCTGGGAGCGCAAGAGCGTGGAAGTGACGATTCAATGAGCCTAAGCGATGCCTTGAAATTCGGCGCGGCCGAGTCATTCCAGCCGGGCACCGCGCCCACCTTCCTTGAAAGCGAGCAAGCCCGCAAGGTGCGCAACTTCATAATGGCTTTTGACAAATTCACCTTTGCGCTGGCCCCGGAGGGAACGAGCAAGAACCGCGCGAACAAGTTGCTGGTAAGTGAAAACGGGGCAATCCTACAGCTTGGCTATGAGGAAAAAGAAATCGAGATTTGCGAAGATGGAGCCGTGGCCACTTATAAAATGCTGGTCAAAAAGATTTAGGCAATGGCCTACATAGCCGCCAACTGCGCCGACTGTTCGAGTGGTACGCCATGCGGCTGCTGCTCACCGGTTAGCGTGACCGATTCAAACGGCGGGGCAATAGACTACAGCGGAACCTACACCAAAAGCGGCGAGTGGCTGGGTACGGACGCTTTCGAAAGAACCAGCCCCAGCGAAGCGTGGATCTGGCGCGACTGGGACGCCTTTCCTGAAGAAGGCTGGTGGATAATTTCCACAACTAAGGGTGATTATTCGGACGGCTACACGCAAAGCGAAACCCAAGCCGGCGGGGATGATTGCCCAACTGACCTCTTTGATGATGGCAGCTCGATTTGGTACAATATTGAAATGGCATGCGCGTAATACTTCGGCCAGCCCAATTGGCGAGGATGCCGGCGCTATTTACGGCCGAGGTCATGGCCAAGGGCGAACCAATGGACGGCACCTTGCGAATGGATCAGGGCAAGTACGATGCCCTTAGGCGCAAGCATGGCTTGTCCGTTGGCCTGGGCGATACGGTGGCCAAGGTGACGAAAGCCATTGGCTTGAAGCCCTGCAAAGGATGCCGCAAACGGCAAGCAAAGCTGAACAAGCTGCTGCCCTATAGTTGACAAAGGACCCGTAAGCAAATGGCAGCGCCCGACGTACCAAGTATTTACGACTTTGAAGGAGCCTTTGAGAGCTTGGCCAAGACCTTTCTCGAAGCGGCTTTGACGCCCACCGTTACGGTAAATACGACCTTCAGCCAGGACAACGTGAACACGCCCCGCGTTGATTTGCGTTTCGAGGTTGGCGAGGCCCATCCGGAAACCCTTATTTTTCCGAACGTGGCCGGTGACGGCGAGGAACACGTGGCCTATGACGCCGCGCTTGTTGCCGCCATCGTAACCGACAACGAGCTGGACACACAAGCCACGCACCGATCTTTACGGTCCCAGGTTCGCGACGTGTTCCGGCGCAACGGTTCGAACTGGGCCACGGCTTCACTGCCTTACCATGAATTCAGATTTATTAGGCCGACCGGCAGCACTTACCTGACCGAGGGCAACCTGCAAAGCACCGAGCTTTCTTTTTCCATCACCTTCAATATCGCAAACGATGCTTTCCCGTCTTGACGATTAGCCCTTTATTGCAATGCCACGACCAATTACACAAGCCACGCTACTAAGCGCCACCACGGCCACGCTTGCCACAGCTTCGGCAAGTTACGTCGAGTGCCGCAACGCAGTTTATCACAACTTTTATATCACGACAAGCGGCGGGCCGAGCGGGGCCGTAACGATCCTGCATAAGATGCCCAGCGGCGACACCGCGCCGATCCACGAGGAAACCGTGACCACGGCCACGACCAAGAACGTGCTATTGACCGGCCAACTTGAACAGGTCGCGGCCATCGTGCCGACTTACGCCACCGGAACTTTCGGCGTTCAGTACCTGGGCGGCTGTTAGTCATGGCCAGCACGGCCAACAGCGCCAGCGCCGCAAACCAGGCGGCCACGGCCAACGGCCCAACGGCGGCCAACAGCGTCACCATTTTAGAGCAAGGCAGGGTCGGCGGCATTGGCGACGTGGGCCGAGGGGCCGGCAAACCGGCAGCCGGTGGCGGTGGCGGTGGCGCGACCGTCCTTACCGACGTGGGGGTCGTTGGAGACACGTCCGCTCTCGCGGCAAAAACAAACGAGAACGAGGCATTCATCGCATACAACGATGAGACTTTCCAGCTCTGGGTGTCATCCGGGCAAACCACGGCATCCGTGACAATATACACTAAACAGAACTCAGGACCCGAATAAATGGCATACGAAACCATTGAAACAATAGCCAACGCGGCGGCAAGGCCCACTCCTAGTGACGGCATGATCCGTTACCAACAGGATATTCAGTCCTGCATCGTGTACGATTCGGGGGCGAGCGCTTGGAAAGTGTTCACCCCTGATGACGCTCCTTATGATTTGGACGGCACCAATATAACGACAACGACTCCTTTGTTTCATTTTGATGCAGGATTCATTAATGGAGTGGATACGTCGGGGAATCCGTCAGACGCCGCATCACTTACCACTGATTGGGTATCGAAGACGAAGGGGGCGGCTGCGCATGCAGGTGTTAGTGGTGATGTTCAACCCGTCTGGTACGAAAGCGGCACGAACTCGAAGCCGTACGTATTGCTTACTGCTGACGACATGCTTAACTACGGGCCAAAGTCCAGCATGGAGGCGAGCGACGAATTTACTGTAATGATGATTGGGAATAAAGTCACCAGCGACACGACAAATTATTTGGGTACTGCTGTAGGAACAGCCGATGGGTACATGGTTTGGTTTAATTATTCAAACGGAAATGATTATTTGTATCACGGCCTGACTGGTGCTTCCTCAAACAAGGCTCGGCCAAGTATAGATTTAAGCGACAGCAATGACACGGAGGCCGTCATGACCTACGTCACCACACGGTTGTTTTTAATCACTCGCGACAGTTCGGACAATACCGACCTATGGGTGGATGGAAACAATCAGAACGCGTCATTGGATGGTCAATACACGGGCGACCTTTATTCCTTGGACATAATAGGGGGGGTAAGTTACGCCATGTCGGGACAACTTTACGAATACGCCATTTGGGATTCCGATTTGGCAGCTGCTGATCGAAACAAGATCATAGCTTACGTAAACACGAAATATGGCGCGGGCAAGGGTCACGATGGAACTGAAACCCTCGCGAGAGCCACTTTTTAACATGAAAAAATACAAACTCTATGATACCGAATCCGAATGGAACGCCAAGAATGCGGAGATTGAGGCCGCGTTGGGGATTCCAGACGGGAAAACGCTGAATTACGCTCAAGTTGAAATCGTTGAAAACTCCGAATCCGATGATCACGGTAAGTTTATCATGCCTGTGCTTTTCGCAGGTTCATGGATTTCCACGTCTTTTTTTAATTCGGTCGAGCTAGTGGATTGGCAGGATGATTGGATCGTTGGCTCACCGCAGGAATGAAACATGCGCTGATAATAATGTTTTTTCTTACCTCCAGTTGCAGTTTCCGCGCTATTTATCCGGCGGTTGGCGCGGGCGTGGGAAGCTTCGGTGGCCCAGGCGGCGCAGTCGGGGGCGCGGCAATCGGCACGGCCATGATGGAGCAAGGCGCGCACGCCGAGATAGAGGCCAAGGTCAACGCCCTGACCGAGGGCGACATCGGGCCACTTATTGCGGCAGCGGCGGCCAAGGAGCGGAACGGATTTGATGCCGTGATTGATGGCATATATCGTTTGTTGTGGCTGGGGGGCATCATCATGGCCGCCTGGTTTGTTCTGCCCTGGATTTGGGCAAGGTGGCACGTTGAGAAAACGATTAAAAAGCACGTCAACGGCCATGGGTCTGCTTCATAGCATCAAGGCGGCGTTTGATCGCTTGCACCGCCGCGACCAGGTAGTGGCCGCAGTTGCGGCAATCTTTATTTTTATCGTCCTAGTCGAGGCTTTCCGATGAACGACCCGGCCACCTTCGCGCATTGGGTTTGGGGCGGGCTGCTGGCCCTTGGCGCCTGGACCTTCAAGGCATTTGCCGGCCGCTTGAACAGCGCCGAACATCGCTTGCGCCTGATCGAGCTGGGCCAGCAGAAAGTTGCCACCGAAAACCGGGCGCTGTTCAAGCGCTTGGATGAGCTACGCGACAGCATCCACGACTTGGCCGGCAAGCTTGACCGGTTCATGGATCGCTAGACCGTGAGCAAGCGTTACGGCCACGCATTCGAGGCGCAATTTGTTGCCGATGCGCTGCTGAATGGCTTGGACGTGGCAAAGCCGGAAGGCGATTTCCTGCCATATGATTTGCTGGTTACGAACAACGGTGGCCAAACCTTTCAAAGGGTCCAAGTGAAGGGCACGACAAAGGCGCAGGTGGACCGGCCGAACATGACGCGCTTTAAAATACAGGCCGTGCGCTCACCGGGCTTAATCATCAGCGCCACCGAGGTCGACGTGGTGGCCGTGTACTGCTCGCCGGTCCGCGCCTGGTATCACATACCGGCCACGAAATTAAAGGCGCGTAGCATAGCTTTAACGCCCACGCGCGCGAGCCGCAGCCAGTACGAAGTTTGGAAGGACGCCTGGAACGTCTACCACGCGAAATAGCGCGAACTTGAGCGAGCCGGCAAACCTAGCCGGAAAAAACTTTGCCCCGCCAGCCCCTATTTTATGCGATCCTTTGAACTTTCTTTACCTATTGACTTGCTTTTCTGTACAGGAAAGCTTAAGTTGTTTTCAGTTTTAACAACACGAACCCGAAAGAAAGAAATCACATGAGCGGAAAAACCTACAGCCAGGAAGTTTTAAAAAGCGCATTTGAACTGGTGCAAGCCACCGACTGGAAAGATCCGATTCATGGCAGTTTTTCCCTGGAGGATTGCAGCAAGGAATTAATGCGCGAGTCCATTATCCATTTCACGGCCACGTCACCGACATTCAAAACCCTTGAAGGTGGCCGCGTACTGGTGAAAGCCCTTGGTTACCGGATGGGACCAGCCGGCGACCACTAAACCGAACACAACCAAAACCGAAAAAAGGACAACGAACGATGAATATTGAAATTTTGAAACAATCCAACGGGACACATCTTGTGTCTTTACTTTCGGGCGACGACAACGACGCCGAACCCATCACCAAGGAACAAGCCGAAAAAGAAGCTCGAAGAATTGCCAAGGTTTATGCCGAACTCGTAGCCAAGAACCCTGATGTTATGCTCGCCTACAGGTGCGAAATCAAGCGCAAAGGATAACCAAACCAAAACCGAAAGAAGGACAACGATGAATATCAAAGGACACCGACCGATGAAGCAGAAACTCAAAATACAAATAAAGATAACAGCTTGCGAGGATGGCATTGCCGAGGGCACATGGCATGGGCATGACACTGACGGGAATGTACAGGCTTGCGCCATTGCAATGATTGAAAAGGCATGCGCCAGCGCTTGGCCCCAAGCCGAAGCCGACCTTTACGATGCAGACGGGCGGGCTGTGAATGTGGACACCTCGCACGGCGAGTTTGTTTGCTATCGCGATGGGTTGCCACGATGACCGACAAACCAAAAGCAAGCTGGGGCGG
>Ga0181367_1000224_pt1 | contig 9354 bp, 9 predicted proteins | sample LowviralmetaG_FD_130089 | JGI IMG/M metagenome (GOLD analysis project Ga0181367, IMG submission 130089) | Marine viral communities from the Subarctic Pacific Ocean - ​Lowphox_02 viral metaG | ecosystem: Environmental > Aquatic > Marine > Oceanic | place: Subarctic Pacific Ocean | collected 2015-11-30 | reverse complement strand
CTCATCCGCATCTGTTGCTCCCCATAAACCCATTTTATTATCTCCTTTCGTTTTTCGGTTTACTTCACCTACTCTGCATTATATAATACTATTTATACATTTCCTACTGTCTAGCTAGATAATCCTGTAAGCCACGGTCAGTAACGTGCTTGTATGTACTGGCTGCCTTGTGAATGGCATCACCCTTTTTTAGCTTTCTTTTCTTTATCATATCCTGATAGAGTTTGGCCGCGGCTTTGTATTCCTTCTTATATATTCTACTGCCGGCTATTCTATTCCACATATTCCTATTACTTTCACCTGGTTTTTCTTCCAATTCAGCCCACTCATTGAAACTTAATACTTCCTTCAATCCATCATCATTTAAATCAGTATCTTTTCTATCAGCATCTACAGCTGCATCAAACTTCTTCATCTTTTTCTTATCTACAGGTTTGATAACTTCAACTGGTTTTGTGGGATCACCTACAACCCAATCACCATCATCTTCTTCAGGATCAAGCTGCATTGGAAATTTTTGTAATGCTGTTGGATAATTTTCTTCATCAACCCACTCATCAAAACTCATCATTTGTTCTATTCGGGGTGCTTTATCTTTAGGCAACAACTGGTCGCACGGTTTAGTTCCTTTGTCTTTCTTTTTTGATAAGGGATGGAACACTACCTTTTCTTCTATTTCTTTATTCATAGGCTTTGTTTGAACCAACTTCATTAGGCGTTTTACTTCATTGTCATCTAGTCTGTCATCATCACCTATGATATCATCCAATGTATGGATAAAATCAAAGTAATAATATTTTTCTAGCATCTTATAGATAACATTCTTGGGCAATCGCCGTTGGTCTCCCCACTTTCTTATCTGTTCGGGTGTCATTTCTTTTTCATAAGAGGTTCGGCGTTCATCTTTCGTTACTGAATAAACATCCACCAACTCTTTCACACTATCCTCAATCTCTTTTAGCTTCTCTGATAGTCTTACTTTCAGCTCAACAACCTCATCTGGTTCAAGCTCAGACAACTCTTTATAGTCAATGATATCTCTATGCAATTCACCTTTGATAATGTCCAATTTACTTACATCATTATTAAACTCGTCAACATATTTGGAAATGTCAAAAGGCTTTTCTTTTGCTACACGGTCTAGTTTATTCTCTTTGATGTTAAAAGTAGCATCAGCCATATCACCAGCCTTCTTGAAATATTCCTCTGTGATAACAGCAAAGAAATTTACTGGGTGTTTTGTACCTGGGACTGGCTTGCCATTTACTTTGGCTGCCATCTTTCTCAATTCTAAATGCTTTGCCTCTGTCTTGGCATCAAACCACACATTGATATCTAAATCAGCATCAGCTCGGTATCTATGAGTCAGTATGCTACCTATCAACTGATAATCTATAATAGGAGCAACACTTTCAAATTGACTCAATCTCTTTTCTATAAATGAAATGACTTCTGGCTTCAGTTTGGGTTTGTTGCTATTAGCGTTGTCAAAAATATTCTTGGCATAAGTCTTGCGAGGTATATCAATAACAGATTCTTCCAACCATTCACCCATAGTTTTAACACCCATAGATTTTCGGATAGCTTGGAATAATTGCCGGCCGCCTTTATACTTTTTGGGCAAACCTTTCTTAAACTCAGCAAACTTATTATCTTGAGCGGCTTGTCGCATCTTTGATGCTGACATTCCGGTTACATCATCAGAATCAGGATCTCTTTCCCCTGCACTGATTATTCGTATTGATTTAAACTTGTAGCGGCCGTGTCTTGCCTTTACACCATTGTATTTATCCAATAGTGATTTGAATTCTCCAACTCTGTCTGAGCCTACTACCATTAAAACGTCTGTATATTTTTCTTTATACAACTGCACCATAACGTCTAAAGCTGTTGTCATTTTATCTCTAGATATTTTCCGTGAATGATCTGGAAACATACCTTTCATTACAGCAATTTTGTTTCTATGGTTTAATGGATTTCTTTTTGGGTCTTGTGATTGGCTGGCATAAACGCGATAGTTCTTATTGGCTCCACGTGTCTTATTTAAAAGCTTTTCGTGGCCGGTGGTGGGTGGATTAAAACGTCCAAAAGTAAATGCTATAGATTTTGTCACTTTGTTACTCTTCCCAACTCCTCATAATTTCATAAATTCGGTTAATCATATCTCTCATTTCTTTATCTGTTGACTTCATTTCCTTTATATCATCAACTATCACCTGTTGCTGCACTTGTACTATAGCAATCTCCTTTTCATTCTCTACTACTTGTTCAATAGCTGTAGTATTTCTTTCTACTTTGGTATTAGTATCTGAAGCCCACCATATAGCTGCTGCCGCTTGAGATACTACAGCAAAGGCTATTGCTGGAATTGACCATCCATTTATCATGTTACATTTTCCTTTTATTGTTATATTTTTATTAGGATTCCAATCAGTAAAATTATTATCAAGAACAATTCAAACGCCATTATTGTGTGATACCACACCCACCTAGCCCGATATATTTTTTGTTCCTTGAAGGTTCCTTTTATATCCTGCCAATGTTCTTTCATTACACTACATTACATTATTAAGTTCTTCTTCGCAACATTCACAAGGCTTATCATCAGAACAAGAGCAGTCATCACAAGAGCAACTTTCACATTCACACTTTGGATTTTTACATTTTTCTTCTGTTGTCATTGTTTTATTTCCAATTTTTTGGGGCTGAAAAATTAGCTCTACTAAACTCTAATCTATCAACCAGTTTTAGTGCCTTACCAACATGATCTATCGCCACAAACCCTTCAGGTGCTGTGACTTTATATCCATTGGGAGTTCTTAAAAATGTACCTATATTTTCAGCTCGTTCTAATTTTCTTAATACTTGTTCCTTAGCGGTCTGTAAAGTTATATAGGATGCTATTACAAAATACAATAATCTCTTGTATTTATTATATTCTGAAACGCCATCCTTCTTTATTTGAGTCCATTTCTCTTTACCAGCCTTACTTTTCAAGGATTTTATCTTTTTATCTAAAGCCTTTTCATAATATTTACCAAAAAATTCTAATACTTCTCTTGTATTTTCTATCTTTTGGCCACCCCTGATGTAGGAGTTTAGAAAAACCTTTATCATTCCTGCAGGTGTCCATAAATTCTTATCTTTAATATCTTTAGCAATAATAGGAAGATAACCTTTAGCTGACTTTAAAGAACCAGCAGCCATCCTAAGGACTCTCTGGAACTTTTTAGACTCAGCAGCAGTAAACATTACATTACCTGATGTGTCTTTGAATGTAGCATCAGTTGACCATACAGCCTTGGACGTTGTAAGGCTTGAAGAATTGGCACCAAACTTGGCTGATAATGAGTCCATAGTCTTACCGGTGTATGTAGTGTGCCATACTATTCCAATTTTAGATGAGGTTATTTTTCTGGCCATCTGACTACGAACTGACACAGCATAAGTGATAGTATTTGGTGTGAAAACAATCACACGGTCACCATCAATATCATCACCCTTCAATTCATCAGAGGTGTATAACAAATCACCCTGCCAGATGCCAGGGATATTTAATGCTGGGAATGTAGCCAATGCCACTTTGAGTTTTTTGTTCAAACCAGCGCCTGGGTGGTTCCTGTCAATATCAGCATTGGTGTAATTAATCTTTGGAACTTTATTGAAGATATGTTTACCCCCAACAAAGAACTTACCATTCTCTGGATTAATACCTGCCCAAATGGCCGGTGCACCATCCCACTTGACGGTCACATTCATCTTATTCTTACTGTGGCCGCTCATCATCTTATCTAAAGCGTTGAGGAATGCTATGGCGTTTTGGCCGCCACGCACACCATTATTGAGAATATCATCCTCTAGATGTTCTAGATGGGTGTTCTTATCTTCCATAAGAATGCCCAACGGAACATTATTGGCCTCCTGATATTGTTTGTAGTTATACATATCTTCCCAAAAATTGTGTTAAATCTTTCATCTTATCTATATATGGTATCACATCCAGGGCTAAATGTCTTGTCTAAATTATGTCTATATCCTGACATTATTATGTTTATGTCAAAATTGTGTCGATTTTGTGTAGTCTTTGACATATTAGCATATTAGTCTAGTATTTTATTCTTCTTCCATATTTATGCGTGCATAAATATTTGTATGGGATACACACTAGAACAATACGAAATTGTAGGAGGAAAAGACCCCATCACAGGAAAACCAATAACGGGAAAATTTCCTACGGGTGCTGGAACCTTTAAAAAATACTACCAAACTCTAATAAAAGATGCTAAAGTAAATGTTGATGGTATATTTGGAGATGATGATGACAAAAAAGGTATGGGTCCATTAAAATTAAGTACATCTCAAGTGGGCTATGTAATAAAATTAATTAGAGGTGATGTAGTTAAGGTAGATAAACTATTAGAAAAAGGTGGAGGGATACCTAAACTTGCTGGTAAACCAGATATGTTTTATGACACTTCAACGAAAGGTGGTAAGCCTAGAGTGTCACTAGATTATGGTCCAAAAAATGCTGGGTTTAGAATAACACTTGAAGCTACAGATGCTTCTCCGCGGACCGCAAAGGGTAGAGCTAAAGGTAATAAACCTTCAACACCCCAACAAGAAAAATGTACTATGAGAATTATTGAATTAGTATTAGGAAAAAATACCCGATGGATGCCAAAGCTGGTTACTGGACCTAATGCTGTTAAAGGTAATAGAGAATTATTTGATAAGTTTATTATACCTGACCTCAAAAGAATTTATCCAGATGTTGTCAAACATGGCCGCAGAGATTGGTATATGCATTACTTAACTCAATTTATAGATGTTTTAAAAGCTAAAAGTGGACCTGGTGGTACAGTTAAAATTCCTAACAACCAATTTAATATATTCAAGTATGGTGATGATGATGATAGTTTTATGAAACTCATCGAGGATCTTATTCAAAAAGAAGGGCCTCCTGATGTTCCTGATAAGAATGGTAATCTTGTAAGTTGGGAACAAAATCCACATCTACCACCATTTTTTAAACCGCCTGCAGGTAGAAAAGGTGAAAAAGTTAAAGAAGGTACCTGGCCCGAATTTGGAAAAATAGGAAAAAAAGATTCATGGAATCCAGCAGACATATGGTTAGCTAGGAGAGGACCTGAATACGAAAAATTAAAAAAAGAACTTAAACAGGTATTTACTATAAAGGAAATAAACAAACTCTTACGAATAGCTTTTGATAAAGGAGTTCTTATAGGAATTTCTCTTAAAAAAACTGATGCCACAGTAGTTAAACTAGGAACTTCGCATTGGGATATGGTTAATTTGAAATTCGAACCTAAGACTGGCACAGCTGTCAAAGACCACCTAGCAAAGGTTAAACCTGGAACTTTAACAATGGATTTTCCATGGGACGGAAAAACCTTTTCAAAAACATCTTATGAATGGATCATTATATCTGGTTCTAAACGTGATAAATTCCGTATGGGAACTGCTGGTTCTGAAATTGAAATGATGAACTATGAAATGTATCCAGCTAAAGCTAAAGCCGGGTACGGTAAAGTTCCTAAAGATATAATGAGAGAGTATCTAAAAATGCAACCAGCAACCAACTACACAAAACCTAGCATATGGGCTAAGCAAGCAAGCGACCAGAAATCAAACTCTCTATTACCTGAAAAAAAGAATTTGGAACAGTTGCTTCCTAAAGCAAAAGATGATGACAATTATAAGAAGTGGAAAGAAATAGTAAAAAATATTGATGGATTTACAGGGTTTACAATTAACTCAAAGGGATTAGATAATGTTGTAGATAATCTATTAACTACATCCATAAACAGTAAAGGTAGACTTACGAAACAAAATAATATAGTAATGCAAATGCTCTTATGGTGTCATCTATGCATAGGCTTCCAAGAAAAAAATGGTTTAGATAATCTACTAAAAGGTTTGTATTATATGGCTCAAAAGAAAGGCTCGATTGGAATGAAAGAATTTGGTCCTTTCCACAAATGGTCTTAAACTACTATAAAAATATCTTAAACCTATCTTTTATTATACTTCACTAAAAATCTTTCTACTACATCAGCCCTAGTCAAAGACACAGCACCTATGTGGAAATCTCTGTTGTCTGTGTAGCTTAATTGTTCCATAATCTTGCGGACACATTTATCTGGTGTATTATCCTTCACAAAAAACTGACTGCCTTTTGTAACATTTGTATCACCCACCTTACCTTCTATCTGTGCTATGGTAAAGTCATACTCTTGTTTGAGTTGCTCTAGTTCTTCTGGTGTTGTTCTGGAGATATGCCTGTGTATCATATCAAACTGAGGACAACTGGACTGCCTGATTATCTTTGGTCGTAGTTGTGGATACTTGTTCTCCCATATCTGGAAAACACACTTGACCGAATAGGGCTCTCCGTCTGGTGTTACAAACTCTCTTACAGGAGTTTCATACACCAAATGCAATACAGGATTCACTCGGTTGATAAAGGTAAACTTGGAGAAGATACTCGGTAATATCATAGCCACAACATCACTATGCTCAGCACACCTGTTGAGAAACTGCATTGCTATCTTACCCTTCCTACCAAATGGAGGATTACCGATAACAATATTTTTGCCAGGAGGAAACTCCCACTCAAAGAAATCTACACCAAACTTGATATCAATACCAATCTTGTTAGACGGCATCAGATTTAGAAACGCACCGGCGCCACACGATGGCTCTATGAATGTATCAAAGTTGGTGCCGTATCTGTCTATAACTTCAGCATACAATCGCTTAGCATCTTCAGGTCTTGTATAAAATTCTTCACGCTCTACTATTCTAAACTTTGAAGTCTGCAAAACGGTCAACAATTTCTTCCTCTTGGCCTGTATCTACCAAATCTGTTTGAGCTGTTTGTGCTACATCATACAGCTTCATCTTGCCTCTATCAACACCAACAATAAACTTCTTATTCAATGTTGGATCATTGTATCTATTCTTTAGTTGTTTTACCAGCATCTGGTTCAACTCTTCCAACTCATCGGTAGATATCAATGCAAACATCAAGTCTGCTGTGGCTGGTAGACCAAAGGATTCTGATGTATCTTCCAAACCAATATCAGTTGACACAAATCCTGTCCTTGTTGTCTGTGTTGCTGATACAATGGGCAGATTACATTCTACAGCAAGCCCTCTCAATTCTTCTGCGATGGCTTTGATGTATGTGTAAGAATTCACAGCAGCACTGGCTCTAAACCTACTCGATGCACAGATATTCAGATAATCCACATAGATGATATCTGGCTTGAAATCCTTTTTCAATGCCAACTCATTCAATAACGACCTAAAATGACCACAATGAGCAGACGCTGTTGGATATTCTTTGACTATCAATCTGCCGTGAGTTTTCTTTTGGACTTTACCAAACCTATCTTCATACATATGTCGTGGAAGGTCATGCAAATCTTCCATTGAGATATTCATCAGATTGGCATCTATTCTCTCTGCAATCTTTTCTTCTGCCATCTCCATTGTAATATACAATACATTCTTGCCTTGCATTAGAGTAGCTGATGCTGAATGGCACATGAATAATGACTTACCAACACCTGTGCCGGCAAGACATACATTTAGAGTTTTCTTTGGAAGTCCGCCTTTAGTAATACGATTGAAATAATCCAAATCAAATGGAATCTTATCTTCTACTGTGTGATAAAACTCATATCGGTCTATTGACTGCTCGAGATAATCATGTCCGATGTGTGTATCAAAGGACACTGAAAGAGCTTCTGTAAGAATAGTTGGAATAGCCTCAGGAGTTTTGTCCTTATCTTTTCCATCTATGATTTGGATGCCATTGAGTATGGCTTGATAAATGGCTTTGTCTTTACACCACTGCTCTGTTTCATCCAAGAGCCATTGCAGCTCTACTTTTGATTCAGTTATTTTTTCAGAAAGATAATCAGTAGCAGATTTATATTGGTCATCTGTATATGTTGCCTTACCAATCTCAATCAATAATGCTTCAACATCTGGATTATTTTTATATCTATCTACATAATCCCAGATAGTTTTATATATGACCTTCTCTACCTGATCTTGGAAATATTCTTCCTTGATAAATGGGATTGCCTTTCTAGTATAATCCTCATTATGAATCAGGTTGCTCAGTATTGTCGTTTCTATTCTCATCATTCACCAAATTATAATTTTCATTCTGCACGCTTTCTTGTAACACCGTCATAAAGATATCACCTAAAGCATTCTTAAAATCGCTTGTCAAAACATCTACTTCATTAGGATTATACAACACTTCATACTTAAAGTCAATAGGGATTTCCTCTACACTTTCCAAATCTAAAGGTTCTCCATTTTCATCCTTTAATATTATTCTGCCATCCTTAAAAATAAAAATAACATTCTCATAAGGACCTTCTTGTATTATTAAGGCACTTTCTTTTGTTTCTTTGTTTTCTATCCAATCAAATCTATACATAATGTAAATACGAATGAGCAAAATATTTCGGACCAGATACCGGCTTTCTACCGGCGTGTAGCCATGGCCACATAGGTGGAAATACTACCATCGTTCCTGCTTTTGGTTTCACCGATAAAGGTATATAAGTTCCTGGTTTATACAACTGTGGGAATTCTGTTTCACCACCTTCTTCAACATCATTTAGATAGATAAGAAAATTGAGGAATCTTTTTTCACAACCTTTAGATGAATCCACATGGTCATCAAATCTATCAAAGCCATTAGGCAGATATCGTTTTATTCTGATAGCCTCAAAGCCATAATCTTTTGTTGTTATGGGCCACATTATTTCAGTTATGTTACAATCTTTTTTATAGATACTAACATAATGCAGCATAGCCTCTATCAACTTTTCTCTTGTGCCTATCCATTCATCATGGTTATAAATGTTTATCTGATTGAATGATACTACCAAATCATTCTGTTCCATCAAAACCTTTTCCTGTCGGTCCTCAAACTTCTCAAACTTGTCAATAAGAAACTCACAAGAATCCTCATCTAACACCTTATCATAGATGCGGATGTAATTATCCATTATTGATATTCAATCTTTTTATGACTGTTGCAAAATCTTCAGCTACAGTCCATGAATTTCCTGTGGTACTGAAAAGAGAAGTCTTATCACCCATAGGAAAAATTGACACTATATGGTCTACATTTATTGCAAGATATTTTCCTTTCAAATCTACCTCGTGAGCACAATTAGTAAAAACTTTATACTTACCTGTAGACATATTAGTCAACTCAACATCATCTAATTTGATAACAGGAGTTGGTATTCCGCCTAGTGCTTCATCACCAGGTTTAACTACTTTTAACTTCTCTTTCTTTTT
>Ga0181367_1000223_pt1 | contig 9362 bp, 10 predicted proteins | sample LowviralmetaG_FD_130089 | JGI IMG/M metagenome (GOLD analysis project Ga0181367, IMG submission 130089) | Marine viral communities from the Subarctic Pacific Ocean - ​Lowphox_02 viral metaG | ecosystem: Environmental > Aquatic > Marine > Oceanic | place: Subarctic Pacific Ocean | collected... | reverse complement strand
CGCTCACTGTAGGACAGGGGTGCTGGTGATCCGGCTGCTGATCCCTCACCTCGCCCACCTTTGGCCGAAGCGTCGGAAGTGAGGACCTCATCGATTCTCACAGAGTCAAGCGAGTGTTTAACAAATTCTCTTAAAAGTTTTTCATCATAAGACATCAAACATCTCCCTTCTCTCATCTAGACTTCTAAGAACTAGATCTACGCCCGTAAGTTCTTTATAATAAATAATCAGATCTTTCTCAAAATCATTCAGCCATTGCTCTTTAGTTTTAGAATCTCTAGTGGAAAAATTCTTTCTAACAGGCGGAGGGAGATTCAAAAGCACTTGTTTCTTCACAGTAACCCAGTCGTCGCAGTCGCCAACATACTCTGAAACAAAGCCTAACTTATCTAATATGGCCTCCATATCCTGAACGCTGACTGCGGGCATTATACTGCCTTCTTGGGTTCAATGTAGATCTTTACTCTGACATTTAATAATCCCATGTTCATTGACCAGCCCTTTTCATGGGGTGATTCTAGACCAGATACAAGCTCTTGAACTAGCTGGGGAGCTATCTTGTTGGCTATCTTGTACTCTAGTCCAAAATTATCAAGATAGTCTTTAATCTGCTTGACTAATTTTTCAGCATCTGGCTTTCCTGTAACAGAATCAAATATTCCAGGAAATGCTGAATCTACTATTGTCTTCCTCAATACTGTGCTCGGTACAATATACACCTTCATATTGAAGCCGAGATTTTTTAATCTCTTGAAGCTGTCAGAGCTAGAGCTAATTAATGCTTTTCTACTTGAGATGTAGTCCTTAAAACTTTTCTTAGAAGTAAAGGTGATATCATTCCCATCATGATCCTTAACAGTCATTGCTCGAATTTTAGCTTCTTTTATTTGCCCCGTAATCTCTCTCTTTAAATTAACCTCTTCCTCTCTGTCGCTTAGATCTTCAACCGGATCTCCCTGTACAGCTAGACGAGAAGGGTCATCCCACGTATCTAGTGAGGCCTGCAGCTCTTTCACATGCTTATCTACTTTAAGCTGCTCAGATGCGTATGACTCCATCTCATCTCTCCACATGGATGCCATTGCAGATCTATCCTCAGGACCGAGATTTTTCCAGTCCTCCATGAATCTGTCTCCAGATGCAGTTCGTATCTCTCCCAATATCTCCTTTATCTGAGCTCTGTTTGGAACGTTTGTCGTAAACAAATAGTATAGATCGTCTGAAGCTTTGGGAAATGTTGAATTAAACATAAGCGTGGGAGAATTCGTTTTTGATTTCTTTGACTCATACCTAACTCCATTCCAGCTCAAGTCCTCTCCCTCTCCCCCGATTCTAGTTGCTTTCGCTGTGCCTGGAAACTGAGCTGCTGTGTAATCTATTATGCCTGCTTCAAATTGTTCGCCCTCTCGCTCTTCAGCTGCATCTTCATATCCTAAAAGAAGATACGGGATTGAATCTGCATAATATGAATTAGTATCCGGCTTATAAATTGCCGCTGCTGCTGGATGATCTGCAGCTGTGACAGAGTTTCTTCGAAGCCAGTCAGTTGTGATATGGGTCATATCTGAAGGCGAATCTGTTTCATCTCCTGTTGGAAGGCCGCTGGCATGTAATGCGATATCATCATCTCCCTCATCTTCTTCAGTTAAAAGCCTTCTGATGCTTAGCCTGACAACTTCATTGAGAACTCCATCGATATAGTCTGCTGCAGCATTTGCCTCAGCGGCTCTAGCAGGATCTGTACTTAGTAGGTGGCTTCTATTACTAATGTACTCTCTGAATCCCGGTAGTATTGCGCTCAGCTCTGGATTAGCTCTCATTGCTGTCACTAGCCCTTCAAATGATCTTAGCTCCTTCTTATGAGTATTTATACCAAGAGATGGGAGGAAGACATCTGGGTCAGTCTCTCTAGGCCCTATGGGTACATTATTAACCTTCTTTAAAAGACCTCGTGCGTATGTGTACTTAACAACATCTCCTGTCTCAGCCGATTCTCTTTCGCTCATATTCTTTGCTATCCACGATAAAAGAATATTTCTATATCTCCCTTTAACTCCCCCCTCAGGTGCTCCAGCTAGCATCCACCCAACATCATCGAGTGCCACTCCCTTGCTCGGCATCACATCAACTTGGACTAATTCGCCTGTAAGTGGAACCTTATATAGAACTGCTATCCCGCTGCCGCCAGGCAGCATGTATAGTCTGTTTATTCCCGGGGCCTCTTCGAGCTCTACCTGCAAGCCTGGATGGGCTGATAATTTCTCTTTAACGTCTTTGGCATCTTTAGCATCAACTACTACATCTATATCTCCAACATCGGGAAAGTTTGTAACAGTTGTTCCAACACCAATGTGATCCATCCCAAGAGGATCTAAAATATCTCTCACAAAGCTAGCAACGATTGGTGAGACTTCTTCTCTGGGTATTCTTTCACTTCGAGTAATCACTCTGCCTGTGGCATCCTTAAATGCGTTTCCTCCCTCATTAATCATCCTGCTCCACGCACTTTCAACTCTTTCCTGGACAGTTTGTATCACCTCATCTCCTCCCGATATTTGAGCTCCACCGTAAGCGAAAAATCCTCTAAGCTTATTTATTGGTGTGAACATTCCGGTTAATTTTCTTGTTTTGCCATCTTTCCACTTAAATACTATTCCCTCAGTTGCTTTCTCAAATAATTCTTCATTGGCCTGGATTCTTGCAAGCGCTACCCTTATTCCTTCCAGCTCCTTTGGATTTGCAATGATATGATTTCCATCAAATGCGACGCGAGCAGAGCTAATAAATCTAGAAAGATCATCTCTGTTGCTTGCCTTGAGAGTAAAATCAATATTTCTAATTACAAGAATCCCAATTCTTTGAACTATATTTTCAATAGGGATTATCGCATCTGCTAAAAACGTTGCCCTTCTCTTAAGAATATTATTATTAAAGCTGTCCCAGCCTTCTGGATCAATCTTTTTAAACGCTCTGGCAATGCTTCCTCTTCCCGTAGCTATCTTTGCAGTAGCAGCATCTAGCAGTTGTTCTGGAACACTATCACCTAATTTTTCACGAACCATTGAGTGAACTAATTCACCCATAGTATTTTCTTGACTTAAATTATATTGGCTAAGTAGAGAATCAATTGAAGATTTAATCTCACCTGTTTCCTCATCAGTTATATCTAGTGCTCGAAGAAGCCTGAGGTATGGAACAGATCCCATGTGAAAGTCCTGATTTGCTCCTGATTCTGCTGAAGATACAAATTCATTGAAGGCCTCGTCATCTACGACAGTATCTGGTGCTACTGCGGCTGCCTGAATAAACCGTATTGATGGTTCATCATAAACTATTGTATTTGGATTCTCTGGAGTTAACAGCGCTGACTCAATTAGAACCTTTCCATTCTGGAATAACGAATCTTGAAACTGCAAAGAAACTGGTGACAGCGCATCGTATGCTTTAACAAATGCATTTCTGACGCTGTCATTCCATGAATATTTTTCTATGATTCCAGCCCTATCCATTCCGGCACCAGATAATACTCTCTTATATGTCGCTCCCTTACTAAAGAATAATAAAGAACCGTCCATAACAGTGAATGTTATATTCTGGCCGTCCATCTTCTCTTGAATCTCTTGCAATTCTCCCATTTGAATTGTGTCTATTAGTTCGTAGAGATCACTCATGGGCATATTGAAATCTTCATAGAAATTTAATATATGTGATTCGAGCTCTGCCTGTTCAGACAGTGTTGCTACCTTTTTAAATCTTGATGCTGCCTTCTCAATAACAGACGGCGGTAAAAGTATTGCCATGCTATCCCCTTATTATTCCTTGAATAAAATATCTTAAGTGATTCTCTGTCATGGGTGATTCTCCCCTTCCGAGCATTAGATCTATAACCCTACTCTTCTCATCATCATTTAAAAATGGCGGAAGAAATCTCTTTGCCTCTTCAATTCCCTCTTCTGTTGATGCAATATCTCGAACCTCAGTCCCTCTTATTCTCTGCATTCTTTCTAAGTCTTCTTGAGAGGCACCGGGATAGTATGATCTTAATGCTACTATTGAGCTTTCTTCGCTTTGTCCTATGATATCCATCAGCCTCTCTTCATCAAGATAGTCATTTGCAGACTCTGGAGATATTGCTCCTAGCTGTACTTTTCCTGTCTCTATAAGGTCTCCAAAATATGACAGCTTTCTAAGATAATCTCTAATAGTGTCTTCGGCGCCATAGATTGTAACTTTCTCATACATCTCTGGATCTTCTACAAACTCTTCAATAATTTCAAACACTCTTCTCATAGGCGTAGTGCCCAGTGTAGATTCAACCTCTACCATTGGAAGCTCTCTTTCAATTGCTGCCTCATATATATCAAAAATTTGCTTAGATACCTCCGGAGTATAGAATCTTCCACTACTCCCTATTGGCCTAAACTTTTGTCCCGACTTTAACGGTTTTCCTCTTTTTCCAATCTTTATCGGCTTTCTCTGCTGAATTCCATAAAATAGATAAACCTTGTCACTATCATCTATTGCGCGAGCTAGTTTCGCAAAATGTCCAGTAGTGAACGGCTTGAAGCCTCCCCCAAATAATCCTAATTTCATTTTTTTCTCCTGTTGGGCCACAGCTTACTCATTTTCTTAAACACAGCTTCTGAAACTCCGGCGAAATCTTCCATTTGAAACTTTCCTGATATTTCAATAACTCCGTCTTCTGAGATACTATAATCTAAAAACTCATTGTCATCTGCAGATTCAAGGTTTAGAGCCTGGATAGTTGATATGGGTATTGGTTCAAATGCCCAGATATCGGTACTGACATTTATCTTTTTCCCTCTCACCCTTTCTGCGACATGAATGTGACCATGCATCATTAGATCATATTTTTCATCAATCATGCAGTCAGGCACCGGCCTGTGCTCTAACAGCGCGAGCCTTCCATCTGGCATTTTATAGTCAAGACTTTTATAAAATTCATCAAATCCAGTCCAGAGCATCTTCTTTTCATTATAATCATGATTTCCCTTTACCAGTATCTTATATCCGTTTAATTTTTCAATATATTCTTTTGCTTCTTCAGGTGGGCACAAGAACACATCTCCCAAAACAAACACCCTATCACAATCTGAAATGATTCTATTCCAGTTAGTAATAATTTCTTCATTCATCTGATGAACTGTCTTAAACGGTCTATCACAAAACCGTATGACATTCTTGTGACCGAAATGAAGGTCTGACGTAAAATAATCCAACTTAAGCTCCGAACTCATTAGTTACTTTTTGAAGAACGAGAGCATTAAGCTTCAAAAGTTTTTGATATGATTCATCATCTATAAATCTACTTCTTTTAGATTCCACGTTTTTTCTCAACCCGCTTTCATAATTAGACAATATCGTCCTTAACATTTCATCAGAGTTATAGACACCGTGATTTCCAAGAGTAAGGGCTAGCCCCTTTATTCCGGAAGCCAGCCCTGCAATTGTAACATTTTGTGGATCAACTCCGGGATTATTTCTAAGGAGGGGATCTTCATTAATTTCTTCAGAGCCTATAATATACTTTGCTATATCTCTAAGAAAGGTTTGAATACTAGTGCTTATATTTTCTGTTTCAACTCCCTTGCTTCTTGAGAATCTACTTGGAACTCTTTGACCCATCTTGGATCTTACTATCACACCCTCTGTACTAATTGACATAACCAGATAGTCGCCCAATGCTTTATAAAGATTTCCAATTGTATACCCTTTAATCCCGTGCTCAGGCGTGTATCTTCCCTCCATCCACCCAGAATATCTTGGGAAAGTTACAACGGTGTCTACTTGAACAAGCTGTCCGTTCGGAAGCCTAAGCATAACCATGAGTGGCGTGCTGCCTCTCAGCGTCTCATCTATATCAACTGTGTCTGGCCTTCTTTCATTCAAAAATCTTACAAATAAATTTTCATATTTAGATGTAACCCTTCTGTCATCTCTTCTTCTATCGAACTCTTCTCCCTCAAACTCTGATGGGAATGATACAAGATAGTCAATATCTCCATACGATGCATCGCTTCCTTGCGACATGTCTTGCTGATAATAACTTACAGATCCAACAGGGCGCATTGCACGAACTGGCTTCTCGCCTACAGATTCTAAATATAAGTTCCACTGATCTATTAGCGCCGTATATATTTCAACTGCAGCGTTAACAACAGCTGGTGTCAGCTGTGCTAGCATATCTCTTTTTTCAGGACTAAGTTTTAAACCGCCCTCACGCAGATATGCTTCTTCTAAAATTAACTTCCTTAAAAGAGATACTAATGACATTTGAAACCAACCCTATCATAAATATGAATCTAGAGTTTAAATTCTGACTGATTATGTTTTATCAGCTGCATCTAGAATGGTTTTCTCGCAGGAGTCTCAAATGCAGTCTTGGTGCTTGCATAGATGAACATTCTAATATGATCATCAGTCACATCTTCGATATTGTTAAGGCTGAAATGAGATTTGATAAGATTCAAAAACTCAGGTGTTAGATCGACCTCTAAGTCTCCGCCTTTGGGCAATGCTATTATTCTTTTTTCCATACATTATTTTACCACACAGGAGAAAAAATTACAACAAATTAGCTAAGATCTCATTAAATTTCTTACCCGATTTCTTATTTCAGATAGATCTGCTGGAGATCCTGCCTTTATTGGGGGCTTAGTATCCTCTTCTCCCTCTTCGGGCTCCTCTTCAGGTGAATCATCGGCGAGAGGATCTTTCCCCTCTTCGGATTCAACGTCTATATCTGCACTCACTTCTTCATCATCACTAGACATTGTTATGCTTGATGGTGGATCGCTGGGGTCTGGAGCTGATGATCCATCAGTTTGTCCGGTAAGGATTCCCGCAAATGCTTTCATAAATGTTAATAGAGCCTCTCTCTCGAGTGGCTCAAGTCTATCAAAATAATCCCTAAGCTGAGACTTCATACTACTATCATCTACAGACCTGCCGCTCCTAAGATCTTTAACTGCAGTGCTTATACTGTCCAGTGAGACCTCTAGAGATGACGGACTGTTATCTGGAGCGGGCTCTTCGACATCGTCATCTTCAGTCTCCTCTTCGACCTCAACAGCTTCTCCCTCTTCGTCTTGTTCATAAATGTTATTAAAAATCTTGCTATCTGATTTCATTCTATCAACAATATTCTTTTGCTTTGAATCATCGTGGATTGATGCTTTGGCATCCTTGATACTCTCCTCTGCAAGCAATCTAAGAAATATTTTGATGTCTTCTGACGTCTCAAGATTAATAGTGCTCATTTTGCTTTCTCCATTCGAGTTCGATTACGCCAGTTTTCTGTATGAAGTCTATTATACTTTCTCTGAGGTGACTCTTCGACCTCTTCTAAGCTCTTAATTCTTTCTCTTCCATCATCCTCTCTTTTACAAATATCTTTTACAAATTTATCAAAAGCAAATCTGGGTTTTGTGTTTCTTGACATCTTAATCCTCCACAGTATTATGTATTTAATAGCTCAACAATTATGCTGCACTCATACTTTCTATTTTCAAGTAATTCAAAGTATTTTGACAAAGTTTTAAAATTGTCATACTCTTTGACTAAAGTTTTGTCAGCAGTGTATAGCGATATCGAATCTACATTATTCAAGATAAATAGAGAAGCAAGCTCTCCATCGCAAACAAAGCTCATCTCGACCCTTTCGGCGTCGAAAGCGACGTCGTGAATAACTTTCATCTTGCTTGATGGCGCACTAACTTCTCTGCCAGACACCTTTAGCAATACAGAAATACCGCCTATTCTTGTTCCATCTTCATAAAACTGACTAACATCTATGCTGTCAGCTATTTCATCGCTAACAAAAACCTTCACTCTTCATCCTCACTAGTTGCAACAAAATATTTGATATCTTCGTACAGCTCATCACAAAATTTTGCCAAGTTTAAGTCCTGCTGTGTGATCCTGCTTATGTCAAGTGTGTATGTTTCTATTTCAATTAATCTATGGCTAATGATCATCTTACAATGGTGCTGATTATACTCTTGATATTTTAATGTTTCATTTACAAAATAATCTAAATGAGAAAATTTTAAAAATTCAAATACTTTGAATAATCTTTCAGGGCCTGATCTGGTCTGCCAGTCTGAGGTTTCGGCTCTAACGGGCAAATCTCCGTCAGGTATGGTTGTAGATATCCCTTCAAGGATTCTTGATACTGAACTGCACGATGACTGAACGTCTCTGATTCGATTTTCACCTAAGTACTTCACGAGCGGCATCACATCCTCAGGATAGTATTGATCATTTTCTTAACTTCATCAATGTCAAGAAGACCAGATTCCACCAACACCATTAATGCTTTTGGTGGAAAGAAAATAGTCATAGAGATTATGTTTTCTGTCACATCATCACCACCATCATCATCAAATTTGAGAATTTCTTCGAGATCGTTTAAATTATTTTCATAATCTAAATTCATTATATCATCCATAAGATTTCCCATAGCATTTTCCATGATATGTTCAGGGATATCATCACCAAAATTATCTTTTATAAAATCTTCAATATTGAAAGACTCATCATTATTTACATGATGTCTGTCTTCGTTTTCTTTCTCCATCTCATACAAATTAATAGCATCTTCTGATGGATTTAAAAATGTCATAATAAATTCTTTTGGTATTTTAGTAGTAATTTGATTTGAGTTGGAAAGCCAATTCTGTAAAACAGTAACATACTTCATTTGTCCATATGGATTTTGCATGGTGGTTGTTTTAAACACCATTGGTCTTTCAATAGTTAATTGATTTTTATCTTGACCTCTTATGGTGGTAATTATTTCTTCACCACTTTTAAATTTTATTATTCTATATGAGTTATTTAACATCATTTTCCCTTATAGATCTATTTCAATTTTTTTAAAACTGAATCCCTCATTACTATATATCTTTATTCTCTCGTCTGCATGACGGAACGTATGATTGACATACTTACGGTATTTCAAATCATCGCAAATATCATACAATTTTACAAAATCCTTAGAATCTGACTTACGAAGACCTCTCCCTATAGATTGCAATACTCGTATTACAGATTTAGATGGGGATGCAAATATTATATTGTGAATATTTTTTAAATTAATACCAGTAGAACATGTTCCATATGATGCAACTAAGATAGCATTTTCTTCACTATCAAACCTTTTTCGTATTTCTTCTCTCTGTTCTACGTCAGTGCCACCATATATCATATAACAAGATTTACTTTCTTTGTTGGATTCTAATATAGCAGTATACAGGGGTTTACCATGACTTTCAACATAATTAAATAGAACTAGTGTGTTTCCCTTAATAGTTTTGGTTAGATTAATTATGAAATTATTT
>Ga0181367_1000220_pt1 | contig 9432 bp, 7 predicted proteins | sample LowviralmetaG_FD_130089 | JGI IMG/M metagenome (GOLD analysis project Ga0181367, IMG submission 130089) | Marine viral communities from the Subarctic Pacific Ocean - ​Lowphox_02 viral metaG | ecosystem: Environmental > Aquatic > Marine > Oceanic | place: Subarctic Pacific Ocean | collected 2015-11-30 | reverse complement strand
TTCTGGGTTAATAATTAACTAAAACCAACTTTTTTAAGGAAACCCCAGTTTGACTTCGGTTGGACTGGGGTTTTCCTTTTTCCTAAACTATTTAAGTTTAGCACAGGAGAATTTATGAATGTCCTATCCCACTCTGTCACCTTCAAGCTCAGTGAGTGCTATAACACTCCCAGCCACTGCAAGTTTGTCGGATATTACAACGACAACTTTACCTTTCAATATATACAACGATACAAATTCTAGATTATTTTCAGACAACTTTATAACGGGGGCAGTTGATCAAGTAGCTTACACATATAAGAAGCTTGGTGGAGATATTTTAGACATTGAATTGACGAAAGAGAATGTTTTTGCGTCATATGAGGAGTCTGTTTTAGAATATTCTTATATTGTCAACATCCATCAAGCAAAAAATGTATTAGGAGATATGTTAGGAAACACAACTGGTACATTTGATCATGACGGTCAACTTATTGCAGAAGGAGTTTTAACTTCAAGTTTAGGCTCTGGAGATCATGCAGAACAAATCTCTTTAAAATATCCAAGTGTAAGATTTGAATATGCTAAAAGAGTTGGCTTGGGAGTCGGCGCAGCAATTGGAGTTGGAGGAGACGAGACAGAATACTCAGCATCTTTTGACACCTCTGTAGATACACAAGATTACGATCTTCAAAGTATTATTTATTCTGCTTCTATAGATACAAGTAAATCTGACTTAGCTTACTATCAAAAATTAAATAATAGTAAAATAACAATTAAACAAGTATATTACAAAACTCCACAAGCTATATGGAGATTTTATGGATATTATGGCGGCCTGAATACAGTTGGAAACCTTCAAACATATGGTCAATGGGCTGATGATTCACAATTCCAAATCATTCCAGTTTGGCAAAATAAACAACAAGCGCAATCTTTTGAGGATGCAATTTATACAAGAAATTCTCATTACTCGTTTGAACTAAAAAATAATAAATTGAGATTATTCCCTTCGGCTACAACCGTCGCACCTACAACAATGTGGGTTAAGTTTACAATCAAGAGAGATGCTTGGGAAGAAGATGATGATCGGACTCTTGGTACCGATGGCGTAAATAATATGAACACTCTTCCTTTTGCAAATATCCCATATAGAAATATTAATTCAATTGGAAAACAATGGATTAGAAGATTTGCCCTTTCGTTGACAAAAGAAACATTAGGACAGGTTAGAGGTAAATTTGGAACCATTCCAATTCCAGGAGAGTCTGTAACTCTTAATGGAGATGCTTTAATCTCACAGGCAAAGGATGAACAAGATAAACTAAGAGAAGAGCTTAAAACAGTTCTGGATGAGTTGACTTATGCAAAATTGGCAGAACGAGACGCCGCAGTAGCTGATTCTGTCAACAAGGTTCAGGAAAGAATACCTCTTCCTGTATTCACAGGGTAATTAAATTATGTCTAAATGGGAACAGCCAACTCAGCCACCACCCCCACTCTTTATTGGAAAAAAAGAGAGGGACTTGGTTAAGCAAGTTAATGATGAATTAATTGAGCGCGTTATAGGACAGCAAGTATTGTATTATCCTATTAGTTTAGACCATACGAATTATCATCCAACTTACGGTGAGGCTATTAATAAAACATTTCTTCCACCAATCCGTGTTTACGCTTTGGTTGAATGGGAAGGCACTCAGACAGAGTTTATGAATAATATAGCAGTTGATAAAAATGCTTCTATAACTGTTCACTTCCACAAAAGAAGATTAACAGAAGATCAAGATCTTATTGTCCGAGTTGGAGACTTTGTTTTATATGGTGACATTCATTTTGAAATTGTTACTATAAGCGAGCCAAGACAATTGTTTGGCCAAATTGAACATCGTTTTGAAGTTTCTGCTAAATGTATTAGAAGCCGCGAGGGATTATTCGATGCCACCTAAATATGATCATACAGAAGTTAAAGATACAAGCATCATTGAAGAAACAATAGTTATGCCTTCAACACTGGAAACAATTGATGAGGCGTTCCTCCATCATGTAAAGAAAGAGTTCAACGTTCACACAACGACAAGAAATGGTTTCGAACAGGTTCCCGTATTGTGGATGACTGCTGAGAGGTCATATCAAATAAAAAATGATCAAAATTTGAGAGATAAAAATGGAGCCTTAATACTTCCAATTATGACAATCGAAAGATCCTCAGTCGAAAAAGATCCAGCAAACAAAGGGATTTTTTATGGAAATGTTCCCCCAACGATGGATGAGAAGGGTGGTTCTATTATAATTGCGAGAAAAATAAAGCAAGATAAATCTAGCAATTTTGCAAAAGCAGATGCACATAGAGTGTTTGGCCAACTCAACTATCCGTTTAAAAATAAGAAAGTCGTATACCAATCAGTGTCAGTTCCTATGCCAGTTCACATTACTATAAATTATGCGATAACATTGAGAACAGAATATCAACAACAAATGAATGATATGATTACTCCGTTTATTACAAATACTGGAGGAATTAATTATTTTGTTTTTAAAAAAGACGGACACAGATACGAAGCATTTATTCAGCAAGACTTTACACAAGATAATAATATCGCTTCTTTGGGAGAAGAAGAGAAAATGTATCAGACAACAATAAATATAAGAGTGCTGGGATACTTAATTGGTCAGGACGTAAATCAGGACCAGCCAAAAATAGTCGTTCGCGAAAACGCGGTCAGTGTAAAGATGCCAAGAGAAAGAGTTATTATGGGCGACGATCCAGAACACGACGACGATGCATTTTACAGAAGTTAATAATGGATTTAATAATGGATTTTCAACGATTGAATTACTATTTATTAGAGAAATCACTATTATGTTTGTCACATAGGAGAATAAAGCATGTCTGACGCCAAGAAGTTTAAATTTGTATCACCTGGAATTTTCATTAAGGAAATCGATAAATCACTCCTCGATGTTGAACCAGACGCCATCGGCCCGTTAGTTGTCGGTCGTTCCCAGAAGGGACCCGCCGGAACACCAATTAAGGTTCGCTCTTACGCAGAGTTTGTTGAAATCTTTGGAGAACCGCTTCCTGGTATTCAGTCTGGTGACGTTTTCAGAGATGGAAATAAGCTTGCACCAACTTATGCTTCTTATGCTGCAAAAGCTTGGCTTACAAATAATAGTCCGCTCACATTTGTTAGACTTCTAGGTGAACAACACACTAGCGCAGGTGCAACCGGCTTGGCTGGTTGGGGAGCTTCTGAGGCTTCAACCTCTGGTATCGCACAACTTATCAGAAACGCGGCAGACAATACCGGCGGCCCGTCTGTTACCGGTGGTGGAGCGTATGCACTTTGGCTCTTCAATGGCGAAGATCAGATTACAACTCAGGGCATAACCAAAGGCCTGTACTCAAAAGCAACAATAACTTTTACTGGTAAACCAACTGAAGCCAAAATTATTACATTAACAGACGCAGACGGAACTGCATTAACATTTGAAGTTGATGATGATGATGATGGTGCCGCTGGCGATAACATAGCTTTAGTTCCTGGTGGTAGTACTGCTGCAGCAATAGCATCTGAATTAGCTGCTGAAGTTAATGGTGAATCATCTTTAGCTATAACAGCAACTAATCCTACTACTACAACAGTATTACTCACTATGGATACTGTTGGCACAACAGGAGATACTACTATAACGAGTGATTTTAATAATGCTACTGTCCCTGCAACGTTCACCGGCGGAGCGAATAACGCCGACACCGCCGATGGCGTGCTCGCCGCCGTCTTCTATTGTGATGCTGATACAACAATTGTTCTTTCTGGAACGTTTGATTTTGACAAGACGACAACGGCTCAAACTACCGCCTCACAGGCAGCAACAATCGGAACTAGTTCAGCTGGAACTCTTTCAGTTCTTATCGGAACTCCGAACACTGTTACAGGTGACGATGGCCAAGCCCGCGCCGAACCCACAAAAATTGACTTCAACTTTACTCGCGGTTCAGATTCATTCATTAGAAAAGTATTCAATACAGATCCGACCTTAACAAACGCGGACATTACAACAACAGATAGCAAAGGATATTTTCTTGGTGAGACTTACGAAGGTTGGGTTGAGGACAAGCTCAAACAAGGGAATAAAATCGGCTGGGGCGCAGTAACACACGGCCTTATCATGGGGTTGAGATCCAGAGATGCCTCCATCGACGGCGCTGACTTTCGTTTTGGAAGAAAAAATGCTCATACTGGTTGGTATATTTCTCAGGACACCGGTGCTCCAGAAAATTATAATAATGAAGCAACTCAGAAACTCTTCCGTTTTATTTCATTAGACCAGGGAGAATGGACGCAAAACAACATTAAGATCTCCATTGAAGACATTGCACTTCCAACAGATAAATATAATAAGTATGGAACATTCTCAGTTGTTATTAGACATCTTAGAGATAGAGATGCCGCTCCGCAATTAATTGAAACTTATAGAGGTGTTAATCTTAACCCAAGTTCTCCTGATTATATTAAGAGAAGAATTGGTGATAAGTATTATCAGTGGAACACAACAGAAGAAAGATATAGAGAATACGGCGAATATAACAACGTATCAAAATACATTCGTGTAGATATGAATGAAAGCGTTGATAACGGTGCTGTCGGTGAAGGACTTGTTCCTTTCGGCGTCTACGGACCTTATCGTTTCAAGAACGCACAAACCGTTACAGGAGCGTGCGGCACTGGCACAGACGGCCTAGGTGATTACGGCGGCGACGTGGCCGATGCGAACCTTACTGCCTATCATATGATCGTCGGAGACAACAAGGTAGCCCATCCGGTTGCAACAACTTGTCTTTTCACATCCTCGATGAATAGTGAAACAGTCGCCGGCACTCGCCTCTCCACCACAGCCGGCGCATCGAATATGGCAATTACATCATCCTTCCAGTTCCCAGAGCTTGCTCTAAGAAATAACGCTATGGAAGGCGATATCGATGACGCAAGAAAAGCTTACTGGGGTGTTAGAACTGAACGTTCAGGATCGCGAGTATTTGACGATAGTGTTCTTGATGTTGTTCGCGCCCTCCCCGGCGCATCTGACTTCGAGAGAGACGGAGGAAGCAATTACACAGAACTTTCTTGGATCTTCTCACTTGACAACGTTGTGCAAGATTCTGGCTCCATCGCAAGTTACATTTCAGGTAGCCGCAAGACTACACGAACAAGTTACACGGCAAACAATAGTGCTAAGAAGCTTGTTAACGAGAAGAAGTGGAACAGGTTCACAACTCTTCTTCACGGCGGTTTTGATGGATTTGATATCACAGAAAAAGATCCACTTCGTAACGAGAAGCTTGATGATGCAACAGAGCTTACCAACTACACATATAATACTGTGAAACAGGCAGTTCAATCCATCAGGGATCCAGAGCTTCTAGAATATAATATCGCTTCAATCCCCGGTATGACGAACGCAACTCTCACAAAACTTCTCGTTGATCAGTGTGAAACTCGCGGAGACGCTCTCGCAATTATTGATCTCGAGAATAATGGAACTGGAACTGGTATGTACCAGCCGAACACCGAGAACGACGAAACCGAGAAGGATCGCGTTGACAATCAGAATATCGACACTGTTCGAACAAAACTTGAAGATAGAGAAATTAATTCAAGTTATGGATGCACTTATTATCCTTGGATACAGATTCGCGACGACAACACAGCTGCTATTCTTAAAGTGCCGCCTTCCGTTGTTGCACTCGGCGCAATGTCCTTCTCAGAGGCTCAGCAGGCACCTTGGTTTGCCCCCGCAGGGTTTACCCGAGGCGGCCTCTCCAACGGCGCTGCAGGCCTAAATGTGGTCGGCGTAACGCATAAGCTCACCTCTGAAGATAGAGACAAGCTTTACGAGGCAAATATTAACCCGATTGCCACGTTCCCGTCTGAGGGAATCGTAGTATTCGGACAGAAGACATTACAAGTAACACCTTCTGCATTAGACAGAATCAATGTTCGCCGTCTTCTTATCCTTCTTAAAAAGGAAGTTTCAAGCATCGCTGCTACAACATTGTTTGAGCAAAACCAACAAGCAACTTGGTTAAGTTTCAGCAGCAGGGTCAAACGATTCCTTACTGGCGTTAAGAGCCAGTTGGGTCTCACAGATTTCAAGGTTGTTCTCGATGAAACAACCACCACTCCAGATTTGATTGATAGAAATGTAATGTATGCTAAAATTTACTTGAAGCCAGCGCGCTCAATTGAATTCATTGCTCTTGATTTCATCATCACAGATTCCGGAGCATCTTTTGAGGATTAATCAGATAGTTTTCAAAGCATTTACTATTTAATATTGAGGAGATAATTAAAAAATGGCGACAAGTAAATTTTGGAGTGATGCAAGTTTAGAACCAAAAAGACAACATAGGTGGCTGCTGTATGTCGGCGGAACACCTATTGCAGGTTCAACGCAGGGAACGATTGGTATTCCTACTTACGTTGTAAAAAGGGTGACTAAGCCTCAATTTAATATCAGCGAAACAGTTCATAGCTACTTCGGCCATAAGTTTTATTATCCCGGAAGTGTTGAATGGCAAACAACCTCATTCACACTTGTTGATCCTGTTGAGCCAGATGTTTCAGAGAAACTTTATAGCGCCCTAATTAGTTCTGGTTATAATGTACCTGAGTCACACAAGGTAAATACACTATCAAAAGATCTCAGCGTTAAAGCCCTGGGAGAAATTATCACTCTTCAGCAATTAGACGCTGAAAACACAATAGTTGATGAGTTCTCACTTTATAACCCATGGATTACAAGCGTAGAATTCGGTAGCTTAGATTATGAATCTGACGCTATGGTTGAGGTAGTTGTGACAGTTCGTTACGATTATGCCAGATTCAACACCGGTAAAGCTTAACATTTACGTTAAATGACATTATAATATATACAAAGACAAGAGGTTAATATGTCAACTAGAAATAATCAGGACAGACTCGGAGGAGTCGGAGTCCAAGATACAGATCCGATCCCACAAGAAGTCAGCGATGCTGGACTATCTTTTGCAACACCAACGGAATTCGTAGATCTTCCATCACTGGGAAGATACTATCCAGAGAATCATCCTTTACATGGGCAAGATACTGTCGAGATTCGATATATGACGGCCAAAGATGAGGATATTTTAACTTCTCAATCTTTAATTAAGAAAGGTGTCGTCATTGATAGGCTGGTACAGAGCGTTCTTATTGATAAAAGCGTCCGCCCTCAAGAGCTGCTTATTGGAGATAAAAATGCTATTCTTGTAGCAGCAAGAGTCACAGGATACGGTTCAGATTACGAGACAAGAGTAGATTGTCCAGCTTGCAATGCCAATACAGAACATGTTTTTGATTTAAATGATTCCTTGAAGGTCAATCACGCTGATCAGGAGTTTGGTGAAACCGTGCGAGTAACGGATAATGGAACTGTTCTTGTTCAGCTTCCTTTGACAAACTTAAATGTTGAAGCTCGACTTATGACAGGAAAGGAAGAAACAAAGATTCTAAGCATGGCCGAGAGAAAAAAGAAACTTAAGCTACAAGAATCATCACTCACCGATCAGTTCAAGACAATTATTGTTTCTGTGGACGGCCATACGGATGCATCCACGATTAGCTCAGTTGTTGATAGATTACCAGCCCACGATGCCAGACATCTACGTGACGCATATGCCAAAGTAACACCAAATGTTGAACTAACAAGCATGTTTGAATGTGATGATTGCGGTCACGTAGAGGAGGTTGATGTGCCGATTACGGTGCAGTTTTTTTGGCCTAAATGATGAATATACTGAGTATATGTATGAACAATTCTTCTTTATGAAGTATTATGGCGGTTGGAGTTTCACAGAAGCATACAATTTGCCGGTTAAAATAAGAAATTGGTTCCTTAAAAAGCTCATCGAGCAGAAGGATATGGAGCAAAAAGCCAATACTGAAGGTGAGAAAAGTTAAACAAAACTAATTATTTTCAGATACTTTTGTTTAAGGAAAGGTTATAGATGGCTGATATACCAGATGACGTTGGCAAAAAGATAGACGAGGCCGCAAAGAGAGCTGAAGTGCTTGCAAAGAAGTTAAATCTTTCCAATAAAGAAATGAAAGAGATGCTTAAAGCCGGCTCAGGTCTTCCTGATCTTTTTGAGGCAATGACTGAACGAGGTCGTAAGCTTATGCAGACTTTTAATCTTAAAGAGCTTGCGGGCGGTTTTAAAAATTTAAATAAGCTTTTAAATCTTAGTAATATAGGTCTTATTGCGGTTGGTGCAACACTTAAAGCAATTGAAGTAACCCTTAAAGCTATTGTTAATATTGTAGGATCTATTGTCTCCCTAATAGGAGACGTTCTACTTGGCGCCGTTAAAAAACTAGGATCTGCTGTCGGCTTTCTTTATGATCAATTTAAAAAATTGGGAGAAAAAATATTTAATTTCAATCTCGATTTCAATAAATTCTTAGATCAACAAGCGGCAGGTTTCTTTAAACTTACACAAGCCGGCAGAGAATATGTAACTGTTTTAGACGGCAGCATTGATGTCTTACGTCAGCAAGGGCTTTCAATTTTAAATGTAAATCAAAATATGGGTTCCCTATTCGATAACACTGTTTTGTTTAGGGATGCTACAAACTCCACTAGACGAGAATTAGTGTCTTTTGTTTCAGTATTAGATCAAGCAGGAATTTCTGCTGACGCTTCTACCAGAATGATACAAATCTTAAATATGACTTATTTGGATACTGGTAAACAAACAAAGGCGGCAACTGAAAGAATTCTTCAATTTGCCAGAGCTGCGGGAATTAGTGGAAGAGTCGCCGCTGCTGACTTTGCAAACGCTGCAACAGTTATCGCTGCTCATGGTGAAGGAATGGAAGAAGTATTCAAAGGTCTTCTAACTCAAACACGAGCCACTGGTTTAGGAATGAACGACATATTGGGAGTTGCAGGTCAGTTTAGCACATTTGAAAAATCTGCACAAGCTGTCGGTAAATTAAATGCCTTGATGGGCGGCCCGTATCTCAACTCCATTAAAATGGTTTACATGTCGGAAGATGAGAGAGTTCGTGCTGTCTTAGCTGCAATGGAGGCATCTGGTAAATCTTGGAAATCGATGGATAGGTTTACAAGACAGGCATATGCATCTGCCGCAGGTATAACCGATATGACAAAGGCGAATGAATTATTTTCAAAAGGTCTGATTGGTTTTGATATAGCAGCTGCAAAGGCAAAAAAAGCAGCCAAAGAACAGTCGTCCCTGGAAAAAGCCGCAAAGCAAGCAACAGACATAATGACAAATTTCTTGAATGTGTTGAAGGGATTTGCAATATCTTTCAGGCCACTGATTGATGGTGCCGCAAGATTTATTGATAGGCTTGCTATAATGAATTTTGAAAGCAAACAAGCAATTGGGAAGGTCGGAGTATTGGCTGG
>Ga0181367_1000217_pt1 | contig 9473 bp, 11 predicted proteins | sample LowviralmetaG_FD_130089 | JGI IMG/M metagenome (GOLD analysis project Ga0181367, IMG submission 130089) | Marine viral communities from the Subarctic Pacific Ocean - ​Lowphox_02 viral metaG | ecosystem: Environmental > Aquatic > Marine > Oceanic | place: Subarctic Pacific Ocean | collected... | reverse complement strand
CGAGCATCCCAAGAAAATCAAAGTAGATAAAGCCTTTGAATATTACTTCAACCAGTTGCCCAAAAAAGGCGGCGGGGGGAAGGGCGACCCTAGCAAAAAAGGCGGCGGGGGCGGCGGGGGCGGCGGAACGGGGTCCGGAACTAGTCAGCAACCCTAGCGGGAGTTCGCTTTGCTTTCCTGGGCTTACGGCGTGACGACTTGCAAGAGTCGACTCGATACGCTTCTCCCGAAGACTCTCGCTTCGCTCGCGAAAGCTGGCTTCGACGATCCCCGTCTTTTTATCGACGGAGCCGACAAGCTTCCGAAGGGGCTCGCTCGATACGAGAAGACGGTGCGGAGTCCCCCGTTACGAACTTATGGAAACTGGTGGGCGTCGGCTTGGGAATTGTATCTTCGGAATCCTCACGCGAACCGATACGCGATCTTCCAAGACGATCTAGAAACGGTCGCGGGGCTTCGCGAATATCTCGACTCGGCAGAGTATCCGGATCGGGGGTATCTCAATCTCTACACGTTCCCGGAAAACGAGAAGGACGATCGGTCCGGCTTCTTCCCGTCGAACCAGATGGGGCGCGGAGCGGTCGCGCTCGTCTTCGATAGCGTTGCTCTCCGAACGCTCTTCGGCTTGTCTCACATGATAAATCGGCCGATGTCGAAGAACCCGAAGCGGCCGGCTCATAAGTTCGTCGACGGGGCGATCGTCTCGGCGATGCGGAAAGCCGGCTTCCGAGAGTTCGTTCACGGTCCAAGCTTAACGCAACATCGCGGAGATCGATCGAGCATGGGGAACCGACGACACCCGAAAGCGAAGAGCTTTCCGGGGAAGAACTTCGACGCTAGATCGCTGATCTCGCGGGTCAAGATAACGCGAAGATCCCATCGGAAGCGGGTCGGGATCGTCGGCTATCACGCTCCGACGGGGATCGGCGAACAGAATCGGCAGCTCGCGACGTTCGTCGATGTCGATCGCTGGCTGATCGCTCCACATCCGACATTCGGAATTACAAAGCAACTCCACCCGGACGTGGAATCGACGATCTGTCGGAACGGGGCGAAGCTTCGTCGCTGGCTCGGCTGTGTCGACGTGGCTCTCTTCTCCGAGAATCCGTTCTTCGGCTCGCTCGGCGGCGAAGCGAAGAGCATGGGGAAGCGGACGGTTTGCGTTCCGAATCACGAATGGTTTCCTTCGGCCGGTCGCGGCTGGCCGAAGGGCGTCGATCTCTTTCTTTGCCCTACTCGGCATTGCTTCGATCAGCTTTCGCACGTCGTCCCCTGCGAACTCTTCTATTGGCCGATCGATACCGATCGCTTTAAGTTCAAACAGCGAATAACGGCGGATCGCTTTCTCTATCTTCACGGGCGGGGCGGCTTCCAGGGGCGAAAGGGCGGGGCGGTTATCCGGAAGCTTCTCGATCTCTTCCCAGAGATCCCGCTAACGATTGTTTCGCAAACTCGGGAAGCTTGGCCGGATCTCCCGAATCTTCGCGTTCTCGGCGGCTTCTCGGATAACTCGGAACTCTATTCGCTCGCCGATGTCTTGATTGCTCCGCATAGCGTTGACGGGATCGGGCTCGAACCGCTCGAGGCGATGTCGGCCGGGATGCCGGTAATCACGACGGACGGCGAACCGTGGAACGAGAACCCGGCTCTCGCTCGGATCCCGGCGAGCGTCTCGAAGAAGACGGTAAAGCGTCCGATCGACTGGTTCTCGCCAGATCCCGAAGAGCTTTCGAGGATCGTTCGAGAGACGCTCGGAAGCGATATCGCGGAACATAGTCGCGACGTCCGGGAGTGGGCGGAGCGGCGATCCTGGGGCGTTCTGGCGGACCGATTTACGGAACTCGTTCGGGGTTAAAATGAAGCCATACAATCCGGATGAATACTGGCGGGAACGATATCTGTCGAACGGGCGAAGCTACGTCGCGCGAAACTCGGATCCGTCGGCGTCGAAGATTCAATTCGATCGAATCGCTCCGCTTATCCGAAAGATCCCGGAAGTCGATCGGCTTCTCGACTTCGGCTCCGGTCCGGGGCGGTTCCAAGGGGTTCTAGGCGAAAGGGCGAAAGAGATCGAAGCGATCGATCTCGTTCCCGACGCTCTCGACGATTTACGGAAAGCCTATCCGGCGACGAAGACAAGCGTCTTCGAGCTTCCTTTGCCCTATGGGCCGGAGTCGTTCGGCGCGGTCTGGGCTTGCACGGTCCTACAGCACGTCGTCGACGAAAAGATCTTCGGGGCGATCTGCCGAGAGATCGGCCGGATCCTCGTTCCGGGCGGGAGCTTCTTCGTCGTCGACGATACCAGGGCTCGAAACTTTCACGTCGTCGCGAGGAACCCTATCAAGATCGGGCTCGCGATGAAGGTCGCGAATTGCAAGGTCGCGGGAATGGAGTTCGTCGATATCGACTCGCCGGCTTCGCATTACTTTTGCGAGATCCGGAAGGTCTAAATTGACATGCAACGTTTCGCGATAACTGGGCTCGGCCGAAGCGGAACGGCGTCGCTCGCCGAGTATCTCAACCAAACGATCGATTGGACGGTCGAACATGAACCCGTCGACGATCGCTTCGAGCCGGTCCGGATCTTGCAAGATCGGTTCGCGGCCGATCGTTACGGGGAAGTCAACTCTTGGCTCCGGTTCGCGATCCAGGCGATCCAGGTCGAAGCGAAGCTTGTAATCGTTCGGGATCCGATCGAGATCTTCGCGTCGATGTACAACCGGGGAGACGAGCGACTCTCGCACTTGAACGAAGGGCTCTTCGCTCTCGACTCGGCGATCCGGTCGGGGATCCCCTGGATTCGATTCCGCGATATGGTCGAGAAGCCTTGGCAAGTCGGCGAAGCGGTTGGGATCCAGGGGCTTCCGAGAGAACGGCTTCCGATCCGGAACGCGAGCGAGACGCGGCGGAAGATCCCGAAGCGACTCGCGATCAAGGCGAGCAAGGTTCTTCGCTGGTTCGGGGAAGAGTATCGGATCTAATCGATCAAGTTCGGCGGAAGCGGCTTTGCAGGTCCGGCGAGCGTCGGGTCGTAATAATACGACTCGAAGACGGCTCGGGAATTCCCCAAGTGTAAATGGCCGGCTGACGGATAGAGCGACTCGATCGCGGTTCCCGACGAATGCCGGAGCTTGCCGATCGATCCGCGCAAGCCGGCCGACTCGACGAGCGCTTTCGCGTGAACTCTCCATTGCCGAAGCTTCGTCCAAAGCGGGAAGACGAGCTTCCGGTCTGGCGGAAAGGTCGCGTCGATCGCGTCGACGGTCTCTCGGCGGAACGTGCAAACGATCCGCTTCCCGGTCTTCACCTGGATGATAAGCGAGCAACCGTTCGGGGCGATCCAGTCGCGTTCGAGCCGACGGAGATCGCATCCGCGCAAGCCGGAATCCCAAGCGGCGAGAATATAGGCGAACCAGAACTTCGCGGCGGGGATCTCGCCGCAATATCCCGGAGAAGTCTTCGCGGCGGCGAGAAGCTTCCGGACTTCGTCAAGCGTCCAAGCGGTCGGGAAGCGATCCCGGACGGCGATCGAGAAGATCTTTCGAGCGTTCGGAGGGTCTCGATATCCGTCGTCGCTGGCGGCTCGAAGAAGCGTCAAGAGTATCCGACGGCGACTCTTTCGGGTCTCGTCGCGAAGCTCCCCCTTCCCGTCTTGGAGAAAGCTATTCGCGAGCTTCTCGTCGATCTGATCGAGCGGGAGGTCTGGATCCGCGAAGCGTTCCCAAGCGTTGAGAAAGAACCGTAGTTGCTCGCGATATCCGGCCGAATAATCGGCGCGGTCGGCGTAATCTTCGCAAAATCCGCGAAGGCTCGTCGGCGTCTGACTCATTGCTACCCCCCTCATGGTGTGGGGAATTATAGGTCGACGGTCCGGCGCGGCTTTCAAAAAGCGCGGTTTTTACTGCCGGAGGCGAAGCACCCCTAGCTCAATTGGATAGAGCATCGGTCTACGGAACCGAAGGTTAGAGGTTCGAATCCTCTGGGGTGTACTTTCTCGTTTGATTGGGCGTAAACGAAAGGTTACACTTCCATGACGCGGACAGCAACAAGAAAACGGAAGCAAGTCTCAATTATGGAACTCTTCGTCAAGGCGATCCGGGAGCGACTCGAATCGGGGGAAACGTCTGTCTCTGCGCTCGCTCGGGAATCAGAGATAACGCGCCAACATCTTCATCGAATTCTGGCGGGAACTTCGATTCCGTCGGTAGATATTCTTGAGCGACTCACGGCCGCTCTCGGACTGCAAGTAGAATTTTCGGAAAAACCAGCGTAGACGGCTTGTAAAAACTGGAACATATTTGTTACACTGCCGATCCTGTTAAAAGGGTCGGCTTTTTTCGTTTGCCGACTCTTCGAACTCTCTCGAAAGGACGGCGAGCGATGGAATCTTCACAACGGATCCGGCTGGTTAACACTCAGACGCTTGGCGCGGCTTGCGGCGAATTCGATTCGCACGAAGAAGCCGAAGCCTATCTTCGCGATCGCGGATATTCCGACGGCGACTTTCGCCGAGAAGGCTCGACGATCCTCTTCGCTGGCGGCATTAACTCTTAACTCCCGCGCGAGCAACTAAGCGCGGGGCTCCGTCGATCTCTTTCGCGGGGCGCCGTCGCTTACTTGTTCCCGTGATGGATCGGGACACTAAGCGTCGATCGTTCTTTCGATCGATTCCCCGCGAACGGAGTCGCTTCTCATGCTTTGCATTACTCGCCGATCGGGCGAAGGCGTAAGTCTCTCTCTCGCAAGCGGCGAAGAGATCTTTCTTCGACTTTATTCTTCCGATACGTCGGAGCGGGTTCGGCTTGCGATCGACGCTCCGAGCGACGTTCGGATCCGACGCGACGAGATTCTTCCGAGAGAGCATAAATACTTCCGCGAAAGGGGCTCGAAACAATAGGGCAAGGCGAGGCAAGGCCGGGCTTGGCCCGGCAAGGCTCGGCAGGGCGAGGCGGGGCTTGGCACGGCATGGGGTCAATGACCATTTCAATCACTTAAGGATCACCGATGCGACTTTCATTTGAGCTAACTGGACTAACTCCACTCCTTTTGCACAACGACGATGTCGATATGGCAGACATGCTAGCGGCGTGGCGGAAAGATCCTAAGAACAAGAACTTGAGCAAGCCGGGAGACGATCGATCGCCCGCGTGGACGTGGCAGGCGTACTTGTATCACGACGGCGAACACATTTGTCTACCGTCCGACAATCTCTGGACATGCTTTCGCGAGGCGGCGGCAAGCGTCCCTATGAAGGGAATGAAGTCGTTTAAGGAATCGGCAGCGGCGGGGATCTACTTCGAGCAAGAGTTTCTTCCGGTCAAGGTGGACGGCGGGCGGCAGGTCGAACTGTCGGCTATCGAACAAGTCAGAGACAAGACTTTTTCGGAGCAAATGCAAGCGGTCAAGTCGCTCGGATTTGAGCTATTCGCGAAACGCGCTCGCGTTGGAACATCCAAGCATATTCGAGTTCGCCCGCGTTTTAATACTTGGCGGCTAACTGGAACGGTGCTGGTAACGGCGGATGAGCTATCGCCTGATGTCATGAACTCAATCGGCGACATCGCGGGTCGGTATAAGGGCGTCGGTGATGGTAGGCCAAGCGCGAAAAAACCGTGGCCGTATGGAAAGTTCCAGATCCAGTTTTCGGAGGCATAAGGCTCGGCGGGGCAGGGCGAGGCGTGGCGGGGCAGGGCGAGGCGGGGCTAGGCGCGGCCCGGCTTGGCTAGGCCGGGCAAGGCAAGGCATGGGGTCAATGACCATTTCAATCACTTAAGGGATGACATGAATACAGCGTTGAAAATGGCAGCGGTTCGGCAGCAAAAAGAACTGACGCGCGAGTCGATTTCAGAACTCGAATCCCAGTTACCCAAATTGAAACTCCTTAACGATATGACGATGGACAAGCCTCGCGGCTATACCATCGAGAAGAATCAGATCGAAGCGATCACGGGCATCGACGCGGAGCAGGACGACAAAGGCTGGAAGAAAGTCACGTCTCTATGGAAGCGGGCGATCCTTTGGGTTCGCGGCATCGATGTCGTCTACAGTCACAAGATTGGCGGCTACGAGTTTCTGTCGGTTGATCGCCATCTTACGGTTGAGATGGATAAGCGAATGGCGGCAGCAGAGCGGAAACTCCGCAAGGAAGCGCACAAGCTACTCCTGATTCGGGACGACGACTTGAACGATCATCAGCGGCAACTGCGGTTGCATCTGGCGAACCAAGCAAACGACTCTGCGGGGAAGATCAATAGTCAACGGTCAATGGCGCTAACGTGGAAGAAGCGGCCGGAGACGCTGCCGAGAATCGGATAGCGCGGCAAGGCAAGGCACGGCCGGGCCGGGCCTGGCAAGGCGTGGCAAGGCAAGGCGGGGCTGGGCGAGGCCGGGCAAGGCTTGGCACGGCAAGGCAAGGCAAGGGGTCAATGACCAAAGCGCGAAAGACTGATGGCGCGGCAAGGTAACCAAATTCCGAAAGGGGCTCGAAGTATGTTCTCAGTATGGATTAGCTCGATCGTTATCGGCGTCGCGATCGCTCTCGTTTTCGGCTGTTATATCGAAGGGCTCGAAGTATGAAGACTCGTAGAATGGTAGGGGCGCGGAACGGCGAGCATAAGTTCGTCTTGATCTTCGACGGGGAGAATCGCGCGGAAGCTTATCGGTCTCTCGGTCGCTGGGCGGCTGATCCTCGTCTCCCGTTCTCTTGGGTCGACGCGGCTCGCTCGATCGCGGAAGTCGACTCGGATCTTTGTCTCGACTGGGGCGACGAGCTTCTTCCGGATACGGAGCAAACGGCGAGCGTCTTCGTCGAGCATGCGATCGCGGAAGTCGACGGGAAGTTCGAATCGATCTCGCTTACTCCCGGCGAAACGGATTGTTTAATCGAAGCTATTCTCGCCGATCTGGATTCAGGGGAATCGTGTTATCCGGATCTCGTACTCGAAAGCGTGCTCGCGAAACTCGAAGCGGCCGACGATCGCTTCCGGGAAGGGGGCGACGCTTGAACGCTCTCTCTCTCGCTCTCGATCGAACCGATCAGCTTTCGAATCCGATCGTCCGGGCTTCGATTCGCGGTCTTCTCCGGGGATACGACGCTCGCTGGAGGGAAGAACAGCGAACGATATCGGATCTCCAAGTCGAACAGCAACTCGACGCGGGGATCTACAATCTCGCGGCGAAGCGGATCTCGGCGAGCCGGTCGTTCACGTCGGCCGGGAAGATCGACAAAGTCGGGAAGCAATTCGGCGAGCGTCTAATTTGGGATCATAAGACGACAAGTCTCGACATCGAGTCGGAGTCGGCTTACTGGCGGCAGCTAAGCGTTGAGTCGCAGCCGTCGCATTATGAGATCCTTGCGCACTTAAACGGGGTTAAGGTCTCGGGTGTCGTCTGGGATGTCGTTCGGAAGCCGACGATCCGGCCGAAGAAGATCGCGAAGAAAGATCTCGCGGAGCTTCGAGAGACGGGGATCTACAGCGGACAGTCGGCGATCGGGCTCGACGTTCCCGAAGATGGCGAGAAAGAGACTCCGGAACTCTTCGAGCTTCGAGTCTTCGCGGCAACCGAAGAGGATCCCGATAAGTTCTTCGCGCGTCGATCGGTCAAGCGGACTCGCGACGAACTCGCGGAGTATGCTCGCGAACTCTGGCAACTCTCGAAAGAGATTCTCGCGGCTCGCCGAACGGATTCGCACTATCGAAACTCTGGCGCCTGCATGCTCTACGGTTCGGCTTGCGGCTTTCTCGGTATCTGCTCGGGATACGATCGGCCGGACTCGACGAACTGGACCGAAAAAGATCAGGTTCACAATGAACTAGATCTCGAAGGCGACGGACGCGAAGTCTTAACGAACTCCCGGCTTCGATGCTTTCAGACTTGCAGACGCAAGCACTTCTATTCTTACGAACTCGGGATCAAGCGAGCCGACGAAGAAGAGCGCGAAGCTCTCGCTTTCGGTTCGGCTTGGCACGACGTGATGGATGTTTACTGGGGCTGTTTCTCGAATGGAGACGACGAACGATGACGAAAACGAAGCAACGGAAACTAAAGCAAAGCGAGGTAATCAAGCTCTCGAAATGGATCGAGAGTCGGAAAGAGTCTCTCGAATCGGAACCGACAACGATCGCGGATCTCGCGTCGAAAGCGTCGACGGATCTCGGGTTCTCTGTTTCGGGCTCGTCGATCCGGGCGATCGCGGAAGCGGTCGAGGTCAAGATCTCGACGAAGGCGGCGGGCGGCGGGATCTCGGGCTTCTCGAAAGACGAACTCGCTTCGATGCGAGATCGGATCGCGAATCTCGAACGGGTCGTTTGCGATCTAGCGGAGAGGTTTCCCAAGCTCGAATTCCGAATCGATGAAGTCGACGCGTTTCTCGAACGGCGGTCAAACGAAGCTCTCGAACGAATTCGGGATCTCGAAGAACGACTTAAGCAACTCGATTCGGTCGGAGCGTCCGGCGAACTCTTTCCCGCAAACTAGGAATCCGCAGCAATGCCAAAACTCAAAAACGCTCCGGCTTCGGTCCGGAACTTTCTCGCGGAGATCTCGACGAAGATCGAGACGCGTCCTCAAGTTATCGTCTTCTACGGTCCCCCTGGACTCGGGAAGACTTCGCTCGGCGCGGCGATCCCCGACGCGGGCTTCTTGATCGACGACAAGGAACTCGGGATCAAGACGCTTAAAGCGACGGGGCAAGCTTCGGCGACGATCCCGGTTCTTCCCCCGGTCTCGGAATGGAGCGACGTTCTCGAATGTCTTCGCCAGATCGAAGCCGGCGTCGAGTCGCTCGGATGGAAGACGCTTGTAATCGATACGATCGGCGGGCTAGAGCGGCTCTGTCACGCGCATGTATGCCGGACGAAGTTCGGGGGCGACTGGGGCGAGAAAGGCTTCGCCGGATTCGGGAAGGGCTTCGAGGTCGCTCTTCCGGAATGGCGAACGCTTCTCGAACTTCTCGAACGGATCCGCGATCGAGGCGTTCAGATCGTCGCGTTAACGCATGCGATCGTGAAACCGTTTAAGAATCCGCTCGGCGAAGACTTCGATCGTTATACGCCGGATCTCCATCACAAGACGTGGAACCTTACGCATCGATGGGCGGATCTCGTCGCGTTCGGAAACTATCACGTCGAGGTTGATTCGTCCGGCTCTCGGGCGAAGGGGAAGGGCGGGATCGCTCGCTTCTTTCACTGCGAACATTCGGCGGCCTACGAAGCGAAGAACCGTCACGGGATCCGGAGGCTCGTTCCGATGGGATCGAGCGGCGCGGAAGCCTGGAAGAACTTAACCGAAGCGATAGGGAAGGGCTCCAAGTGAAGCTTACGATCCTAAGTTTAGGCGCTGGTATTCAATCGTCAGAGCTTCTTTGCTTAAGCGAAGAGGGCGAGATCCCGCGCGTTGACTATGCGATCTTCGCCGACGTTCAAGACGAACCGGATTGGGTCTATCGGCAACTCGATTGGCTTCGCGAGTAT
>Ga0181367_1000212_pt1 | contig 9537 bp, 9 predicted proteins | sample LowviralmetaG_FD_130089 | JGI IMG/M metagenome (GOLD analysis project Ga0181367, IMG submission 130089) | Marine viral communities from the Subarctic Pacific Ocean - ​Lowphox_02 viral metaG | ecosystem: Environmental > Aquatic > Marine > Oceanic | place: Subarctic Pacific Ocean | collected 2015-11-30 | reverse complement strand
TTGCCCTAATGCCCCTGTGTTAAACTTGCCCCGCCACCGCATAGTGCCAGTAGTTGTTCCAGCTAACGCAGTCGCCAAGGCATCTACCGCAATTCTACCTCCATTGCTGGATGCGCCGTCAAGGGTATATGCTGCCCCGTCTTGCAATCCTCGGATTGATGCGCTGTTTACCGTGGCGTTGCCTTTGTGGTCTTGGGTTCCGTCACTTTTAATGCGGAATACTTCAGCACCCCCAGAACCAGCGGTTAAAAAGAGGTCATCGCTTTCTGCCCCAATTACAACAGAACCAACCCCAGTAGTATTGTTATCCACCAACGAAATTTGAGCTTTAGCATCACTTGAACGGGCAACAATTGCTGTATTAGTAATCCCTCCTTGAACGTCAAGAGCGTTTGATGCTGAAGTCTGACCAATCGCCAAGCTAGTTCCTAAATAAGACCCACCATCTGTAATTTTAGTCGTGGTTCCCACTAAAAACTCTTTGCCAGTTGGCAGAGACACATCGTTACTGAAATAACCAGTACCAACTACGTTTAAGCCGTGAGTTCCAGCATCAGTCCCAACCCCAATGCCGCCCTCAACCTTCAGCGACTTGTCGTTGCCGAACAGGGTCATGGCTGTTGCCGTGCCGCCGTTGTTCGCAACACTAAACTTTAAGTCGGAATCCTTGTTGGCATCGTAAGCCGCATAGATGAATGAGTGGTGAGCGTTACCGCTACTCCCAAAGTGCAACCTTGCCTCATCGTTTCCGATTATAGTAATGCCGCCCTTTCCTGTATTGTTAACGACTAAATCATCAGCATACTCAAAATTGGTTCCACTCGCAGAGGCTAGGCTGTCTTCTCGTAATGAGAAGTTGCTCATCACAAAGTCAACTCCTCCAGAAGTACCTGTTCCTACAACAGCAATCCAGCCAGTAGCGGCAGTCGGCGTGAAAGTGACATCGCAAGCTGTCCCGTCTAGGTCTGCTATTTGCCCCGCACCAGTACCCGAATTGTCGGACACTTGATATAAATTTATGTTGCTTCCAGACCCACGAACGTAATCAAACTTGACTCGGTACGATCTACCAGCAACGAACCCACCGCTAATCGCCAAAGTGCATCGGTTGCTAGTACCATTTTCCCATGTACCAGTAAATCCAGTTGATGACGAGTTAGAGACGGAAGCGAAATCCAAACTAGTGGAGCCTGAATTTGTCCAACTACCACTAGCCAACTCACTCCCATACCTCGCCGTGGAAACGTGCAGGGTTCCGCTGGGTGAGGTTGCGTCTGCTCCTATGCCGAGTTTGCCAGCACTTGTAATGACCGCAGACGGAGACGCAAGCTCATCTCCGTTGACGGAAAACCGAAGCATCGACGCTGAACGCAAACCCCCTCCGAAGGCACTATAGTTGGCTTGTAAATCGACCCAATCACCAAAGCCTCGTTCTATCCTAATTCCTTGTGGGCCAGAGTGAGTGCCAGTAAATAACGCCTTTTGTGCTGCTGATGAGCTAACCGTCAACCCGCCCATTGTGAAATCACCCGTCTCCAACAACTTGGCTGGCTCAACGGCATCGTCGGCTAGATCGCCCGTGTCAATAGCTGCCATCGACAACTTGTTGCTCGCAAACTCCAAGGGTGTGCTGGCAGCAAGATCAACACTCATAACATCTCCCAGCTTGGCTAAACCATCCCCTGCCGTGATCTGTCCAGCCCCAGAGAACTGAACCCACGCTATTGCGTCCGTATCAAGCGTCGTTACTGCTTCTGTTTGAACAAACCCACGGTTAGCGTTCAGCGTCCCGCTCTCTACAAAAATAAAATCACCATCCAGAATTTCACCAGCGGCATCGTAGTCGGTTGCTCTCGTCCAATCATCCCCATCCACTACAACATAAATTCCATTCTCCGCTTGTGCAGCTTGGTTCTTAACCAACACCCGATCACCGGCAGCTAACACAACCCCATCAATGGTCTGCTCGTCGTTTAAAGTAATGGCGGCAGTTGTCCCTGCCTTGACGGGGTTCTTGACCGTCAACCCTTGGGAGGTTGAATCCACATACGCCTTGGTCGCCGCATCTCCATCGGCAGCGGGTGTGCCTACGGGAAGTACACCAGAGGCTCCGTAAACGGGGATGCCATGCTGTGCCGCTGTGCCGCTTATGCGGTGAGTGCCATCGGCTAGAGTGTCATCACTTGCTCCAAGCAGTTCCGCTTTTAAGTTGTCCACCCTAGTCGAATCCGCAACCACAAACGGCGCACCATCGGCCTTGGTGGAGGTGATGACTTGATTCGTTGAAAAAGCCGCCCCCGCATGGTGCAACGCCTTCCACGTTTCTCCCACCCCAAGGTATAGCCTCGTATCATCACCATAAGCCAACTGCCCCGGTGAAGCAGAAAACGTAGGGTTGTTCCCGTCCAATTCGGTTGCCGCTTGTGGGTCAATTTTCGCCTTGAGCAGCTTTGCTCCAGACTGAAATTCTAAACTAGTAAAAACTTTTTTCGTTGCCATGTTACTTCGCTATGATTTTTAAATGAGCGTTCTGTGCAGATATTTGCACTTTCGTTGTGGTCGCTGTGTTCTGAATGTCTGCGTCCACTTCCAGCCAAGGATCAGTTTCCAGCGCATTATTACTTTTATAGTACACCGAAACATCGGGTATATATCCGCAGTTGTGTGTAAATTCTATCGGGTAGTTTGAAGAGGTTGTTCCCCCCGCTGAATAGCTGCCAGAGTCATCCGGCACTTCAAACTCAAAAACCTTGTGGGGGGTTTTCTTGTAGGTTATCTCGTTGCTGTATGAATCGGTGGACGTTATTTCAGCTTCCGCAACATGGTTGGCCACGTTTCGGTAGTAGTCCATATTGTTGCCGTTTAGCAGAGTCGCATCATCGGCATTGGTTGCTGTGGTTGCGCTATCCGCAGTTTCAGCTTTTAGGTTGCCGCTGGAGTCTCTTTGTGGGATTGCGTTGGCTCCAGACCCTACCGGCACCTCTTCCGGCTTTGTAGGGCCACCTACGAGGGTCTTGCCCTCCTTGAGATCTGTCTTCCTTAAAAACCTTTTATCGATCTCCGAGACATCAGGAATATCTACTTCAGGAGAAGTAACCGTGAGCCTGCCAGTGGTGGACATTCTGGCATCACCAGAGATCCGGACTGCCTTGAGCCTTCCGTCACCCTGCGCGACAAGCACCTCGCCCTCGTTCGCCTTGTCCAGCTTCGAGTGCTTAATGTTGGCGTTCTTACCAACTTTGTTGTCGGTAATCGCGCCTTGTGCAATTTGTCCACCACTAATCATTAATAGAAATATAAAAGGAAGTGTCGAGGGTTTCGCAAGGACGAGTAAGGAGCAATATTATGATAAAACATCACTGTGATTTCAAGCAACGCGTCAACAGTATCAGAGTTTTCAGAAGCTGATGCCCCGGCAAGAGGATAGTAGGATACGGCATTGCTCCAATTGCCCTCGCCCACACACTTAACTGTATCGCTCTCGCTAAAAACCCCCGCATCAAACTTCACCGTGTGTACATGGTTTGCCGCTCTGCTAAATTCTGCTACACCGAATCCGGCTAATAAACTATAGTTCTCCGCCGCAACCGCGGCATCTGAGTCGCTGTCTTGGCTGGCAGTTTGTGCGATATGGCACCAAGCCCTCGGAATGCATGGGTGATGGCCGAACGCTAGTTTCTGTTGTTCGGCCACGGCATATACAACCTGATTCTTTGCCGTTGGCTGAAGGGTTTCCGCCTTGCCGTGGTATTCGGTTACCCCCGCCTGATTACCGGGATTAAAATCAATCAAGCCCCCCCAAAAGCTGTCGTCCTTCTCTGCGATTGGTTCGCCTGCGTTCCCGGTAGACGCCCCGCCTCCGGGGGTCAGCTTGTCGAGTGTTATCGAGTAGTCACTGATCGTTCCCGACTTAACACAACCCGCCGTAAACATGTTGCTGGTGAGTTTAAAGGATCCGATCTTCAAGGTGATACTCTGGTCATCTTGCTGGTCAACCAGTATGGAAGATTCCGAATTAAGGAACTTGCTTCTTAAAGTCCAATCGCCCGTCCATACATCATCAGTTCCATCGCCAACCTTCTTTGCGTGTCCAATCAGAAACCGGTTTGGATACCCTGCGAAAGTTTCCTCATACTTACCGTCCACTGCCCCGCCTGCGCCGCTCACAAGGATGTTCCCCTTCTTTTGGTAGACAGTTTCCGAATCACCATCGTCGGCGTCCTGCTTCATTGTGAACGAACCCGTAGACGGCGTACCAAGTTCCGACTCTCCCATCTTGGGTGGAGTAACCGCACCAACGGCAAGCTGGGTTGTGTCAACCGAACCAGCTCCCAGCTCACTTGAATCGATGGATCCTGAAACTGAAACTGTTGGCGTTGACGCCGCATTCAGCTTCCCTGTTGTTACCGTTTCACTGTCGGTGAAAGTGTGGCCCGGTGTTACTGTTACATTTAAACTCATACTGCTTCAGATGTTATTGTTCTCGCTCTCTGCGTTCCTAAAATTGTTAACTCTTTTATATCTATAACGCCGTACTCACTTGTGTCGGATTGGGTCGTTATCTTCACTTGGGCAAACCGGCCCTCCTTCAAAAACCTGTGGCGATCCATCCAGCTCTGCTTCAGGTCAGGCGTGAAGCCGTTGCTTCCGATTATAAACGGAATTGCAACGCTGTAGTCCTGACGGTTGGGATTATGAAAATCGTTGTTGGCGTTTGTTGCCGTGTAGTCCGCATCCGCAAAGGTCTGGTACTTTGTCCGGTCAAACTTCTTGTCGGTGACAAGGCTGGTACTCTCCTCAACGCCATCAACCAAAACCGATACAGAGTAGTTTGGATGCCAGCTCGCTATTCCAATCGACAGAGCCTGAAACCGTTTCATGTCCGGAACCCCGCCCCCATAACCGCGTGTCACCAGCTCGGTCGCTATCGTCTTCTCGTCAACCTTGTTGGTTGTGGCGTTGATCACCTCGTCCATGTAGCCGCCAAACATGTTGTCGTCATACAAAGCAAGCGTCCCGTCGCTGCTAATAAAAAACAACCGCTTCGCCCCACGGTAGTCCTTCAGGATCCACTCTCGGATTCCGGTCCAAGTTCCGTCCAGCTTTCCAATGGCATCACCATGATCGATGCCGGCCCATGCCTTGTTGATGAAGTCATACACCAGCACGGCATTGTTCTCTGTTGGGTTGTCGCCGTTCAGCCCCTTCAACGGGACTGCCAAAAAGTATTTGTTGTCATGGTAGACGCCGACCGCATTTTCGGCGTAAGGCCAGTTGATGTCCTCGATGATGTTGCTTATAGGTTCCGACAATGGAACATCCACTCCCTGAGTCTGGCCTGACTCGGTCATCTGCAAACTGATAACACCGCGCTGGTCTGACAGGAAGATCAGATCCTTCCCAGCCGCCGCCAGACTCTTGGATGCCTTCAGCCCGTACTGATCCGTAATGAGATCTAGATAGGCACCAGCCAAGTCACCATACAAATTTCGGACGGCATAAACTGAACCCGTCTTGAAGACGATCAGGGTGTTTGGGTCAAACTTAAATACAGCTTTAAGAGAATCGCTTGAGCCGACGTTGACGCGCAGGCTGCTTCTGGTTGGCTCGAAGGCGGTATAGTTCAGGTAGTCGCTGACCGCAATCTCGTCCCTGCCATGCGGCACCACCAACCGGTTCCCAAAGTACACCCCTGTGTCGGCGTTCGGGATGCTTTCCAACCCGGTGCCGTTTGGATTCTCGTCAACATCCTCGCTCTCCTCTTTGCCTACTATTTTAAATCCGGCAGCAAGGTTTTCGCTCAACTCAAGTGGAGCATCATCCTTGCCCCTGAATATGATCAGCTTGTCGAAGCACTGAACAAAAGTCACCCGGTTATGGGATCCTGTTATCAGATCTGTGTAGTGAGTTGCGTCAGCCGCCGCTGCATAGGTCTTTCCGTCAACCTTCAGCTCCTCGCTTGCGTTGTTTTCCTGAGTAATGAAAACCCCGGTCGTCGTAGCAACAACCAACCACTCGATGTCGTTGGGCGTCCGGAAAACTCCAGCTCCGTACACGGTGCCGTACTTGAAAACCAATGCACCCTCGTCAGTCCAGTAGCTAGTGTTGACCGTGACGGCAGGGCCGGAGGTGTTATACGCCGTGACCGGCAGTTCCCCTAGCCCCGATCCGGAATTTAAACTGGTTCGCTCGAAGTAAGGGCCAGCAAGCCTGTTGCTGCTTGGGCCGTCAGGATCCGCATTCGGCGTTACCCCATTGTACGCCTCGGTCGGTGTCGTAATGACAGTAGCCGCATCGCCTGTTCCGCCGTCTATCTTCAGGCCGGAAAACCGAACGATGTCGCCAGTAGCGTAGGCGACGTTCTTGTAGAAACCAGAAGCCTTGTTTGACCAAGGCAGAATCTTTACACCGCGACGGGTAGTGGCAACGCCCTTAACGAACCTCCGGTTCTTGGCTGAAGATACCAAGCCCTCCTTCGTCAGGGCCGGATCTGTTCTTCCGTTCACCCCAATGAATCCCTGATCCAAATCGGTTACTGGTGGTTGGGGCATTTTTCAATTTCCCTCTCAAGGCTTGCTATCGTTTTCAGTGCTTCCCGACACCATTCCGTCGCTGAAGGTGACGCTGTAAGTGCTTCCCTGAAGCCCGGCATCGCCATCAGCCTCTCCGAGTTGTTCAACTCGACCGACTGACATCCCGTCACCAACAATACCATCAATAGTATCATCAATGTTACGGACCTTTTCATCATGCCGCGCATTGGCCTTTTGTATCCGATAGGCATCAACAGCCTTCTCAAACAGCCTTGCCAAGAACGGCATCGCCTTGAACAAAGCGATGATGCCCTGAATCATTATCAGCTACCGGTATCCTTCTTCACCCCGCTACGAATGAACATCGCGAGAAGGCTGGTGATGACCGTGCTTATCATCGTAGACATGGGCATCGATTCGGGATCCTGTAGGAACATCCCTATACAAACCGCAATCGCACCTATCCCAACAGAGTAGGTCTTTTTACCAGAAATGGCATCTAGTGTCTTTTCCATATCTTCATTTATCTCTTATGCTACAGTGTATCTGGTACACCTTGAACCCAAGGTATACACATGTGAGCAAGGAAACTGTGATCTTTAACCATAGGTCAATGTTCAACAGGAGGTTTCCAATCCCCGCCGTTGAAGCTAAAAGCACTTTGAAATCATCCAGCCAGTTCAACCCTGCCCCTTACTCTTCTCAACCTTGGCGACCTCCTTTGGAGGCTCGTCCGGTTGCCCTTCCACAAGTTTGCTTAAAACCTGTGTAGCCTGCGTCACTTGTTCGTGACCCTCGCGACTCAAAGCAGCCATACCGGCGGCTTGGAACAATATGTTTAGTGCCTGTTTTGCGTTCATGTCTAACTAAATAAATTCTGTGAAAACCACCGCGCTGCCAGCAGTAGCTGGGCCGTCGTATGCCTCAATCATAAGGTTTTCAGCAGTGGCCAACTTTAAGTGGTAATTTCCAGCACCAGAAGCTCCCGCCGTTGTGGAGAAGTTCACATAAGCAACCGCTCCCGTGCCGTTTGAAATAAGCAACCGCCGCCTTGCCGTGTTTGCCACAAGGGTCGTTGCAACGCTTTTAACCGAGGAACTCGGTGCCTGTCTTACAGTGTTCATAATTAATATCCTCTAAACTTTGGTTGAACCGTGTCGCCCTGTTGGTTGGTTGCCTTCTTGACTTCGCACCCCAACAAACGGTTCGACTCATTAAATTGTATCCCAGCTAAATCTGATTTCTCGTCCAGCAATAATATGTCCGCCGAGATAGACTTTTCCAGATAAGCTCCGAAGATGTAGGGGATGTCTACCTTTGACCAAGCCCCGTTAACCGCTCCGTTTGTGCTGGGGGTTGCGGTAGTGCTTGCGGTGGTAACCGTATAGAATTCTCCAACGTCCCGGCTATCTGTTCCCTCATAAAAAACTTGCTGGCCCTCGTAGTAAGTCTTGGTCGAATCGAACTTGTCGCCCTTTATCTCTGGCGCACGTTTTCTGTATTCCAGATAAATATAACTCTTGTCCACATACGGAAACACAACCCCAATATCCTTTACCTCAAACGGGAAAGTTTCGTAGTCCAAACTGAGCCTTGGATCCTTTGACGTTCCCCGGTAGGTAGCACCTATCTCTGTTTGCAGATTCTGCTCATGTGAAACGTAGGTGATGTAATCTGTTAGGCTTGTCCAATCTGTGCTGACGCCGGGAGTGCCGGTCGTCGAGCCTCCGCTGGAGTTGGTGTAGTACTTCTCTTCGGTTGCGGAATAAACCTCGGCACCGTTAGCGTATGTCCCGGCAATCCATATATCCCGCCAGTACCTCTTCTCGATTGTCATCAGGTCAGGCCAGAACTCCAGTTCGTAAGCCTCCCTGAGTCGACGGTTCATTGCTCCACGAAAGAGAACAAACTCGTCGTTGGTTAAATTAGAATAAAGACGGCCCGTAGATTCGACCGCCCCTTGTAATACGTTTCTGGCTGAAACTTTTCTCACTAGCTTCCATGCCCGACTTGCGTCCTTGTTCCTACGCTTTTGACCGCAACTTCAGGATGCCTCTTGACCACCCAGTTGAGGTAGTCGTTGTCCTGAATCGATTCTCCCTTGCGTATGAAGTTGGACAAATATCCGTTCAGATCGAACCTAGCGACCAACCGGCCAAACCCATTGCTTGACCGGTGGTCGCGTTGATTCTCCTTGGCGATTTTCTTCTGATTAATTTCAGACTGAACCATTTGCATCTGATGCCCTGTCACCAATTCCTTGATGATGGCGTTCTTCTGCCCCGGCCCAAATTCAGAAAGATCGACAAGATCCGACATTATTTCAGCAGCTTGAAGGCCGCTAATCCGAGCGGATTCTTCACGCACAATCCGGCGATTGCATCGACTGCAAAACGCTCGCCTGCACCTTGGTTAGGTAGCGGCTGAACCTGTGGCAACTGATGGAACCGAAGCTCAACCAGATCCATGTCCAACAGATAACCGTAAGACAAGTTAGGGTTACATCCTTCGTTCTGATTACCGGCTGTATTGCTATCAGGATCCGTTCCCGCCCAAGCATGTCCCTTGGTTCCGGAAACATTTCCAGAAGACCAACCGTGGAACGCATTCCACAAAGTCGGCACCAAAACGATGGAGCCGAAGTCGCCTTCATACGCATCAACCGTCGAGATGATTTTCTTGTCAGCAAGACTAGCCCCATAACTGCGAGCAACAACTGCCGAATCGGTCGAGCCACTCGTAACAGCCGTGTAGTCCTTGAACCGTTTCTTGAGGTTCGGGCCGCAAAGCAGTGTCTTGGTGTTGATCTTGCCGGTCTGCTCGTAGACAGACTGCAACACGGCATTCACCTGATCCTCTGTGAGGTTGACAGATGTAGTTGTGCCATCATCTGTAATGTCAGTTGCATAGTCGTTCCTCGTAGCATCCGTTTCCAGAACCGAAGCCGCTGGGGTTACATAACCAGCCGGAACATCACCCGCCACTGCGTAAGGATCGATGAACT
>Ga0181367_1000211_pt1 | contig 9580 bp, 15 predicted proteins | sample LowviralmetaG_FD_130089 | JGI IMG/M metagenome (GOLD analysis project Ga0181367, IMG submission 130089) | Marine viral communities from the Subarctic Pacific Ocean - ​Lowphox_02 viral metaG | ecosystem: Environmental > Aquatic > Marine > Oceanic | place: Subarctic Pacific Ocean | collected... | reverse complement strand
CCAGATATGCTTAATTTTGCTGACCAACAAGAAGCATTAGCAGCAGAAGGAAAGGAGAACCTTAGTAAGATGCTTAAATATGGGTTCTTTATTGCTGCAGCAGGTGGAAAAACAGATAAGTTTTTTGAGAGAGGCATGGCTATCATGGAGCAGAGCAAAGCGTATAATGAAAGCAAACACTTTGCTGATGTAGTTAGGGCTGTATATAAGGAAGGCAACATGCCTAAGAATGCAAGAGAAGCCTATGAAAGATTAACTCCTTTAGTTGGGCCAGAGCAAGCAGCGGTATTGTCTGGTCATCAACTAGGCATGGAAGAAGGCAAGACTAAAGAAGAGCGCATATGGAATGATATTATGTCGATAGCTCAATATGATATTGATGGTGCTGCTGCTGAACTTGTTGCTGCTTGGGGTACTGGAAGACTGAAGAATGCTCCTTTTCAGACAGATCATGGTGTGCGCTTGAAGAAGGCTAGAGAAATAATAGCAGAGCTTGTAGGTGGATCAGGTCTAGCTGCAGGTGTACAGAACCTGGAGAGAGTTGATGCCTAGTGTAAGGTTCGACTATGAAGGGCAAACCTATAATGCTAATGTTACTGATGAATTTCTTTCCTTACCAGCAGAGGAGCAAAAGAAAAGATTAGAGGTTAGTCTTAAACCAGAGAAGGCTCCAGCGAAAGGTGGTGGCTTCATGGGTCTGCTTGCCAAAATAGAAAGGCCAGCCCAAGCATTAAAGGTAGGACTAAAAGAAACAGAACTTGGTGGAGATATACATCAAGCTCTTGGTGGTATAGATACCACACCGAATGAAGGATTTGGCACTGGCTTCAAGCGAGGATTGCTTGGTGAAGAGGAGATTAGAACCCAAGACTTTCTTGACCCTTCCTTACCGGGATGGTATCGTGGTATAGTAGGATTCGCAGGTGATGTAGCTACCGACCCTGTTACATATGCAGGTGGTCTTATAGGTAAGACTATATATGGTGTAGCCAAGGGAGCAAGATCAGCAACACCACCTCAAGTAGCCCGATGGATGCAGACCATTAAGGATCACGATAAGGTTAAAGACTTTGCGAGAGCCTTGAATATGCCATTGGGAAGAGAGAGAGAAGTTAAAGCTGTTGCTCAAACTGCAGCCGTGCAGGGAGAAAAAGTATATAAGAAGATGGTTAAGGCTCTACCAAAAATGGAAATATGGATGAAGCAGAAGATCAAGTCCAGTGGAAAAAGTGAGGAAGAGGTATATAGCGCGTTTCGGAACTGGCTAGATAGACCAGCCTTAGATAATCCTAAGAATAAACCCTATCCTATTTATACTAATTTTCATAAACCAGATGAAGATAAACTAAGAAAGGCTACAGTTGCAATACTAGGAGAGGATGGTTTAAAGTATGCAGACGAGTGGGAGAAAACTCTTACTGGTTTTTTAAAAGAAGAGCAAGCAGCGGGTATATTTGTTAGAGGTCTTATAATGAGGCACTACTTCCCACGATTTGATACACCTGCTGGTCGAGATCTTATTGAAGCGGGTAAAGCAGCCGACGATTTCATACCTGATGGCCTGATGCCTAAAGGTGATGACCCTCTTTTATATTTTGGTAGGCACACATTCAGATCAGGAAGAGAAGCCGACCAACTTGAGAGCCTAGACGACATTAACATGAGAAAGGCTGAGAGGATTGGCGGCACAGCCTACGCAAACCCTGCTGATATACCATATGAAAAGAGGTTTTTCCATACCGATCCTAATGTAGCTATTGGTTTAAGATATGCTGACCATGCCTCTGCTATGCAGACCAAATTTTTTATCGATCATGTTACAGACTTTGGATTAAGACCAAGATCTTCATTCGTTGTGAGGAATGCAGAAAAAGGATTGCCTCCAGTCTTGGGTGTTGGAAGATGGATGCGTAGAAGTCCTGATGACCCTGCCGTTATTCAACAGAGAACATTAGGTGAGGCTGGTGAAGAGATATGGCAGCCTATTGATGCTGATATGAGTGACTGGGTATCCGTTAAGGGTATACCTGACAAGTACAGAAATCATAAAGAACTTATAGAAGAAGCAGACCGAATAGAAGCGGCTACTTATGGTCAGGCTGTGGCTGGGGTAGGAGACTTTGATAAGGCTGTTCTTCCTAAAGATGCACTTCCATTATCTAGAAAGGCTAGAGAAGACTTCATTGCAAAGGAAGGATTGATAGAATCCACCTTTAAGGCTCCCAAAGATATAGCAAAACAAATGGAACATCAGATGGAGCTGATGGGTGCATCTAAACCAGGAAACAAAGAGCTACAAAAGTTTCTTAAATTCTATGACAGAATACAGAACCCTTGGAAGGCATGGACTCTAGCAGTACGCCCAGCCTACCACATGCGTAATGCTATAGGTAATATCTTTAATGCCTATATAGTTACAGGGTTAGGATCTAACATTCCTAAAGCAGTCGAAACCTTTGGTGATGCAGCCAAGCTACAATACTACGCAAGGTTTGAGGGGCGGAATGCTATCAAGGAGGGGATACAAGATAGACTATTAGCAGGAAAACCTATTCGTGGTACCGCGCTAAAGGGATTACCCAAGATCGATGACAGTGAGTGGGTTGCTGATAACTTTGCTGATACTGGATTTTCCATGAGTAAAATCTCTAATGAAGCCCTTGATCGTGGCATTAATTCAGGTCACTATCGAAAGGATGTTGTTAGAGATGAGATAGAAAACATGGAATACCTATTAGGTAGGGGTAAATACCAGAAGTGGTCTAAAAGATTTGGTCAGGATAATCCAGCCATTAAAGCTGGCTTTGCTATGGGTGGAACCATAGAAGGTAACGCTCGTTATGCTATCTTTATAAACACTCTTAATAAAATTAAGAAGGGTGACGATCTTGAATGGATTGCTCCAGATGGAAAGAAGATTAAACTATCTGAGTTTGGTAAGGGAGATAATGTGTACTGGACTACTGACATTGAAGGATATGGTGGAAATCAGTTCGCTCAAGTTAGAAGGATGATGACTAAAGAGGATGCTATCTTTGACATAGCCGGTAATAAAGTTAAAGAAGCATTGTTTGATTACTCAGACCTCTCTAAGTTTGAGAGAAACTGGATGAAGAGGGTCATGCCTTTCTATACATGGAGCAGAAAGAACTTCCCAGTACAGATTAAACATCTTATCCTTAATCCACAACGAGCAGAGAAACTACACTTAGCTAAAGAACAGTTTGAATACGACAGCGATGAGATAGATCTGGCGGATATTGGTGCATTCTGGGGTAAGCGTGTGCCTGTATTCTTAGGCAAGGAAAATGCAGGAGTTATAAAGGCATTCACCATGTTGAATACTATACCATTGGTAGAGATGCAAAGACTCGTGAATCCTAAAGCACTAATTACTGAGATGGTTTCTCCGTTTCCAAAGGAAATATTTGAGCAGCTTGCTAACTATGATTCCTTTAGAGAGAAGCCTATTGCGGAGTTGTCTTACTTAGGGCTGGGTGAAAGCAAGGACTTTCTTGGAGTAGCCTTATCGCCTAGACTGTGGAAGCTGGCTCAACTACTTGTCCCTGTTACAGAGATTAATAGACTTAATCCTGGTGGAGTGTTTGGAGAAAAGAGAATTGATCCTCTTACTCGTGAACAAACAGTCACTAAAGGTTGGGGTGGATGGGGAGCATTCAGAGAAGCTAACCCTACTGACCTATCTGAAGCTGCAAAGTGGTTAAGGTTCCTGACAGGTACACGAGCATATGATATAGATCTTGAGAAGCAAGCATACTTTAAAAGTAAAAACTTTAGCAGAGATATGGCTGAACTAAAGGGTAAGTTAAAGTGGGCGATTGCTAAGGGTGAGAACAGAAGATCCGAACAACTTATCAGAGCTATCGAAGCATACGAAAGGCAGTCGTACGCAGAAGAATGAACAACGGAAACCCATTCAGCAGGAGCATATCTCTTGGGCATATTATAGCTACTATAGGTATAATCATAGCAGGATTTACCTTTATCTACGATCTGAGAGAATCCATAAGTATCCTTAAGTTCAAGGGGGATACAACAGAGCAGAGATTAGAGAGGATAGTAGATAGAACAGATTCTCAATTCGATCAGATTATGGATCATCTGGTTAGGCTTGAGGAAAAGATTGACACACTAAAAGAGGATAACTAAGAGTATGAAGAAACTTTTATTTGCATTAATTGCTTTACCTATGAGTCTGTTCGCAGCAGACTTTGACAGAATAGGTGTAGATGTATCCGGTTCCAACGATCAAGGGGTTCACTTTGGTATAGCCAATAGTGGAAGCCTGAGTCTTGGGTTAGCCGGTGAAGGGTATACATTCACCTTTAACCAAGCTGGTAACGACATGGCAGTCAGTGCATACGGTGTTGAACTAAGCAGATCAAACTCTAAGAACGTAGGAGTAGGGTATGGAGCTGGCATTGGTATCTTTGATGGCGGTGTCCATTATCACTGGATGTCTAACGGAGATCACGTTGTAGGAGGAGCCACTACGCTTACAGTTGGGGGTGTTGGCCTTGAAACTTCTGCAGATTGGAACCTGAGTGCCTCTGACGTTAACGGAAAAGTGGGAACTTCACTGGATTTGTGGGGCGCACAAGCATCCGCAGTATCTAAATGGGACATAGATGACCTCTCTTATGATGGCTTGGAACTGGATGTAGGATATGCTATTCCAGTTGCTTCCGGTATACATATCACTCCGTCCGTTGGTATGGACTTTGATAGTGATTGGGGACGTGGAGATGCAACTGCTTCTGTTGCTATGAACTTATCGTTTGGCAGCAATGGAATTCCAGCATCTTAAAATAGTTAAGGAATCTTATAGGAAACATCTTTGGTTTACAATTAGATTATCTTCTATACTTTTCTTGCTTTCTATTTGTGCCATTATTCATGGGCTTCTTCCCTCTATACTGGTTGGAATAGTATCAGATAAGATTAAGCATTTAAATGTGGTACTTAGTGAAAGATGAGTGATGCGATTGATGTAAGCGATAAAACTAAATTCGCTATGCCTATACGTAATCTGATATCTCTAGTTGCATCTGTGGCTGTAGGTGTCTGGGCTTACTTTGGCATTATTGAGCGACTTAACATGATTGAGACTCAAGCAATTTTAGTTCAGGCTGATCTTGTTAAGAACACAGAGTTTAGAATCAAGTGGCCTAGAGGCGAACTTGGTGCGTTACCCGCAGATGCAGAACAGTTCATGCTAATTGAACACTTATCGGGGGAGTTCGACAAACTTCTCCACAATATTGAAACAGGTAAAGCTCCCTTTGACCAACAACAAGCACTCACTCTGGACTTCTATAAGCAGAGAATAGAAACCCTTGAAGGAAAGGTCGAGACATTAAAGGACACAGTAGCAGACCTAAAGGCTCATAATGGGAGCGCAAGATGATAGTTAAAACAATGTTTGTGCTTATGCTATTTGTTAATGGCAGTGTCATTGAGTTTATGGGACACCATGAGAATGAGAAAGGTGAATGGGTAGAGATGGGCGTACCGGGATGCCTCTCTATGAAGAGAACTCTTTCTAGGAATGGATGGAAAGATAATACTGACACCAACACCAGATATGCCTGTGAAAAACATGAGGTTGAGGTAGAAGATAACTGGGAAGGCAGAGAGGTCGTTAAGAAACTGTTAGATTAATGGATATAAACACTCTATCTATGTACACAAGTATTAAAATAACTGAATTCTTAATGCCGTGGATAACAATCCTTATAAGTTTGATTATAGCCCTTATGCTAAAAGAAGTTTCATCTTCAATAGCAAAGGGATTAAAGTTTAAGATGTCTAAAGTATTTGTACCCGGAGATGTGGTATTGCTGGAAGGGAATGAGGCTATAATAATAAAAGTAGGTTTGACTACTACTGTTTTTGAAAGTATAAGAGATGAAGGTTTAATATGGAGATATGTTCCCAATGAAAAAATCCAGTCCCTTAAATTAGAGAAAGTAATACGTACAGATGTGAGAGAAACAAATGGTGCATAACTATGGAGACAATAAATGGACATAATCAAGAAGATATGGAAAGAAGTTTCAGAGAAACCTTTATGGGCAATTGCTATTTTAATGGTTGTATGTTGGCTCTTTGCTTAATAATCCTGACGGGATGTTCGGCGATCAAGAAGGCGGCGATAGTCGGGGCATCGGCTGGATTGGGTGCGACTGCGGGGAGTGTGATCGCTGGGGGTGCGATTGCACCAATAGCGGGGAGCATGGTGGGTGCCTCTGCAGCCTCTGTCATGACAGATGGAATGACGAAGGAGTCAACTCAGGCGCTTGAAATCACAGGTGACGCTACTGTAGTTCAAGAAGCGCCCAGTAATTTCTGGGATCTTCTAGGAGAATTGATTAGCATGGGTGGATGGTTATTAATATTAATCGTTATAGTACCAATGGTATTAGGATGGATAATCCCAGGACCACTGACAAGACACAAGAAAAAACGCTAGTCTTTATTGTCTGGAGAGACATACTGCAAACCTCTGACTGGACTCCTGCCAGTGAGGTTAGTTGCCCTACATTTAAAAGTGTGGGGTGGTTAGTTTCAGAAACTGAAGACGAAATAAAAATAGGGGGTACTCTCGTGGTCGATGCTGATGATCCACAAGGTACCCCCTTTGGTATTACAGCCTTTCCCAAGGGCTGTGTACAGGAGATTAAAATTATTTCATAATGCTTCTTTGTGTAATGGCTCTTATGCCATTGTAATATCCATCTCCATCCAACCCCTCAAGCATTATAATACCCCGCCACCATTGGTACTCAGTATCTTGACACCATGTCTCAGTGTACTTGGGGTGTGAGTAGCATCCAGCAGCTAACCCAAATATCTTTTGACCGTCAGGCTTGGTCTGTTCAGCATGATTATACAGGTGAGAATGCCCCTGTACCGCAGAACAATGTAACTTTGAAACCAAAGCATGACCTATATGAACAGAACTAATTGGTCTTCCAGCTACACCTGATGTAAAGTAATGGCTAAAGGTAATTCCTTTTATGGTTACACACTTCTTAAAGGGTGTGATCTTCCAGCCAAACCTTTCGTACTGTAGATTCTCTATCCCAATAGCGCCATCAAGCTCTGGTGTGGTATTGACAGCCCTTGTTATCCTATCTTCATGGTTTCCTATACACATATGTAGCTTGGGTTTGTATCCACGCATTCTTTTTATAGGAGCAAATAGTTTTTCTTGTGCATCTATCACAGCCTTGACATCCTTACTATATCTCCTACCCTCAAATCCTTTGGTACCTTTATCATAAGAAGATAGGCTTGGCATGTCAGCCATATCCCCTATACATACAATGACTTGAGGCTTCTCCTTTGCTATGAACTTTCCTAATGCAGTAAACCTATTGTTATCATAGTCAGGGTGAGCATGTGGATCACCAATGATTAAAAGATTCATGTGTCTGGTCCTCTTGATTCCGGGCTGAATAATATTACATTGTCCGGCCTGTTAATTGCCTCTCTAAATTTAAACCACATATGCTGCTCCCATATTGAATCTGATCTGCTCTCCCAATCCTCCAGGTGTTCATCGAGCAGTTTCTCTTCAACCAATTCATTCTTCAGGGCTACTTCCATTAAGGCGATAGCCCCTTTTAAGTGATGGCACATTAACCATACTATACTTTCGTCTTGATCTTTACTCATAAGTAGTCTCCATCGCTCCTTGGCTCTCATATCTTTAGTTTCTTTATTCTCTTTGATTGAAACTCTTTAAGGCTTAGAGCATTGTGGAATACTCTAGGCTCACATTCAAACGCTACCTCTTGAAACTTATTTTCATTCTTATCTAGCCTGACTATTATGCCTTTCGGATAATGTTTGTTACTGTCATCATTAACCATTTCATGTATGGCTTGAGCATATCCATAAACCTGTAGATAATATTCTTTATATATCTTAGCACTTGTTTTAAAATCAATAACATATAACTCTCCGTTTATTTTAGCTAATGCATCTATAGTTCCTGCGTAATTCCAGAACTTAGAGTAGACCTTCTTCTCGCTTGCAATCCATTCAACCTCCCTGGATTCAACCCACTTGTGAAAGTTTTCCATCGGAGTCTTAACCTCGTATGGATAATCTGCTACAGCAGAACCGCCATTTATCTTAAACTTAATCCATAACTCTATCCACTTGTGTACATCTGACCCAATGTTCTGTGCCTCTCTACTTATGTCTCTATGAGCATTACGGATGCCCTCATACATGTCCATTATCTTGATAAATTCTTCTGCTAAATAAGTCACTCTCCACCAGTCTGCACCTGCCTTGGCTGCCCACTCAGTCAGGTTCTTAGGTGATACAGCATCTACTATCCTGGTGACAGCAGGAACCAGCTTATCCTCCACCATATAGGTGTGTTTCTCATCATTATACTCTAGCTCTACATCATCACCATGTTTGAACTGTACTGTGTAATTTGTCATCAGACCTCCTGTGTTGACTGTGGTGAGCCTCCAGGGAAAAGGAGTGGGCCATGATAACCCGAAAGCCTAGAAGCCCACCACGAGCCTTACAATGCGTTAGAATGGAATATCGGTACCCTCTGTGGCTCTAGGTGTAGCCCCATTATCAGATGGAGCCTTGGGTGCAAAGGCATCTTCCATTGGTCTGACCTTGATCTTCTTCCATTCCTTTCCAGAAGCAGCTACTCTATCAGTCCAGCCTATCCAGTACATAGACCCATCGACCATGATCTTGCCTGACCAATCGTCATGCCAGTCTTCCTTCTTTTCCTTGGCCCTGAATGCTGAACCTTCATTATCTTTTTGCTCGTATTCCATTGTGCGCTCCTATGTTGTTAATACCAGTTATCATAATCATATCCACATAAATCTCTCATACGCCATATTATTTGATTTATGCGGTCATGAAATTCTCTATCGTTATTGAGCCAGCTATCTTTGCTATCTCTTTCTCTTTGCCTCATTATATCTATGTTGTATTGAGCCTCTGATAAGTAATCTAAGATGTGATCTTTGGAATACCTTACCCCCGGCCTCAATAAATCCTCTAATGTCATCATCACGCATTCCTTAAGTTTGCTTGCTCAGTACGCCACGTTTCCCAGATAACCTTCTCTGTTTCACGCTTGTTTTCTAACAACTTAACATCAGCTAATGAATTCTCCCATCTCTCTTTCCAATCCTTGTACTCTTGAGATGATTCGGCTACAGCATTAGCCTCCGCTATCGTATCGTATAGCCTCTTCGCATTGATGAATGCTTGAGCCTTTACAATCTTCTCTTCTTTCTCTATTGCCTTGGCTGTGGCATGAGCATGTGCATATGACTCATCACTTTCTGCCAGGTACACTAGAGATTTTTCTACTCTTTCTTCTGAGATCATTAACCTCTCCTATTATATCATATTTAAATGCTTTGTCAAGTGTATCGAAAATAAATAGTGGCTGACCGGATAGGATTATTTTTTCTCCACTGTGGAGTCCACTATGACAACCATGGCACAATGGCATTGCTAACCAGTCGTTTGATTTCAAACCAAGTCCTTTATTACCTACCCT
>Ga0181367_1000208_pt1 | contig 9648 bp, 7 predicted proteins | sample LowviralmetaG_FD_130089 | JGI IMG/M metagenome (GOLD analysis project Ga0181367, IMG submission 130089) | Marine viral communities from the Subarctic Pacific Ocean - ​Lowphox_02 viral metaG | ecosystem: Environmental > Aquatic > Marine > Oceanic | place: Subarctic Pacific Ocean | collected 2015-11-30 | reverse complement strand
GTAATTGTTCCAACACCTGCGATGTTAGATTGATTAGTTACAGTTACTAATCCTGAAGAATTTATAGCTTCTGTAGTACCAGAATAAATAGATCCATCGAATCTTACATTTCCAGTATCAACCCACATAGCCCAATTTCTAGTAATAGTTTGATTAGTACCTGCTGTTGCTGCAGCATTAATATATAAAGTAGCAGCATCACTTGTAGTTACTGATGAATTTGTAGCCGCCAATGTTGGGGCTTCAAGAGTTACATGTGTATATTTTGCAGCAGTTCCTGAACCTGAAGTATTACTATCTGTAATAGTTGATGTGTCAAGATGAATCATAGATCCATCACCCGGAGTCACACTCTTATCACCATCTAAAGTTAAGCCTGTTAAGGTTCCAACAGATGTTATTCCTGATTGTGCAGCATCTACACTAAGAGAGTGAGCTATACTTTCTCCACTTGTTGCTCCTGTAGAGGTAAGACCTGTACCAGCTGTGACGGTTGTAACGTAGTCTCCTGTAGTATGTGTACCTAATGTAATAAGGTTATTTAAAGATGTGGTACCTGTGCCACCTTGAGCAATTGCTATTGTAGTCCCTAGCCATGTACCCCCATCAATATTGTTTGCAAAAGTTACATCACCATCAGTATCTAATGTAATAGCTTTCGTATCAGCTTGAGCAATGATAACATTGTGGTCTCCAACAGAATTGATGACTAAATCACCATCTGCTGAACCTGTAACCATATCATCTGTAGCATTTGCTATACCTATTTGTGCCGAGTTTTCATCATTAAGTAAATCTAATCTAGGTTCTATATCAGCAGATGCTCCAATTTGTAGTACATTGCTAGCAAAAGTTAAATTTGTTTCTGAATCTAATTCAGTTGTAGTTGAACCAATAGTTACAAGTTCACTTTCAGTAGCACCATTTAATGCAGTAATTGGACTATCAACGAGATCAGTTCCATTAACTGCAAAAGTCATACCTGAAGCTAGATCTATACCACCATCGTCAATAGTTGCTATATCTGTGCCATCAACATCAAAAATATATTTACCTCTGTTTGCTGTGCTAGATGCTTCAACTGTAGAGAATTTTACATAATCAAGTAATTGAGCTCCTGATGTATAAGTTGGTGTAATTAAAAATCTTTCAGCAGAACTGGAACCTATGCTAATACTAGGGTTACCATTATTAACTGCGTTATACATAGTAACGTCACCTGCTGCTATATCTGTAGTAGCTCCAGCAGCTCCTATTGAAGTTACCCCAGCAAGAGTAGTGACGTTTGCTTGCGAGGCAGTTTGTAGTGTTCCTGTTAATAGAGTAGCAGAAAGATTTCCACTATTTGGATTGTAGTTTAGATTTCCATCCATTTCTAATCCATGAGCTCCAGTTGAAGTAGCGGCATCAGCTACGAATGTAATTAAATTACTTTCATCAGTACTTTCATTATCTGTAACTGTTATAGTAGATACACCAGCCATAAGATTAGTTTTGGTAATATATTTAACTTTATCAGGTGTTTCCGAAACGTCAAGAATTAATACTAGATCATCGCCTGCTACAGAACTTAAAGCCTCTTGATCAGAAAAAATATCCTCATCAATAGTAGTGGCTTTTATATTAGTATCAAATAATGAACCCCTAGCGAGTCCACCTGTCATCCCTCTTCGTTTTGGCATTACTACTCCTATTGTTTATTAAGGTTTACCTACCCCAAACGATACCTCTGATTCTCGCTCCAGCTGAACCACGAAGTATACTTATTTTATCTCCTATATAAATTCCTTCATCAAAATATCCCTCATTTTCAGGGATAAGCATAGATGAAGAAGTTGCATCTTCATCAAATGCAATATAAGCATCTGCTACTTCTACAACAAAAGAAATCTTATTTACTTCTTCAAAAGTTGCCCCAATATCTACTGCTGTTTCAGCAGATCCACTACTTGTAGTAAAAGTAAATGTTTTATGCTTCGGATAATTCTGAAGCAGTTCTATTTCCTGTCTCCAAGGTCTTGCCATATTTTTCTCCTTATTTAAACTTTAATAATGTAGGTTTAGCATTACCTAGATGTAATTTGTTATAGTTTTTAGCTGCTGCAATTCCGGGTATTTTAAACCCTTCCTTTCTAGCTATCGACTCCATCGACATGTATCTAGGCTTTTCTAATTCTGTTTTATACTTCTGATTTAAACTAACTACATATTGCATTTCAGACATTAAATCATCAATGGTTGAAGCCATTTCTTCAATAGTTTGCTCTGCTTGTGATAGTTTTGTATCAGTGTATCCTATCTTCGCTTTTTCTTCATTAGATTTATGTTCTAAAGAATCAATCCAAGTTTGTAATTGATCTTTAATTTTTTCAGCTTGTTCCATTTTTACTCTGGCTCCAGCAGCATCTGCTTCTAGAAAATCAAGCTTTACAGTTAAATCATTAATTTTATTTTTCTGCTCTATACTTATTTTACTATTTTCTTGTGAAAAACCCAACAGATTATTGTACTCTTTTTTCAACTGTTGATAAAGATTCGCAACATCCAGATGAGTCTTCTTTTCTTGATTATATTTCTTTTCTACATCTTTTAAGTCTATTTGAAATTCAGACCTTTCTTTTGATAACAAATTAATATTTTTATCTTGTTGAATCCTACTTCTTTTATAAGATTCAATATCATGTTGCAGTTGTTTTAACTGTTCTTGATACTGATTAGAACTTTTTATAGTATCTTCCATAGCAGTTGCTTTGGGCGTTAAAGTTTCAATTTCTAATTCAAAAGTTTTATTTTCCTGTTTTAAGTCATTGATTTCCCCTACTAAACCCTTTCTATCTTTTTCATATTCATGTTTAGCATTATTTAACCTATCATTATTCTTTTCAATATCTTTATATCTACTAAGTTGAGATGTTAAGTCATCTATTTGTATTTGAAATTCCTTATCTCTTTTCTCATTAGTAAAAGAAATTACTTTTTTAACAGTTTTTCTAGCTCTATTCTTCTCAAAAAATTTATTCAGTTTCATAATGTGACACTGCCTCTGATGCAATATATGGTTTTCCTAATACAGCTTTATGTAAATTTTGAATCCATGCTTTCGGATGGGTTGTCTTACTTATAACTGATTTTGCTCCAGTGTCAGGATCTATTATTAAAATATCATTAATAAATATATTTTCTACATCTGCTCCATATGCCCCATCTTTACCAAGTATAATTCTCAGTTCATTAGATGTTTCATAATATCCAAAAGTTGCTGCATATTCATCTAAATTAGTTTTAGAAAATCTAGCTGCAACCTTAATTTTAACTTCAAGTCTTTTAGGGACTGTTGTTTTTTCAACTATTTCTTCCTTTTCAACAATCTTTTCTTTTTTTGGCTCCTCCAAAGTTGCATACCTTGGCTTTTTTTCTTCTTTCTTTTCTACTTTTTTTGTAGTTACTTTAGTCTTCTTTTTGACTGACATTTAAATCTCCTATCTTTTCTGAGTTAATCTCTTAAAAGCTCTAATTTTTGTGGCTCTTCTAGATGGTCCTTGTTTAGTTTTAGATGGACCTCGTTTAGCTCTAGATGGACCTTGTATTTTTTTTCTGGCAGCTCTTCCTGCAATTCCTCTTCTTGCTTCTCTTACTAAACCTCTTTTATGTCCACCCACAGATCTTTGAGCAGCTCCAGTTCCTGCTCCCCTAATTCTTCTTTTACCACTAGTTGCAATATTTACTCGTCCAGTTTGAGCTGCAACTTGTCCAGCTTTTTTCCATCTATGAGAAGTTGGGTCAAATTCTGCTCCTTGGAATGGTGGGCTTGTAAGAATTTTTTCAAGATTTACACCATTTTTAGCTGGCTTCCTTCTTGTATAAGTATCTGATTGATCTTTATAGAAATTTTGTAAAGCTTTAAACGTATCTGAATCTAAATCTATATTCTTTTTTCTCATTTGATTTGCAAGAGTTCTTTCCCATTGTCTTTGTTGAGCTGCTGTCATTTCACCCGGATTTACTCTAGGTGTCAATGCATAACCTGCTAACATGGCTAAAAGAGCACTTCCAATACCTTTTTTCATCTCACGTTTTTTATCTTCCTCTATATTTTTTAATATTTCATTATTACCAGTAGCCACTCCAGAGTCATCAGAATGTTTTTTCATAGCTTGATTTAATGCAGATATTAAATCTTTTTCAAGTTGATCGTTATCTACTGTAGTTGTTTCTTTTAGTATGTTTAGGAATCGTCTAGATATTGATTTAGATTTCTCCACCTTTTTTGGTAGTAAATCAAATACTTCTTTTAATCCTTGATTAATTGTTTCTAGACCAGCTTTAAAAGCCTTTTTACCTTTAGGATCTTTTTTTCTATAAGCATTGAAATGATCACTACTTAAATTTGATAAAGCATCTTTTGCTTCTTGAACTTTAGAATAGATTGGGGTTTGTTCTGATCTTGGAAGATCTTTATATCTTTCTAATGAAGAAAGTCGATTAAGAGCTCTTTCAATATCTTTTTCACTCTGTGTATTATATTCATTATTTTTTAAATTAAAATTTTCAGCTTTTATTTGAGGAGCTCTATCAGTCTTTTGTGCTTTTCCAGCCTTGATGTTTTTTACATTTTCAATATTTTTAGTTGTAGGTACTTTTTTTCTAGTAGTTACTTTTTTTCCAGTAGTTACTTTTTTTCCAGTAGGTGCTTTTTTTCCAGTAGGTGCTTTAGCTTTTTTTCCAGTAGGTGCTTTAGCAGCCTTTTTATCTTTTAGACCATATCTTTTATTATAAGCTTTTTCTCCTGCTGTGGTATCTTCTCTTTCTTTGTCACTTAAAGGTTGATCATATTTTTTGCTTCTGGGCATATGATATTTGTGACCCTTTTTTTGTTTTGAACTAGTACCATGATGTGAACCATATCTTTTCATGGCTCCCTCTAATCCATCTGGTGAATTCCATTCATTACGTTTTATGCCTTCAGCGATAGCATACATACCAGTTTTAGAAGGGTTTCTACCCTCTGGATTCTGTTCCAACCACGCACCTACAGCTTCAGGGTTTCTCACCCTCTGAGCCTTTTTTAATGTTAATTTTGCCAATCGTTTTATAATGTCCATATCTTATTATACTCTCTTTTTCAAAAAATCCTGTAAGTTTTTTGTATCAGATTTTTTAACCTCGAAATCTACTTTATTACCATAGTTTAATTTATCTTCTGCAGCTCTTTGTTTAGCTCTTTCTTCTGCTTGAGCTCCCTTTAATCCAGCTAAAGCTTCACGGCGATAATTTTCGCTTGCTGGTATTATTTTACCTGCTATTGGAATACCTCTTGCTACTGCTTGTAATTGGTTTTTAAGTTTAGCATTTTGAGCTTGAGCTTCACCATAACCTCTAGATCTAGCTAAATTCCTAGCTAGACTACCAGCAAATGTAGGACCCATTATATCAGCAGTTTCTTTTAGATATTTCGATGCTTCAGAAATTAATTTAGATCTATCTTCTTTACCCTCTTTTCCAGCGAATCTACCTAAAGCACTAACAGCAGAACCAATTTTATCTCCCCATGAAGATGCTTTGTCTCCTACAGGTTCATCTGTAGATACTTGATCTTCTTTTGGTATAGATGGTTCAGGAAGTTTTTCAACTTTTCCATCTTCACCTGTTTTGGTTTCACCTGTTCCATCACCTGTTTGTTTTTTAGCTTCTCTTTTATCATAAAATTGACCACCTTCTGGTCCAGTATATACTCTTAAATCTTCTGGGGCTGGTCCATATCCTCTTGCTTCAGGAGGTATATCAGAACCTTCATAGTCTTCTTTTACTTTTTCATCATCAAGTTCAGCAGGTTTTATCTCATCATTTTTTAGTTCATTATTAAGTTTATCAATATTTTTAGAACCCATTAATTTACGAGCAACTGATAATTGAGTATTCATATGTTTGACTGATTTTTCATCTAATCCTTTACCACCATGTTCTTCACTATGTGCTAGTGAATGTGATATCATTTCTTTAGCAGAATCATAAGCTTCATCTGGACTTGCATCTTTTACATCCCATCTTTTTTTATTTGGATCAGCATCAGCTTTAGCTTTATCTTCTAATTTTTGTTGTTTAGCTTCTTCTTTTTGTTTTGTTTCTGCTTGTTTAGTTTCTTCTTTTTGTTTTATTTCTGCTTGTTTAGTTTTAAATGTTTCAAACTTTCCATGCTGTTTGCCTAAATATTCTCTCATTTTTGCTTCAGTGTCATATTTTTCTTTCATAGCTTCAACAGTATGTTCTTTTTCATGGAAAGGATTTTCTTTACCATGACCTTCAATCTCTTCATGAATGTGATCTAATAACCCAATTTCTTCTGCTTGATCAATTAAAGCCTCTATTTTAGGTGTGTCTAACCCCTCTCCAATTGGAGGAAGAGGTGTTTTCTTTTTTTCAGATTTTGCTTCTTCAGGTTTCTTTTCTTCTTCAGGTTTCTCTTCAACCTTTTCTTTTTTAGGTTTCTTTGTTACTTTAGGCTTTTCTTCAACTTTTTCTTCTTCCTTAACTTTTTCTTCTTCCTCAACTTTTTCTTTTTCTTCTTCAGGTTTCTTTTCCGTCTCTTCTTCTTTTTTAGGTTTATCCACTAATGGCGACATATCTACTACCTTTGATTTTGGCATCTTCTCAGTTATTTCTTTGAATTCTTCATCACTTACATCATCAAAATCTACTGAGCCAGTTGGAATTTCAGCCATTGCGAATCTTTCTCTCTTTAATTTTTCAAGATCTTCATCACTCAATCCATCCATTCTTTCCCGCCAATCAGGCATTGTTTCAGGGTCATCTTCTTTCCTATCCCAATTTTTTAAACCGATAGCTCTTCTACGATCTCTTCTATCTCTTTTTATTTGTTGATCTTTAAAATAATTCCTTGTCTCCTCTCCTTTTTCTTTTCCAAACATTTCTGTATCTTGTTGTATTGACCGTTCTTCTATTTCTTTCTTCTGCTCTTTCCATTTTTCATACTCTTTACCAGTTAATTTTCTACCCCATAATTCATATTTTGGTAGGTTAGCAACTATTTCTTTAAATTCTTCATCATTTAAATCATCAAAATCTACTGCACCTTCTGGAAGATTTGGTAAATCTTTTTTAGGTAAACCTTCCCCAATTTTAGGAAGAGTAGTAGATGTTTTTTTAGCTTTACGTTCAGCTCTAATTTTAGCAGCATCTTGTTTATTTAATCCAGCATCCCATCTAGTTTTTCTAGTTTTCTTTACTTCATTAGTAATATCTGATGCTGATTTATTTTCAATATTTTCTATAATATCTTCCACTTCTTCTTTAGTTGGATTATGTATTTCCCCATTTTCAATTTCAACTGTTTCTTTTTGTAAATCTTCTTTTTTATCCTCTATAACTTTTTCAACTTCTTCTTTTTTATCACCAGATATTTTTGGTAAAATACCTACTTTAACTAAAGTATATAAGGGAATAGCTGCAGCTGCTAAACCAGTAGCTATCATAGTAATATCAGTAGCATCTAATTTAGATAAGAATACATCTTTAGCTTTTTCTATAGGTTGAGATTCTGGGGGAGATGCTTCAACAATTGGCTTAAAATCTAAACTACTAAAATTAACATGAGGGAAAACTTGTTTTGCTAACTCTATACCAGCATAATGATCAGAAGGATAATGAACACCGAAGACAACTCTATTATCTCCAATAGATTCTCCAAGTTTTATAAACTCTTCAGCGTGTTGTGGGAATATTTCTGATAAAACCATAGCAATTAAAGTGCCTTGAAATGCATGTCCAGATGGATATGAAGGAGTATTAGAAGTTTTAAAATTTGCAGGTTTAAATTCTACACCATGATAGTCCATTAATTGAACAGGTCTAGGGCGATTAAACTTATATTTCATATTTAAAATAATAGTAGCTGCATCACTTCTCAAAGATTTTAACTTATTTTTAGTTATATCATCTGCAAGTCCTAATTCTTCAGCTAATTTAATAAAAGATTTTAAAATATCTAAATCTTGAAGTTCAGCTGGTTTACTAACTTCTAGTTCAAAGTTTTCAGTTTCGGCTTTACTTTGATAATGTTTATCTATAATTTGGTTAAGTTCATCTTTAACTTGAGTACTAGTATTTGATGGAGGACGCATTACAGTAAGAGTATTAACATCAACATCAATCACCTTAAGTTGACGATCCATCTTTTCTCTAATTTCTTCAGTAGGAGGTCCATAAATCATTTCATCAACTTCTCTCCGTTTCTGTTTTTCTTTAAGATAATCGTTTAAATCAGTAACACTATTAGAAGGTTGGGTTGCCATTGCTAATGCAGTAGCGTTTTTGTTATGCTGACTAACTCTTTGAGTTGCTTCTTGTTCAGCAGTTTCCTCTTTTGTTTGACCTATTTTAGCCTCAAAATCTGGATCTTTAATTAATTTTTCTTTTATAGTTTCTATGTCTGGCATAATATTTACCTAATAATAGGAGTGAGTAAAACTTTGGTTCCAAGCACCGTATCGGGCTTTTACCCACCCCATTTAATTAACTTTATAAATTCCTTTTTCAATTAATTTAAGTTTATTTTCTTCATGCAATGATTCTATATCATCTTTACTTTGACCTTTATATGGAACTGCATGATGATTTTTAATCATTACTTCATTTACTGTATCATCAAAAGTCCAATCATCTCCTTCTTTCCATATTATGCCTAAAATTCTACCGAACTTCCCTCTTTTTAAAGATTGTAATGTAATTATGGAACCGATGGGGGTGAGGTCTTTTAAAAAACCTTTAGAGAGTAATCCCCTAGCCTTTTCTTCCAGATTCCTAGTTCTTGACTCTGGTGTGTCGATTCCATGCAATCTTACTCTCTGCTTATTTAAAATAACATCAAAGCCTAATTGTATGTCAACATCAATTGTGTCACCATCTATAATCTTTACTACTTTACATTTATATGTATACATGTATTATTATACTCCTATTATTAGGATTTCCTATCAATTTGTATAGTGAGAGAGGAGATGTTCAGCAGAGGGTTCATAACATATCTTTGAGGAGCCGAAGGCGACTCACGAAATATATCCTTTCTTATCTGAAACCAGCTTATTTGTATATAATCATCTGAGTGTTTCTTTAGATTTACCAAATCTGGCATGGATAAAATACAAACACTAAGTAAAAATATAATTAAAAAAGTCTTTATCATATATTATTATACATTCATTTCCTCAAAAGACTGATGATATGATATTATTTGCCTACATGATTTTTTTAATTTATACTCACTCATTTTAATATTATACTTATTTAATACCCATTTAGATAATTCTACCCAACTACACTGTGTAGATACTTTATATCTAATTATATTTTGATGAAATAGATCAAAATTTTCCAAAATCCCATCAAGATATTCAGGTAAATCATCTTCTTGACTTAGTGATGACCATACAATATTTGATTCATCGTAGTCTGATACTTTTACAAATTCTATGCCACCTTCTACTCTATGTGGTTTATATTTTACTGCACTACTAATCATTTCGCTTTGCTGCCATTATTTTTAATTCGTTAAGAAATATCTCCATAAGTTCTGCATGAGCCACTTCATCAACTCTTCCTGTATATGCTGCAAAGTTTGTACCGTTTTCTTCT
>Ga0181367_1000207_pt1 | contig 9663 bp, 18 predicted proteins | sample LowviralmetaG_FD_130089 | JGI IMG/M metagenome (GOLD analysis project Ga0181367, IMG submission 130089) | Marine viral communities from the Subarctic Pacific Ocean - ​Lowphox_02 viral metaG | ecosystem: Environmental > Aquatic > Marine > Oceanic | place: Subarctic Pacific Ocean | collected... | reverse complement strand
GCCAACCCTTATTCATTGAGCATTGAGCATTGAGAATTGAGCTTGAGATTGAGAATTGAGATTAAGATTGAGCATTGAGAATCAACCCTCCGCCTCCTAAGCTTACGTGTAAGCTTAGCTATATCTTTTAACTAATAAAAAAATCGTAACAAAATACTAAAAAATACTAAAATCTTAGCTGTTTTCGATAGTTTTTAATAGAATATAGTTAATAAAAGAAAGCGAAAAATATGGAGAAAATACTACTATTATTACTAATATTTATATATTTATACTTTACTTATGGTTAAATATAAGTATTCTAAAATTAGAATTAATTAAAATTCTAGAAAGGAGAAAAAAATGGAAAAAAATTCTAATAAAAAATTTCCTATTTCGATTAGAACTATTTTAAATAATCGTATTTTATTTCGTTTAGTAAATATAAAAAACGAAAAAAGCGAAAGTTATAAAATATTCGAAGAAGCGAAATTTAATACTACTATTAGAGATTTATTTTTAAATAGTCGTTATCGAACTATCGATATTTCTTACGATACGTTAGCTAATAAACGTTTTAAAAAGCTTCGTTTAGTAATCGATAATAATAACGTTACTATAGAAAATAAAAGCGAAATTTTAGATATTATAAAAGAAAATAAAAATTATCTTTTAGATAAAAAAAATATCGTATCTAATAGAAAAGCTTTAGAAGAAAATATTAAATACTTCGAAGAAAAAATTAATAGTCTTTAATTAAAAACTTTAATATAAAAACTCGCTAATTAATTTTAGCGAGTTTTTTTTATTTCTATTTTCTAAAAATTTTCTTATTAAAATTCGAATACGATTTAAACTTAATTCGATTAAGTTTATCGTAAAAATAATCGTATAAAGTTTAAAAAGAAATTCTAGCTTTCGGGAGGGTAAGTATAAGCTTTATCGGGTATTGACTATTTTATGTATAAATAAATTATTTTGTATTATACTTCCCTGAAAAATAATGAGAACAGAATTACTTACGAAAGCTAAAACAATCCTTTTGGATCCAAAGGCTCCTAAGGACATTAAAACACAAGTTTTCGAAATACTAGAGAAACAAAGAACAAAACAAACGAATGCGTCTGCGCATTCCCATATATTGGACTATGCCCAGCATCTCTACCCTGGATACAATACCCCTGCGCATATACAACTTATTGGAAAAAACCTAGAAAGTTTAGAGAGAGGCGAGATTGACAGATTGGCTATCTTTATGCCACCACGTCATGGAAAGTCTATGCTCTGCTCCGAGTTTTTTCCCGCATGGTACCTGGGCCGCAATCCCAGGAACTTTGTCATTCAAGCGACATACGCACAGGAACTGGCTGATGATTTTGGACGCAAGGTGCGTAACCAGTTAAAGTCGGATGATTTCATGCGGGTCTTCGAAGGCGTCGGCCTAAGGGACGATTCAAGCTCCGCAAAGCGATTTCACACCGTGCATGGCGGAACGTACAGCGCCGTCGGTGCGGGAGGCGCCATCACGGGAAGGGGCGCCCATTTATTGGTCATTGACGATCCGATCAAGGGTCGTGAGGAAGCGGAGTCAGGACTTCAAAGACGGAACTTAATCGAATGGTACAAGTCCGTCGCCTATACACGTCTCCAGCCTGGGGGCGCTGTCATCCTGATCCAGACACGATGGCACGAGGAGGATTTGGCGGGATGGATTTTGGAGAACTCGGATGAGGATTGGAAAATTCTTGACTTGCCTGCGATCAACGCAAACGGCGATGCCTTATGGCCCGAAGCGTACTCCGTCGAGAAGCTCAAGAAAATAAGGGCGACTGTCGGCGACAGGGTGTGGGAGTCACTCTACCAGCAACGCCCGTCGGCGGAGCAAGGCGCCATACTCAAGAGGGACTGGTGGCAAAAATTAAATTATGAGCCACGATACGATTTTATCATTCAAAGCTATGACACGGCGTTCTCTACGAAAGAGTCCGCTGACTTCAGCGCACGAACGACGTGGGGGGTGTTCTCCCGCCTGAACGAGGATTCGGGAACAGTCGAGGCGTGCGTCGGTCTCATTGAAGCCTGGCGGGATCGGGTCGAGTACCCTGATTTGCGGAGAATCGCCCAGGACTCGTATTGGGAGTACAAGCCGAATTTGGTGCTCATCGAGAAACGTGCGTCAGGGCAGTCGCTATTGCAGGACTTACGAAGGGCGGGAATTCCCGTTCACGAGTATAAGCCCGACAAGGACAAGGTTTCACGGACCCATGCGATTGCGCCCATGCTGCAGAGTGGCTTGGTATGGGTTCCATCAGACGAGCTGTGGGTCGAGGACATTATTGGCGAATGCGCATCGTTTCCCTACGGGAAGCACGATGACTATGTCGATACGTGCACGCAGGCGTGGCAGTTGATTCGGGACCAGTTCCTCGTGGCGCATCCCCTTGATCCGAAGTATCTTGACGAGTGGGACGACAAGCCGATAAAGTCGAAGGTAAGCGAAAAGAGATTTTATAGTTAGACATCAACGTGAAAATGATATAGATATTTATTAAGGAAGTTATTATGACTGCAGTACCGTGACAAAGGAGGCGATATATGGCAGGGCCGAAACAAAAGGGCAGTAAAGCATACAGAGAAGGATATAATATGGGTTCTCGAAAATCTTCAATGTTTCCTAATTTATTTAAAAAGAGTGGAAGACGATTGGCAAAAGCTCAATTTGAGGCACAAGGTGGATGGAGTCAATTTATTCCCTCTAATGTAGACAAGTCACTTGAAAGTCAATTTGTGAAAGGTTTAAAGGCGGGAACTAAAAAATATTTTAAAGAAAAAAATGGGAAGGACTAGGATATGCCAAAAAGGGCTTATGACGACCCCGTGCTTGTAGCAAAACGTAAAAAAGAGGCAACTCTAAAAGCTAAACAATTTATGACTAGCGATGCAGCTTATACGGGAAAAACGAAAAAGAAAACTATTAAGACACTCTCTCCAAAAATGAAGGGTAAAAGAAAATATTCAGGTCAAGCGACGGGAAAAAGGAAGACTTAATGGCACTGTCACGAGGACAGTTCACGAACGTCATATCGAAAGGAAAGAAAATGTCATATAAAAATCCTACAAAGGATCCGCTTCATAAAACACCTGCACAAGTTAAGAAGTCAGAATCAGCAAAAGAGGCACTATCTGAAAAGAGAAAGCTTCAGATGGGCATAATAGGAAAAATAAATTCTAAATTAAAAAGTTTATATCCTGTCTCCAATAAGGATCTTGAGTTTATAAAAAAGAATATGCCTAAAACTAAAAAGAAAAAATCAAAGAACCCACATAAGGATTAATAGATGAAAAAACTATTAAGTAAAATTGAAAAGCAACTGGATAAATTGGAGTCAGCGCATCGAAAGGAAGATGAGATTGTCGAGAGTATCAGGGAAGCGATTGAAGAACTGCAGGCTGTGAAGGTCTGCAATAAAAAGAAATGCGACTGTGATTGCCATTAAGGAGGTAAAAGAATGGTGGATGTAAAAATAAAGAAGAAACCAAAACGAAGACCTACGGCAAAAGAGATTGTCGAAAGTGCGAACAGAATTAACAAGGCTGAACGCCTGGAGGAAATAAGGGCTAGGAATAAAAAGAAAAAAGACAAGGCTGTTATGGAAGCTGAAAGGAAAAGACGAATTTATTATAAGAATAAAGCAAACAAGTTTGGTAAATAAATGACTACTAAGGATGCACTAAAAAAATTAGGTGGAACAAAAACAATGAGAAAAATGAAACTCGATAAGGAGATAAAATGTTTAAATTTGATTTAGATATTCCAACTTACGCAGAATGGAAAGTACAAGTAGAAAAATTTGTAAAGGAACACCCTGTGAAAGCCCAAGAATATCAAAAGAAAACACAACAATTTTGGCAAGACTGGTTTGAAGATGTATTAAAACCTAACTTGTTCAATATTTTTAAAAAATAGGAGGTAAAGAATGGTAGTAGAATCCCCAAATAAAGGAGGCAGATATATGAAGCCCGTTACAATTGGTTTGGCTGGGCAAGGTGCATATGGAAATTTACTGGCCAAGCATGTCAATGCCGGTAAACTAACGATAAAGGAGGCGAAAGCACTTTTACGTTATAGGAACAAGCCTGGGAAAAAATAGATAAAAGTAATGTTAAAAAAATGGATGCAAGAGGCGACGGCCTCTATTAAACGTAGAGGGACGAAAGGAGTTTGCACCGGAAAAAAGTTTGGGTCAAAGTCCTGTCCTCCTGGCTCGAAAAGATATACTCTAGCGAAAACATTTAAAAAAATTGCAAAGAAAAGGAAAAAGACATAATGGCTGAAGAAGTTTTAAACATGGAAGAATTGGCGGTAGAACTTCCCGAACCAGGAATCTTGGAGACGGGGGTCGAGGTTAATCTTGAAGAGGAATATGTAAAGCCTCTTGATACAGACCATTTTTCCAATCTTGCAGAAACATTAGATAAAAAAGAATTAACGAAAATTGCATCCGATTTAATCGAAAAATACGACAGCGACAGATCAAGTAGAAAAGACTGGGAAGAACAGTATTCACGTGGTCTTCGCATGCTCGGAATTATTACTGAAGCCCGTGATGATCCATTTCCTGGAGCATCGGGTGTTCACAATCCTTTAATGGCAGAAGCTGCGACGCAGTTTCAAGCACGTGCCATTGCAGAGATGTTTCCTCCCGGCGGACCTGTAAAGACGCAGATCATTGGAAAAGTAACGGAAGAAAAAATGAAACAGGCACAACGAGTCCAAGAATTTATGAATTATCAATTGACTCAAGAGATGCCCGAGTATTTCAATGAACTTGACCAGTTGCTTTTTTATTTAGCTGTGTCAGGGTCCGCCTTCAAAAAAGTGTATTTTGACCCTACCCTTGATAGGGTGGCGTCATCCTTTATTCCTGCAGAGGATTTTGTTGTTTCATATGAGACAGTGGATTTGGAGACATCCCCTCGTTACACTCAGGTAATGAAAATAAATAAAAATGAACTAAAGAAATATTTTAAGACGGGATTTTACAAGGAAATAAAGCTGTCGTCAGGAACGCAGACGGACGATGTTGATATTGTGAATCAAACCATTAATCGACTGGACGGCATTTCAGATACATTAGGCGAGAATATCCATACGGTATTGGAAATACATACGGACTATAACATAGAGGATTCAGAAGATGAAAAGGCAATCGCACCTCCATATATCATTACGATTGACAGGCAGTCCCAACAAGTTTTGGCGATACGAAGAAATTGGAAAGAGGACGATGAGTTAAAAAGAAAACGCACATATTTCGTGCATTATAAATATCTTCCAGGTTTAGGCTTTTATGGCTTTGGTCTAATTCATATGATTGGTGGATTGCAGCATGCAAGTACAGGGGCATTAAGGGCTTTACTGGACTCTGCGGCATTCGCTAACTTAAATGGAGGCTTTAAAGCGAAAGGTGCACGAATTGAAGGTGGGGATATGACGATAGCTCCAGGTTCATGGTTGGAAGTCGAGGCATATGGTGATGATTTGCAAAAATCATTTATGCAATTACCCTTTAAGGAACCTTCTCCTACATTAATGCAACTTTTAGGCGTTTTAACAGAGTCAGGAAGGCGATTCGCCACTATTGCAGATGCGATGGTAGGCGATGCGGCGGCGACATCCCCTGTTGGAACCACTATTGCGCAGATAGAACAAGGAAGTAAGATATTTTCAGCCATTCATAAGCGTATTCATCATGCACAAGCACGGGAATTAAAGCTAATTGGAGAATTGGACGGAGAATATCTAGACGATGTCTATCCATATGAAGTAGTTGGGCAAGAATTATCAATAAGAAGAAGGGATTTTGATGATAGAATTGATATTATCCCTGTTTCTGACCCTAATATTTTTTCCCAAGCACAAAGAATAGCTTTAGCGCAGACGACTTTGCAAATTGCACAATCAGCTCCCCAAATAATTGATATAAAGGAAGCATATAAACGTTTAATAATGGCTTTAAACTTACCTGACCCAGATGAGTTGGTCATTGACGATGATGATATAGCCCGTCGTGATCCCGTCTCAGAAAATATGGCTTTATTGAATGGAAAACCAATAAAAGCTTTTCCTGACCAAGTACATGCGGCGCATATGCTTGTTCACGAACAATTTATTAGCGATCCTCGTTTTGGAGGACGACCAGAAGCAAAAGAGGCGTTACTGGGACCTATGCTGGCGCATATAGGACAGCATTTAGCTTTCCAATACCGTCAACAGATGCAAGCGCCATTACAGGGACAAGTTCAATTACCACTTCCTGATTTTGATGAGGATAATAAAATAGAGGAAGAAAGTATGCCACCAGAAATGGAAGCAAAAATATCAGAGTTTGAAGCTCAAGCTGCCCAACAACTGGCACAAAATCAACCGCCTAATCCTGAGCAAGAAAAACAATCACGTGAAGCTGCGAGAGAAGAAGGTGAACTTGCCATTAAGCAAGAGGAGATGAGTATTCGAAAAGATAGATTTGTACAAGGTGCACAATTAAATGACCGTATACAAAACAGGAAAGATAAAGAACTTCAACTAAAAGCAGTTGATCAAATTATGAAAACACGTAATGCAAGAAAATCGCAAAAATCAAAAAAATAGACCGACAGGGGAGGAGGTAAGACAAGCAAGAAAGTTTTTACAAAATAAGAAAGTTCCTTTAACTTTATTTAAACCAAATTTATTTGCAGCTGCAAGTAAAGAAATAAATGGAAATTATGATAAAACATTTAATTCTTTAATAGATGTTTATAGAGCAGGGAATCCATATTATAAACGGAGAAAAGAAAATGGCCAGAATACCAGTAGTCGAAGCGATACTGCAAGAAATAAAAAAATATAAAACTGAATTAGCTACTAAAACAATAGCACCAGGTTTTGATACGTATGAAGCATATCAGAAAGCAAAAGGAATAGCAGAAGGTTTAAATAAAGCTTCTAGTATTGCTTTAGAAATTGAAAAACGATATATAGAGGGAGATGACGATGGTAACGAGGAATGAAGAATGGTTTACAGATAACGATATTCCTGATCCAGATAAAAAAGATTTACCCATACCATGTGGATGGAGAATGCTAGTAAGACCCGCAGGAGTAATTAAAAAAACAAAAGGAGGTATAATTTTAACTGATAAAAATTTAGAAGAACAACAATATTTAAATTCTAAAGGGCGTGTTATTGCGATGGGAAATGAGTGCTATGGTAATCGTGAAGAAAATTGGTGCAAAATTAATGATACTATCGTATATAGCAGATACGCAGGGTCAAAAATTGACATTCAAGGTGTTAAGATGATTCTGTTAAACGATGATGAGGTATTGGCTGTATTACCAAATCCAGATGCAATAACTCAAAATCTTTAAACACGCATTAATTGCGACAATACATAGGGAGAATACTATGAATGAAGAAGTAAAAAAAATTACCCCTGATGACGACATCGAGGTAAAAATTTTAGAAAAAGAAAAACCTCAAGAAGAACCAAGTATAAATCTTGAATCTTTAAAAGAGGAAGAAAAAGAAGAAGTTGCTCCTAAAGAAGATTTAGCACAAACTGTTGAGTCACTTAAAAGTGAATTAGACAATATTAAAAAAGAGCCTTATAGCGACCGTGTAAAAAATCGAATTGCAAAAGAAGTTTCAAGACGAAAAGCAGAAGAGGATAAATCACGGGCTCTAGAGGAACGATTGGCTAAATTAGAAACGAGTGCATCTACTCAAACTAAAAATGACTTGAACTTGCGATATCAAAATGTTTCAAAAGATTTAAAAGAAGCTATTGAAGGTGGCGATACTGAAAAACAAGTAAAGCTAATGGATGAAATGGCTGATGTTCGAAGTCAAATTAAATCAGTTCAAGAAACTCCAGCAGTAAAAACAGAAACAAAAACTCCAGAAATTCCTCATTTAGCGAAAGAGTGGATAGAAAAAAATTCAAGTTGGTGGAATAAAGCAGGTCATAGGGCTGCAACCCAATTGGCTTTTGGAATTGACGCTGACTTAACCGAGGAAGGATATGATATGGCAGATTCAGAATATTATGCTGAAATGGATAAACGAATGAACAAATTTTATCCCGATTTAGTAAAAAGTGAAGAAAACACTTCCAATGGGGAGCAAAAAGAGTTAAAGTCAAAAGTAAAGGCGCAATCACCCGTAGCAGGTGTTTCGAGATCAAGTCAAAACTCTGCGAAAAGTGTGAAGCTGACAAAAGATGATTTACAGAATGCAATAACATTCGGTATTGATATTAATGACCCAGCGGCGCTTAAACGATACGCAAGGGAACTTGCGAGTTATGAAGCAACAGATAAAGGAGCTTAATAATATGAAAAAGAAAAGCACTTCTCTAAAGGCAGAGAGAGAAACACGTGATGAGAGTACACGAAAAACTGAGTGGAAACCACCCTCTATACTAGAAGCACCTCCAGCTCGGCCTGGCTACACGCAGAGATGGATTGCAACTAAAATACTTGGAATAGATAATCCAAGTAACTGGGCAAAACGCCGCAGAGAAGGTTGGGAGCCAAGAAAAGTTGAAACTCTCCCAAAAGATTTTCATGCTCCTACCATTGATCACGGAAGTTATGCAGGTTACATTGGAATCGAAGGTATGGTACTGTGCGAAATGCCAGAAGAAATGGTTAACCAACGTAATGCGTATTATCAGAAGAAAACTAATTCTCAGATGGAAGCTGTTAAGAACGACCTACATAGAGTAGAACAAGTTGGAAATCCAATTCATAGAGACCATACGACCAGGGTTACTAGAGGTGGAATCGAAGAATAAAACCGTAGCATAGCTAGGAAAAGGATTTTATCATGGCTAACGTAGACACCCCTAATGGTTTTATACCATTAAGACATCTTACGGGTGGAGTTATCCGAGCTAACCAATACTTTATTGCTAATAGTGAAGCGGATTCGTTTTATTATGGTGATTTGGTAACTTTGGGATCTGATGGCGAATTAGATTCATACGCAAATAACTTAAACGCAATTGGCGTTTTTTATGGCGTTGAATACATCGAAGACGTCACAGGTGATGTGAAATTCGAAAAGGTTTGGACGGGCGGAACAAACATTAAGTCTGGAACTACAATTAAGGCTTATGTTTATGACGATCCGAATATTACTTTTCAAATCCAAGCAGGCAATGGGGCCATCGCACAAGCAAATGTTGGAGAACTTTGCAACGTGCTTTTAACTGCCGGTGCTAGTCCATATTTTCATTCCAAACAGGAAGCGGATATGGATACTCTAGGTACAACAGCACTACCTCTGAGAATTTTAAGAATATCAGAGATACCCGGCAATACAGCAGCCGAGAATGCGGAAATAGAAGTTGTTATTAACAACCATATTTTAGCACCTCGTTCTACTGGTATATAGGAGGATAGTATGGCATTAAATAGATCATTATTTACTAAGCAGCTAAACCTCGGTCTTAATACTATTTTTGGTATGGAATACGATACGTATCCAGAACAATGGAGACAAGTATATACAACTGAGACATCAAAAAAGGCATTTGAAGAAGACGTTCAAATGTACGGATTTGGTGCTGCCCCGGTCAAAGCTGAAGGTGCTCCTATCTCTTATGATAGTGGTGCTGAAGGTATAATAGCAAGAT
>Ga0181367_1000206_pt1 | contig 9671 bp, 6 predicted proteins | sample LowviralmetaG_FD_130089 | JGI IMG/M metagenome (GOLD analysis project Ga0181367, IMG submission 130089) | Marine viral communities from the Subarctic Pacific Ocean - ​Lowphox_02 viral metaG | ecosystem: Environmental > Aquatic > Marine > Oceanic | place: Subarctic Pacific Ocean | collected 2015-11-30 | reverse complement strand
TCGGCACAATGCTGGGCAACACTACCGGTACATTTAACCACTTGGGCGACATGATTGCCAGTCCGCTATCTTCGAGCTTAAGCGGCACACATGTGGCACTCAAATACCCAAAGTTCAAGTTCCAGTCAGCGAGAAACATCGCAGACGGGCTTACATCGTATGCTGGCATGGGCGGAGACGTCAGATACTACTCAGCATCGTTTGCGCCAGCCACAGGGCAGCAGGACTACGACATTCGACAGATCATTGTGGATGCATCCGACTCTGGTGTGGACGACGGCGGTATTGCGGTCGATTATGCCGGAAAAGTCAACAATAAGCGCATTAACGTTACCAAGGTGTTCTTCCGTTCGCCTCGTGCAATGTGGCGCTTCTATGGATACTACGGCGGTGTAGGTGTTGTCGGTAATATGTCGACATACGGACAATATTCAGATGATTCGACGTTTGAAGTCATTCCTACGTGGCAAAACAAGATGCAAGCCATTATGTATGAAGATTCATTAAGGACGAGAACATCAAACTACTCATATGAGTTAATCGATGGTAGATTGCGCCTGTTTCCAATGCCTAGTTATTGGGGTCTTGGCGAAATGAGCCGTATCTGGGTTCAGTTTTATGTAGAAGACAACGCATGGGAAGGCAGAGCCGGCCCATCTGGCAGTGTCGACGGCATCAACAACATTAATACAGCCCCGTTTGGCAACATTCCTTACGAAAACATCAACGCCATTGGTAAACAATGGATTCGCAAGTATTCGCTAGCACTCTGCAAAGAGATGCTGGGACAAATCCGAGGAAAGTTCACCACAATTCCAATTCCGGGTGAATCAGTTACGTTAAATCACGCGGATCTACTTTCACAAGCTAAAGCTGAACAAGATTCGTTAAGAGACAAGCTCCGAGAGCTACTCAAAGAGATGGAATATGTCCAATTAGCAAAGGATGATCAAGAAAAAGCAGTAGCAACAGCTGAAACGCTAAAATATTCGCCGCTTCCAATCATGGTGGGTTAGATAAATGTCAGATAACGAATGGAAAAGACCGCCTGCTCCACCTCCTCCCTTGTTTTTGGGAGAGAAAGAGCGAAATCTTGTCAAGCAGGTAAACGACGAGTTAATTGAAAAGGTCATTGGGCAACAGATCCTTTATTATCCGATTGACCTCGAAACGACAGACTTCCATGAGTTATATGGCGAAGCAATAGAGAAAACTTACCTCCCACCAGTCCGAGTGTATGCGCTGGTCGAGTTCACACAGTTCGAAACAAGCTATTTGGAGAATGCAGGAATCGACAAGTCGTGGGAGATTAATATACACTTTCATAAGCGGCGCTTGGCTGAAGATCAAAACTTATTTGTTCGTGAGGGCGATTTTGTGCTTTATGGTGACTTCTATTATGAAATAGTTAAGTTATCTGAGCCCAAGAAGCTGTTCGGACAGGTCGACCAAACATTTGAAGTGCATGCAGTTTGCAAGCGCGCAAGAAAGGGGCTTTTCGATGCTACCTGATAACTTTGACTTTGCAATGCTCCCAGAGGGAGAGGACGGACAACTCACACTTAAAGAAGTGGGTATGTTGGCTTCTACAATCGAGAATATTGACTTCTCCCTTGTATCGTGGCTTAAGAAGGACCTAGACCTACAAGCCCACACTAATGAAGGGTTCACTCAAGTACCTGTTATCTGGCAAGTACCAGAGCGAGCATATCAAATAAAGCACAAGAAAGAACTCCGAGACGAGGGAGGTGCCCTTAAGCTCCCAATTATAGGTGTTGAAAGGACCGGTATCACTAAAGATCCTGCAAAGCGCGGCGTATTCCAAGCAAACTATTACTCGAAAGATAAAAACGGACGTTCCGGAAGATTTGTATTAGCGAAAAGAATAGTTCCTGATAAGACTCGCAACTTTGCCACCGTGGGCAATACTCGCACAAACTTAGAAGTAAAGAGACAACCATATTATCCGAGAAAGAACAAGAAGGTAGTGGTCCAAACCTTGTCAATACCGCTCCCAGTATATGTTAATGTTGACTATAAGATAGTGATTAAGAGCGAGTACCAACAGCAGATGAACTCGCTAGTCAGCCCGTTCATGGCTCGCACCGGACAGGCGAACACCTTTGTGATGCGCCGGAACGGACATTTATACGAGGCGTTTATCGATCAGAGCTTTACACAAAGCAACAACGTGTCCAACCTTGCAGAAGAGATGAGGATGTTTACTACCGAGATCACAATCAAGGTTCTAGGCTATCTTATTGGCGAGGGAAAGAATGATGATAGACCCATCGTTAGGATTGACGAAAATACGGTAGAATATCAGTTCCCTTCCGAAAGAGAGGTGCCTGCAGGAGAGGTACCATGGTTCTCTGACAGTTCCTGAACACAGTGGGCTTTTTTCTGCTTAGTTCAGGGGCCTTTTTCAGCTTTTCGACCATACCCACACTATTTATCTATGATTGCACTATAATACAATCTTGCATGCATCACAAGAGGGACTAAGCAACATGTCAGTAAAAAGTTTTAAATTTGTATCGCCGGGTGTCTTTGTCAACGAAATTGACAATTCCTTTCGCCCACAAAACCCACAAGAAATCGGACCAGTAGTTATTGGTCGATCGTCTCGCGGTCTGGCCATGCAGCCGATCAAAATCGAATCATATTCGCAGTTTGTTCAGGCGTTCGGAGACACTGTGCCAGGCGCCGGCGGCGCTAACGATGTTTACCGTGATGGAAACTACCAATCGCCAATGTACGGCACCTACGCCGCGAAGGCATTCCTACAGCCATCTGTCGCACCAGTTACTTACATGCGCTTGCTTGGTCAACAGACCGCAGCCGGTGGCTCTGCTGGCGGCGCCGCAGGTGCAGGTTGGGATACATCTCAAGATCTTGGCACTGATCCCGAAACAGTTGGTGGTGCTTACGGTCTCTGGGTCTGTCAATCGGGAACGGTTGCGGATCTGACAGCAGCTAATAACAATCTTGAACTCGCCGCAATCTTTTATATGAATACCGGCTCCATATCCCTTAAGGGCGCCCCGCTGGAGATAGCCGGCACCGGCGCCGTCGGCGACCGCGGCACATCTATCACACAACAAGGTGTTTTGATAGGAACAGACTCAGATGGGCTGTTCAACATTGTTGTTTCTGGCACTCTAAACGGTAACGGACAAGAATTCAAGTTTAACTTTAATGACGATAGCGCCAACTTTGTGCGCAGAAAGCTCAACACTAACCCTCAACTCCTCGCAGGAGGATTTTACCCAAGTGCCTCATTGCAGGACTTCTGGGTTGGAGAGACTTTTGAGCAAGAACTGCGCGATCTAGATTTCACCACTGACACGAGCCTTCAAGGAGTTATCCTAGGCATCGCACTCAGTGGTTCAACCGGAACTGGACCACAAGACATGAAGCAGGCTTCACGCGAAGCTGTTGCTGGCTGGTTTATTGGTCAGGATTTAAGCGGAGACGCAGCTAACTACGCTCCGGCTGCCCAACAGAAGCTATTCCGCCTCAAAGGACGCGGACACGGCGAGTGGTTGCACAAGAACGTAAAAGTATCGATTGGCAAAGTTCGTCAATCAAGCTCTAGAGTTTCTGATTATGGAACATTCTCTGTTATTCTGAGAGACGTACGCGACACCGATAACAAGGTTGTGGTAATCGAGCGCTTTGATAACTGTACTCTCGATCCTACTTCTCCCGATTATATCGGCCGCAAGATTGGTACCAAGTATACTTCTTGGGACTCAAACGAACGCCGTCTGAAGACTTATGGAGAATACGACAACAAATCTGACTTTGTTTATGTTGAGGTTAACGATGCTGTTGACCAAGGCAGCGCCAACTCGCTATATCTTCCATTCGGCTACTTCGGACCACCAAGCTTTACAGGACTTACGGGAGTTACGGGTTCAACCCCTCAGTCGACAGTCCCATTCATCCTCAGCGCCGGAGGACTTCCTAAAGTTGGCTCTCTGATTGATGGGCCCACCGACGGATTCGTCACATGTGTTCAAGGCGGCGCCGGCGTCAGCAATGCATTTAATCTCGTACGTGCTACCGTTTCCCTCAACTTCCCGAAAGACCGCATGCGTCTTTCAGCTAGTGCTGGTGGACTTTCCAACCCCACTGACGCATATTGGGGATGGTCAACCGTTAGAACTCCAAGTTCAAGCGCAGGTTCTACACGTTATGATAGAAGTGTTAATGACTGGCACAGACTACTTTATGCTGATTTCCCAGCAGATCCAACGAATGGAACCGGCGGAGCTTTGGCTGCTGTCAACTCCACACCTGGTGTTGATAACTGGTCTTACGTTTTCTCACTGGATAACATTATGATGGGCACAAATGGAGCATATCGCTATATTTCAGGTTCACGCACCGACGAAAGGGCTGTCAGCACTGGTTCCTATACCGCGCTGCTTGACGCCGGCATGAACCAGTTTACTGCTCCCTTCTGGGGCGGATTCGATGGCTGGGACATTGCCAAGCCAGATCCTCTCTATAACAGGGGTATGACGTCGGCAGCTACCGAAGACAACAGCTATGCATATCACACATATGCAAGAGCTATTGATACACTCGCAGATCCAGAGACTTTGGACATGAACCTTGTGGCAGCACCGGGACTCACCAATAAGACCCTTACTGAGCGCATGATTAACATGTGTGAGGCTCGTGGAGACGCGCTGGCATTGATTGACTTGCCAGATGTATACTACCCTGCTTCAGAGCAGTATTACGCTGACAAGAGCAACAGAATCGGAACCACTCCGGTACAAGCTGCTAGCTCACTTAAAGACAGAAGAATTGACTCCTCTTATGGTGCAACCTTCTACCCGTGGGTTCAAACACGCGACCAAACTGGTCAAATGTTGTGGATTCCGCCTACTGTCGCAATGATGGGAGTTCTTGCAAGTTCCGAGAAGAAATCCAAAGTCTGGTTTGCTCCAGCAGGATTTAATCGCGGTGGACTCTCTGAAGGCGCTGCCGGTATCCCAATCACGGGAGTTACCGAGAAGCTTACTTCGAAGAATAGAGATACTCTATATGAAGCTGGCATTAACCCTATTGCCTCATTCCCATCTAGTGGAATCGTGGTATTTGGACAGAAAACCCTCCAAGAGCGCGCAAGCGCACTCGATAGGATCAACGTTAGAAGAATGGTGATTTACCTCAAGAAGCAAATCTCTATCCTTTCAACACAGGTCCTTTTCGAACAAAATGTCCAAGCAACATGGAACCGGTTCAAATCTCTGATTGAGCCGCTTCTTGCCAACACAAAAGTTGATTTTGGTATCACAGACTACAAGTTGATTCTTGATGAGTCTACCACGACGCCAGATCTAATCGATCAAAACGTCATGTATGCCAAGATTATGGTGAAACCCGCAAGAGCTATCGAATATATCGCAATCGACTTTGTGATCGCTTCGACAGGGGCTTCATTCGATGATTAGGAAAGATGGGGGGATAAAACCCCCCACAACACTATATAATATAGATAACAGGAGTTCCAACTAATGCCATTCTGGTCAACAAATTTCGGTCAAGATACCGCCCTTCAAGATCCTAAAAGAAAATTTAGATTCACTGTGGAGTTCCAAGGAATTGCTGCAGCACAGGGGGGAGCAGCTCTCTGGTATGCAAAAACGGTTACTAAGCCTTCTTTTACGGTAAATGCCGCAGAGCACAAATATCTCAACCACACTTTCTTCTATCCAGGCGCCGTCACATGGCAGGATGTTAGTCTAACATTGGTTGACCCAGTTGAACCCGATATGGCAGCAACACTCTCAGACATTATTGTGCAATCAGGCTATAGTCCTCCGACTGACGCTAACGATCTGGGCACGATGTCTAAGGCAAAAGCTGCCGGCGCATTGGGACAGGTTATTATTACACAGATTGACTCCGACGGCAACCCGCTCGAAACATGGACACTGTGGAACTCATTCGTAACTGAGCTTAAGTACGGTGATCTTGCATATGGCGATGATGAGCTTACTGAGATGTCGGTTACTCTGAAGTATGACTGGGCACGAGTCGAGACTGCTGGAGAATCAGCCGCAGTTGCTGGCGCTGGTGGTTCATCGTTCTTCGACGTATAAAAAGTTAAATAAACAAGAGGTGAAATTTGTCTAGAAATAGAGGTCGCGTGGGAGGAAACACCCCCAAAGACACCGCGACACCCGCACCAGTACTTCAAGGTGCTGGGATCGAAGGATTCTCCTTCGTGGTACCCACAGAGTTCGTAGAACTCCCATCAAAAGGACTTCTGTATCCAGAGGGACACCCCCTCCGTGATCAGGAAACCATTGAAATCAAGCAGTTGACAGCAAAAGAAGAAGATATGCTGACATCACGCACACTGCTTAAGAAAGGCGTGGCAATCGAGCGAGTTCTCGAAAGCCTCATTACCGATAAAAGCATTCGCCCCGACCACCTGTTGGTAGGCGATAGAAATGCGATAATTATTGCAACCCGAGTTTCGGGCTACGGCAATGAATATACAACAGGGGTTACCTGCCCATCCTGCGAGACAAAGCAAGAATATACCTTTGATCTTAATGAAGCAGAAATATATGACGGCAGCGACGTCGATACTCTCGATACTCGTTACAACGAGGACGGGACATTCACAGTGACTCTCCCACGCCTCCAAATGGACGTTGTATTTAGGCTCCTGACCGGAGCAGATGAAAGAGAGATGACGGCGAAGCTCCAAAAGAAGGATAAGAGAAACTCTCATGAGAAGTTGGTAACACAGCAGTTGAGAAATCTCATCGTTTCCGTAAAAGGCGAAACTTCCCAGGAAATCATTGATTATGTCATCGAAAACATGCCCTCCACAGATTCTCAGCATTTGAGAATGGCATATAAACTAGCAGCCCCCAACGTTGATCTTACGCAGCATTTCGAATGCAATGAATGCGATTTTGAGCAAGATATGGAGGTGCCGCTCACCGCGGACTTTTTTTGGCCTAACCGATGAGTATATGGAAGACGTCTATGAACAGTTCTTCTTCCTAAAATACTCCGGAGGCTGGTCGTTCGCCGAAGCCTATAACTTGCCGCTAGGATTGCGCAAGTGGTTCGTTCAGCGCCTCATTCGACAATTGGAGGCAGAGCAGCAAGCAATGGAAGAAGCTCAGGGTGGAGGTTCGTCTAGATCACAAACTCTAAATGCCCATAATCAGCCACCAGCACCCAAACATATCGGCAAATCCTAATAAAGATATAAGTGTCTTTTCATAAACGCCCGCTTTTTCCTCATATAACTAATTATTGCAGGTATATAATGTGCGGAGGGTTTAGGCATGTCGATAACTGAAGGCGAAAAACAGATAATCGAGCTTCTTGATAAGTTAGCTAGCGAAAAGAGCGGGACCCCAACCACAACAACAAAAAAGCGCGCCGGCGAAAAACCCGAAGATACCAAAAAGCGCTGGGAAGAGGAAAGGAGTGTAATCGAGAAGGTCAGGGACGCCTATGCTGGCTTAGGAAAGTCCCAACAAGCTCGTTCAATCCACCAAGCCGAACATGTTCGTCTAAAACAGAAAGAGTATGAGATTGCACAGGAGACAGTTCGCCTCGGACTCTCCCGAGAACCAGAAGACATTAAAAGACTTGAGAATGCTAAAAAAGAGCTTAAGAAAGCCGAAGAAAAGCTAAAAGTAATCAACAAAACCAATGTCGCATTCACTGAAGGGGTCACCGCAGCCCGCGACCTAGGCAACGCCCTTGGCGGAGCACTCGGTCCATATGGCAGCCACCCCGTTTTCAACGTCGCCAATTTGGGGAAAGTAGCGAAAGCCTTCCGCGGCGGCGGCAACGCAGTTAGGGCATTCGGCTTCAATTTAGTTAAAGCCGGCATAGGCGCCTTCATCAACTCGATGATAAAACTCGTATTCGTAATGAACGAGTCAGAGTCTGCGTTTAGAAAAGCCACAGGCGGAGGCAAAAGCCTCGCAAGAGAGATGACAAACGGTTACGAAAGAACTCGTAAATATACAGTCTCCGTGAAAGAGAACCAAGAAGCATGGACGAGCCTACATGGGACTTTCACTGATTTCACCATGACATCTGAATCCACCCGTGCACAATTGGGCGATACCGTCGCTGTAATGAGCCGTCTTGGCGTTTCAGCCGACGTTAGCTCGAAAGCCATGCAATCCCTCACAATCTCCTTCGGAGACACTGCAGAGACCGCTAGCCGCTCGCTATTAGAGTTGAGAGCCGCTGCTGTGGATCTGGGAGTCGCGCCGGCGATGCTCATTCAGCAATTTGGACAGATGGGCAACAGATTAGCAAAAATGGGTTCTCAGGGTGTAGAGGCATTTAAGGATCTTGCACGAATTTCCAAGATCACCGGTATGGAGCTTGGCAAACTGATTGCTTTGACCGAAAAGTTCGACACATTCGAAGGCGCCGCCGAACGCGCCGGAATGCTTAACGCTGCTTTGGGCGGCAACTTCGTTAATGCCATGGATCTTATGATGGAGACCGATCCGGCAGCCAGATTCGAAATGATTCGAGACGCCATAAAAGACACAGGCATGACATTCGATGATATGTCTTATTACCAGAGAAAGTTCTATACAGAAGCCGCTGGTCTTGAAGAAGTATCGGATCTCGCCGCATTAATGCGCGGAGATATGGATGCCCTGTCAGGAGGACTGAATCAAACGTCTGCAGACTTTGAAGAAGCAGCTATAGCAGCCCGCGAGATGGCAACATTCCAAGAAAGAATCCAAGCGCTGCTTATGCGGATGATCCCGGTATTGGATCCGGTCATTGATTGGATTGATCGCATGATAACAAGTCTTGAACGATGGGCCGACGGCAACGATGGGCTTCACCCAAAAATTGCTAAGTTTATGGACATCATGAAAGGCGTTGGAACTGCAATCAAGTGGGTCGCGAACCACTGGAAGATACTTGTTGGTGTATGGGTTGCATTTAAATTCCTGCCGCTGATTCTTGGTATTGCGAAACTCGGTGCCACAGCCGCCGGCGCCGCACCCGGGTTTATTGCATTGAGTGCTGGGGTATTAATGATGGGAGTCGGAATTGGAATCGCAGCTGCAGGTTTAGGAGTCCTTATGGGTTCTTTTAAAGAACTAGAAGGGGTTGGCTTTTGGGATTTTGCAAAGGGTTTTACTGCCATGGCAGTTGCTATAGGTGCGCTCGCTTTTGCATTGAGTGTCCTTTCCTTTCCAACCTCATGGATAGGTGTCGCAGTAATAGGCGCCCTAGGCGCCGCGGCAGCCGGCCTAGGCTATTTGATGAATGTATTCAAGAAAGACAAAGATAACATGGAAGATATGGGAGCTGTTTTTGATAGCTACGGTGAGGTGAACACAGAACAACTAGAAGCCGGCATGGCTGCATTCGAATCGATGAAAGATTCGATTAACGACATGAGCGGCATGAAGCTCGGAGCGTTAGCAGTCACATCAAGAGTGCTCCCCCGAAGGGTTCAAAGCCAGCAACTCGCTACCCCCGCTGCCCGACCACAATCAGGAACACAAAGAATCAGAAACGAGATTACAATTACCTTAGATGGTCGCCAGCTTCAGTCGTTTGTTGAGAACACTGTTGGTAGTGTCGTTGGAAATGCCGCCCGCGGGACTTCATAAAGGAACAAATATAGATGC
>Ga0181367_1000195_pt1 | contig 9923 bp, 4 predicted proteins | sample LowviralmetaG_FD_130089 | JGI IMG/M metagenome (GOLD analysis project Ga0181367, IMG submission 130089) | Marine viral communities from the Subarctic Pacific Ocean - ​Lowphox_02 viral metaG | ecosystem: Environmental > Aquatic > Marine > Oceanic | place: Subarctic Pacific Ocean | collected 2015-11-30 | reverse complement strand
TCTTTCTGATGGAGAATGTCCCCAGCATAACATATGGCCTGCATAACCGCCTGTATACTTTTCTGTTAGATTATCTGTGTTGAACCACCACTCTAGGCTATGAGTGCTTGTGAAATCAAATTGAGGCATGTAAATATAGTCGTTAGTTCCGTCAAGATTAAAACAAGGACCAGCTGTACTGTCAAGCGTTAATGAAAACATCCCGATAGCTATTGTCCCATCGTTTCCATTCCAGCTTAAATCATTCCAAGTAGTTCCATCCTTAAAAAATCTAACATTATCAATATATACTTTTGTTCCTGAAGCATTGTTTCTAAAATAATGATACATAGCTCCTGTTGTTGTATGATTGACTGTTACTGAATGAGTTTTTTTGTATGTTTCAGCTGTTAGGGTAGCAGTATAAGCATTGTCCATTATTCCATCATTATTAAAGACCATGGTAACCTGAGCATCAGCCCAATAATCAAACATAAGAGTATGATTTCCTGTAACAGTAGGAGTGACCTCAAAACGACCTATCCAACCTGTAGAAGTACCTAAGAGTATAACGCCCTTTTCTCCCATGGTTCGATAATGTTGTTGGCTGCTGCTATAATCTACCCAGCCTATTCCACCAGAAACATCTAACAGACTATATTCTCCGGGGTAACTAGCATAATCAGCAGCGTCTAAATAAAGAACTAAACCGTCCGTTACCGCAGGGCCTTCTGAGATATAGCCCCGAGCGTACTGTGTCGTGGAGGCAGTAGCGTGCTGAGGATTGACTATCAACCCGCCTGCTCTGGTTATGGATGCTACTTTGCTCATTAGTTATCAAAAGTCATGCTTCCAAAGTCTTTATTCATGTTGGTTTTTATTGTGCTGTCGCTCAGCCACTTATATCTTTTCTCCCAAAAATAATTATAGTTGTGATATATTTGGTCATCTGTTAATGCTTCATTTGTATACATATGGAATGGGCCTATATGTCCGGTTATGGAACTCTGAACCGCACTATTATAATATACCCCTCCAACATGAAGACTGCTATAAGCCCCATCTACCGCCCCAGTCTGAGTAGTTGAATTTTCTAACCTTCCATCAAAATAAATTCTTTTAGAAGTTTTGTCCCAAACACAGGTTATATAATGCCATACCCCATCATTGATAGCCGAGGTAGAAGATAAAGTAAAGGTTCCCCCAGACCCAGCAGCGTGAGCACCGTTATCCCACCCTTGAAATTGTATGACATCGTCACTACCACTACCATTTACTATCTGAGAATATACTCTAGCGCTTAAACCTACTGTACCTCTATTACTGTCTGTGAACCAATACTTTCCATGATTATCTTGACCGCTAGCTACATAAACCCAACAGCCAAAAGTCATGTAATCTGTCCAACTTGCAGTACCCCTATACAGGTCATCTCCAGTACCATCATGTTTAGAGGTTCCGTATCCCATGAAGGGGTTTCCCTCTATGTTCATATCGTTATTATTTCCAGATAAGTCCTCTAGGGTGCCTCCAGCGGCTTTGATCCCTGCTCCAGACGAAGAGGTTATGCCTCCCCTACATGTTGCATCTTCTGGATCTATTTCTATTTTTAAATTGGTGCTTTTATATATGCTGTTACCATAACTAAACACCCCGCCATGTCCCGGTATAATAATTTCATTTAAATCAGTACACTCTACTCCGCCACTCTTATCGAAGCGTGGGCCAAACTTATGATTTTGTAAATATTTTTTACTAGTAGAATTAAATGTGCCTGCATCAACTTGCCCCGGATCTGTTAAATTAGTTAAGTAGTAATTATCTAGATACATTTGCTCCCCATTATTAGCTCTATTATGTAAGCCCATGGTTGTAATATATTTTGTTCCCGGCCTGAAGTGGCAACCGGAACCACGGACACCATATCTAAGAGTGTTTATCTTATTATCGTAATGAGTATAAGTATACGGTACAAGAGCGTTTGAAGCTAAACAATACATATAAGTTCCACCATGTTGACCTCGGCTTATAGCCGTTCCAGCCGGAACGAATCCTCCGCTCCAAGTTGTGTCTCCACTGCCACCCTCGTCGCCATTTGAAGAAATCCTCAGTCTATTATTTCCGGTGTCTCTTGCGCTATAATATTTTGCACCACTGTCTAGTAGCGCTCCATAATAATAAGGCCTGTAGTGTTTGGTGTGGTTAGGAGGATAAAGTAAAACATGTCTAGTTCCCGCTGCGCCACCGGTAGAGAAAGTACTTGCGTTCGTTACTTCGAAATAAGAGTCTCCATCTTCTAAATCTTGAGACAAAGTAGTATGGCTAAGTCCGCCGCCGGAGTGCAGGGTGATGTGAGTACCATCCTGATCGTAACACCTAAAGCCTAAATAAGTCCTAGACTGATAGCTGACATTGACTGATTTTGCATAAACAAAAGCATAATACGTATGATGAGGGTGTACTTCCACCTTCCTGCCAGCCCTACTTGTGCTGTTTGTATCCGCAAAATGATATGTCCCCATATAGGGACTTGTACTAATCAGATGAGAAGAGGTAGTAGTGCCAAAAATTGCTAATCTTGCATCGTTATTATTTGCCTCGGCAGTTGCGTATTCATGACCCCAGAGATTAGCTCCAGCAATTAATTCGGAAGCACCTTGAAAAGAACTACCAAGCGAAGCTACCCCTGAACCATCGTAGTGACCAGCAAAACGAGAACCTTCTCCAGTAGAAATACTAGCGATTTCAGTAATCTCACTCGCACCAAATCCTGAAGGCATTATATTCATACGCTTAAGTCAAGGAAATGAATAGTTTCCTCATATGTTGGGTATTGAGTTTTTAACTCTTGAAGTTTTGTGTCCGAATAATCGAACTCTTCCATGTCGCTAAGAATGTTATGAAATACTTGAATGTATTTAGTTCCGTCGCTTACTTCTAGAACCAAAATCAAATTTTTCTCTTCACATCCATTGCAACTCATGTTAAATTATACTATCCTATAAAATTAAATACCAAATCATCTGATGTTGAATCATACTCCATTGACCATTTATCAGTTAAAGTGTTCGAACTATCAGTATGTATTCTAATTCCATCTTGGAAACTTATTTCATCAAAACCCCAAACTCTTAATTTACCAGCGCCAACATGATTTTGTATATGTAGCGTTTCATAGGTTTCTGATCCTATATCTTCTGCGGCTACGGCGATTCTATAGTCTATTGAACTATCTAGCCACTGGATTCCTTCGCCTATACCGCAGTCGTTCATGTCTAATGCGCCAATATTATTAATATTGTTATTATTCATGTCGAGCGCACCGGCAGCAGTCAAGGTACCATCTATTGTCCAAGTTTCTACTGAAGCATTGGGAGCAGAACTATTTAACGTTATAATACCGTTATTGGTTGAACCACTTAAGGTTAATAGACCGGAACTACCAGATGTACCAGAAGACCCAGAGCTTCCTGACGTACCAGAGCTACCACTAGAACCTGAATTACCTGAACTACCAGATGTACCAGAAGACCCAGAGCTTCCTGTCGTACCAGAGCTACCACTAGAACCTGAATTACCTGAACTACCAGATGTACCAGAAGACCCAGAGCTTCCTGTCGTACCAGAACTACCAGATGAACCAGAAGTACCAGAACTACCAGATGTACCAGAAGACCCAGAGCTTCCTGACGTACCAGAACTACCAGATGAACCAGAACTACCAGATGAACCAGAACTACCAGATGAACCAGAAGTACCAGAACTACCAGATGTACCAGAAGACCCAGAGCTTCCTGTCGTACCAGAACTACCAGATGAACCTGAATTACCTGAACTACCAGAAGTACCATCGCCTCCATCGTTTCCAGAACTACCAGAAGTACCATCGTTTCCAGAACTACCAGAAGTACCATCGTCTCCAGAACTACCTGAAGTACCCGACGAACCTGAAGTACCAGCGTCACCTTTATCACCAGTACGGGCAAAAGTTAAAATACAGTCGTCACCATTAGCGAACGGACTAGCGGCGCTACTACCCAAAGGAGTAATGTCTAATTTAAAATACCCAGACGCCTCTGTGCTTACCCCACTAATGACAAAGAGTAGCCATTCGGTACTATCAAGTACATTGGTTATCTTTAGATGACCTTTAATTGTAGAGGTCGAATCATCTATGGTCCTTAAGTAAGGCTGAATATCTGTACCATCTAAATCTTCGTCATCAATATATAGTTCGGTAGAAATATTTTGATACTCCCCTGAGAATAGCCCTTCGTCTAACCTAAAACTTCCAGATCCGGGATCTGAATCCGTATTTGACCAATCAAAATTATACTTAAAAGCAGCGCCGCCAAAGTTTCCGTCTTGACCTGAAGAACCAGATGTACCAGTATCGCCTGTATTACCTGAACTACCAGACGTACCAGAGCTACCAGATGAACCGGAAGTGCCAGACGAACCGGAAGTGCCAGACGAGCCAGACGAGCCAGACGTACCAGAACTACCAGATGAACCAGAAGTACCAGACGAACCGGAAGTGCCAGACGAGCCAGACGTACCAGAACTACCAGATGAACCAGAAGTACCTGACGAACCCGACGAACCCGAAGTACCTGATGAACCCGACGAACCTGAAGTACCAGATGAACCTGAAGTGCCAGTATCACCAGTAAGGCCTGAACTTCCAGAAGTACCTGATGAACCTGATGTACCGCTAGAACCAGAACTACCTGAACTGCCTGAAGTACCCGAAGCACCAGCGTCACCTTTATCACCAGTACGGGCGAAAGTTACAAGTATATCTTCAGCATTACTAAATGGTGATGCAGCAGATGAATCAACTACAGAGATAGTTACTTGATGCCACCCTGTTTGGTCTGTTTCGGCTGAAATTGTTGCTAATATAAATTGACTACTATCAGATTTATTTGAAATTTTTAAATGACCTTTAATCGTGGATGTGGAGGCGTCAATAGTTGCTAAATAGGTTGAGATATCAGTACCATTAACATCTTGATGATCAAGTGCTATTGCTGTTGCTGAGTTCTGAGTACCATTATTAAGTCTTAATTTACCATTCCCCGGGTCTTCCATCGTGGTAGCAGTTGCAAAATCATATTGAAAAGTTGCGCCGCCAAAGTTTCCGTCTTGACCAGAGCTACCAGAAGTACCTGAACTACCAGATGAACCAGATGAACCGGAAGAACCAGATGAACCGGAAGAACCGGAAGTACCTGAGGAACCAGACGTCCCTGAACTACCCGAACTACCAGATGAACCAGACGAACCAGACGTACCTGAAGAACCAGATGTACCAGAGCTGCCTGAACTACCAGAAGTACCAGAACTACCTGAACTACCTGAAGTACCAGATGAACCGGATGAACCAGATGTTCCCGAGGAACCAGACGTCCCTGAGCTACCCGAACTGCCAGACGTACCAGAGCTACCAGATGAACCAGACGTACCTGAGGAACCAGACGTCCCTGAACTACCCGAACTACCAGATGAACCAGACGAACCAGATGTTCCCGAGGAACCAGACGTCCCTGAGCTACCCGAACTGCCAGACGTACCAGAGCTACCAGATGAACCGGAAGTGCCAGACGAACCGGAAGTGCCAGATGAGCCAGACGTTCCTGAACTACCCGAACTACCAGAGGAACCGGAAGAACCAGACGTACCTGAAGAACCTGAACTGCCTGAAGTACCCGAAGCACCAGTGTCACCTTTATCACCAGTACGGGCAAAAGTCATAATGACTATATCATCATTGTTAAATGGGCTAGCAACTGAGCCAGCAACATTAGCGACATCAACAGTGTACCATTCCCCAGAGTTATTACTTGTTAACCCACTAATAGTGAAGAGTAAAAACTTCTCCGGTTCATGTTTGACGCTTATTTTTACATGGCCTTTTATTGTTGAAGTAGAGTCATCAATAGTTTCGAGATATGTAGAAATATCGTCGTTACCTAAATTATCATTATCATCAATATATATTTTGTCGCTAGTATTTTGAGTACTATTTTCTAGTCTGACCCTACCATTTCCGGGATCCTCTGAAACGGTAGAGGTTTTAAATTCATATTGAAAAGATGCGCCGCCAAAGTTTCCGTCTTGACCACTAGAACCACTTGTCCCAGATGACCCCGAAGAGCCAGATGTTCCAGATGAACCACTACTACCTGAAGTACCACTAGAACCAGATGTACCACTAGAACCAGAAGAACCTGACGTTCCACTTGAACCTGAAGTACCACTAGAACCAGATGTCCCGCTAGAGCCACTACTACCAGATGTACCACTAGAACCAGAAGAACCTGACGTTCCACTTGAACCTGAAGTACCACTAGAACCAGATGTCCCGCTAGAGCCACTACTACCAGATGTACCACTACTACCAGAAGTACCACTAGAACCAGATGTACCACTAGAACCAGATGAACCGGAAGAACCAGAAGTGCCTGAGGAACCAGACGTCCCTGAACTACCCGAACTACCCGAACTACCAGATGTACCTGAAGAACCAGATGTACCAGAACTACCTGAACTACCAGATGTACCACTAGAACCAGATGAACCAGAAGTTCCAGAACTACCTGAGGAACCAGATGTCCCACTTGAACCAGATGTCCCACTGCTAGCAGCATGATGGGATTTATAAAGTTTACCTCCATCGGTAACAGCTAAAACACCAGTCATGTCTGCTTGAGTAGGAACCCCCTTAAAATAAACGTCCTGACCACTTATAGTGAAGTTGCCCCCAATAGAAGCATCATCGTCAACAAAAAGATCACCTCTAGCAGTGATTTTGTCAGTAGTATGATCTCCTAGGGTAAAATCTCCACTTACAGCAAGACTACCCAAGACAGAAAGATCACCACTAACTGTTAAATCTCCCCCTACGATACCTGTACCAGAAACATGAATTCCAGATTCGATAGTAGTATTACCCTCAAGGGTAGGACTCGCTTCCAAACCTTTTGCGACCACACCATCTCCACCTAATAACTCGATTTTTCCTCCGGCAGGAGCTGATATCGTAGCTCCCCCAGTACCAAGTACTATTGTTTCCTCTAGGGTGTGAAGTTCATTTATAGTTCCGGTATTTACATAAAGATTAGCCCAATAAGACGTACTGGTACCTATATCTCCGCTTCCACTAACCGTAGAGAATATACCAGTAGTAACTAAATCACCAGAAACAGTTAAATCATTTTTTATATTTAATGTAGTACCGTCAAAAGCTAGGTTTGACTCCGCTGTGAAGCTGCCATCTCCATCAGAAGTCAAAACTCTATTATTTCCATCGTTAGTTATTTCATAAGTTGTCCCACTGGAGCCGGAAGTACCCGAACTCCCAGAAGACCCACTTGTGCCAGAAGACCCACTTGTACCTGAACTTCCAGAAGATCCTGTTGTCCCAGAAGTACCATCTACTCCAGAAGTACCCGACTCTCCCTTATCTCCAGTTCTAGCAAAAGTTGCAACTATCTCATCCGTAGTTTCAAAAGGACTAGAAGCACTACTATCAACAGGAGAAACAGTTATAGCAAACCATCCAGAATTTTCACTAACAGAACTAATAGTATATAAAACAAATTTACTTGTATCTAGTCTTTTTGTTAGTTTTAAATGGCCTTTTATTGTAGATGTTGAATCATCTATTGTCCTTAAATAGCTTTGTATATCTGTTCCGTTCTTATCTGTATCATCTATATATAAAGTAGTAGCAGTATTTTGTCCACTTGCTATAGAAGCGTTAAATTTTATAGCACCGGAACCGGGGTCAGAATTTGCTGTATTATCTAAATCGAAATCAAAACTAAAAGAAGCGCCGCCAAAGCCTCCGTCTTGACCAGAACTTCCAGACGTACCATCTGAACCAGAAGTTCCAGATGAACCCGAGGTACCAGACGAACCAGACGTACCAGATGAACCAGATGAACCAGATGAACCAGACGTCCCTGAACTACCCGAACTACCAGATGAACCAGACGAACCAGATGTACCCGAAGAACCAGATGTACCAGAACTACCTGAACTACCAGACGTACCAGAGCTACCAGATGAACCGGAAGTGCCAGAGGAACCGGAAGTGCCAGACGAGCCAGACGTACCACTTGATCCAGAAGAACCAGAAGAACCAGAACTTCCGCCGGGACCCTGAGCCCCTACAAAATTAACAGTTGAAGCCGGAATTGTAGACGCACTAACGTCAACCACCGAAGAGGTTACGGTATCGCCTTGTAGATTTACGGTTACTTCGTCTTGGGCCATTTTAAGTGGTTACTTCGGGGCTAATAGTAAATTTGCCATTTAACATTTTTATAACAGCAGTTTCCTGACCTTCCGAACCAGTGACATATCTTTCTATGTCATAAACAGCTTCTGCAACAGGTAATGCTGCAGTCTGAGAACCGCTGAGATAAATGTCTACATAACCACTAGGGTATAACGCTCCTTCTGCGCCTGTGACAACAGTGGGATCTAAGTCAACTAAACTCCCAGTATCACCATATTTATGCTTCACAACACCCCTGACTGAATAACCACTAAGATTTACTGGCGTGCTATCATTGGTTATTGTAAGCCTTGTGTTTAACTCAGAGCCTTGTCTAACGGAAAAATTGTAACTACTAGCCATCTAGCAAGAGATTACACTAAAAATAAAACCTTTTGTATATTATAATACGCCAGATTCTACTACTCTAAGTCTAGTATCAAGCTCTTTAATGGCCTCAACAAACACGCCAGCCATTCTGTCATACCATACAAAATGAAAGTCTGATATATTTTGCCCATCATAACCAACAGCATCTCCGCTACCCACTAAAGCGGGAAATTCTTCTTTTAGATTTTGTGCAGACAGGCCTATTCTATTCAGACCACTATAATCTTCGTAATAAGGGGAGTTGTCTGTCCATTGGAAGTAGATACCTGTAAGATTTTTTATTTTATCTACTGTTCCAGTTACTTGAGACACGTTCTCTTTGTAACGCATATCAGAGCCGCCTGTACCTCCTCCAGTGCCATCCGCTCCAGAAGTACCTGAAGTACCAGATGAACCTGAAGTACCAGAGCCTCCATCGTCTCCAGAACTACCAGAAGTACCATCGCCTCCATCGTTTCCAGAACTACCAGAAGTACCAGAAGTACCATCGTCTCCAGAACTACCAGAAGTACCATCGGCACCAGCGTTTCCAGAACTACCAGAAGTACCATCGTTGCCAGCGTTTCCTTGGTTTCCTTGGTTTCCTTGGTTTCCTTGGCTTCCTTCGTTTCCAGAACTACCAGAAGTACCATCGTCTCCAGAACTACCTGAAGTACCATCGTCTCCATCGTTTCCAGAACTACCAGAAGTACCCGACGAACCTGACGAACCCGAAGTGCCAGACGAACCCGAAGTACCTGAAATTCCTGCTGAACCAGAAGTACCAGATGAACCCGACGAACCTGAAGTACCAGATGAACCTGCAGTACCTGAAGTACCAGATGAACCTGAAGTACCATCGTCTCCAGAACTACCTGAAGTACCCGACGAACCTGAAGTGCCATCGTCTCCAGAACTACCTGAAGTGCCATCGTCTCCAGAACTACCTGAAGTGCCATCGTCTCCAGAACTACCTGAAGTACCCGACGAACCTGAAGTACCATCGTCTCCAGAACTACCTGAAGTACCCGACGAACCCGAAGTACCTGAAGTACCCGACGAACCCGAAGTACCTGAAGTACCTGATGAACCCGAAGTACCTGAAGTACCAGATGAACCTGAAGTACCAGATGAACCTGAAGTACCTGAAGTACCAGATGAACCTGAAGTACCAGATGAACCTGAAGTACCTGAAGTACCAGATGAACCTGAAGTACCTGAAGTACCAGATGAACCTGAAGTACCTGAAGTACCTGATGAACCAGAAGTACCTGATGAACCAGAAGTA
>Ga0181367_1000194_pt1 | contig 9947 bp, 21 predicted proteins | sample LowviralmetaG_FD_130089 | JGI IMG/M metagenome (GOLD analysis project Ga0181367, IMG submission 130089) | Marine viral communities from the Subarctic Pacific Ocean - ​Lowphox_02 viral metaG | ecosystem: Environmental > Aquatic > Marine > Oceanic | place: Subarctic Pacific Ocean | collected... | reverse complement strand
TTTATTGAAAAATCTACATTTATTTCCGTCAAAACCTACGGAATGGTTACCTATTTGACCATATCTACTTTTTGCAGCTACTATCATACATTCATCTTCTTCAAATTCAAATCTATCTACTGCCCATCCATAGAATACAAATAGTGCAGTTTCTGCGGTTTGTTCTATTACTCCACTTTCAGCATAGTCACTCATCTTAGGAATAGGATTATCTCTCTTTTCTATTTCTCTATTAAGTTGGCTAATTAAAAGAGCTGAGCAATTTGCACTTTTGCATGCCCATTTATAGTCATACATTATTTTCTCTATTTCAAATCTTCTCGCATCCTTTCCATCTACATTAATTAGTTGAATATAATCATCTATAACTACGTCTGGTCTATGTTTCATAACTTCTCTTATAGATTCATCTAAACCCCTAATATCATCATACATCATAAGATTCTTGTATTTTTTCTTTACTCGCTCTTTCATGGAATCGATTTCTGCGAGTTCTTTGATAGTTAGAAGGTGTTTTCTTACTTTATCGTATACTAAGACCTCACTTTCTATAACTAATAGCTTTTTGAGCATTTCTACGTTGCTCATTTCTCTATTAAATAACATTACTCTATAGTTTTGTTCCATTAAGCTTCTAATAACATTAAGCATTAATGTGGTCTTACCATGCCCAGGCCTTCCACCAAGAACTGTAACTTCTTTTCTTGTCATTCCCCCCGCAGGTGCGTCTAACGCAGGTATTCCAAAAGAAATTATATTTGTCCCTTCTTTCAGTGCTTCAGCTGTCTCTTCTATTATAATATCAATCTCACGTCGTCTAGACGGCTGTATTTCTCTTAACTCTTCTATTAATCTACTATGTTTCTCAAGGATTTTAGATGTCTTATTATAATCAGTATAACTCATCCTAAGAACATCATTAGCACTCTCAACACACGACCTTTGGACGTGCTTTTCCCATATTATTCTTGCATAGTGCTCTAAGTTAGCTTCAGATATAGTATCAGAGTCTATTCCTGTTAAATAATATCCATATTCTCCCTTTCTTCCATATTTTTCATTACATCTGTTTACAACTGTAACTACTTCAATTGGCTCTCTGATCTTATACATATTAGACATGACATTCCATACTTTGTGCGGCTTATCGTAATAGAAAGCATTGTCATCTCTTATCCAAGATGCGGCCCTGTCAAAGGATTCAAGGCCCCCAGATAAGATGCAACCTATTAAAGCTTCTTCGGCTTCTTCGCTAGACGGAAGAACCTCCATTATTTTGTCTGTCATCACTGTCCCCCATATCAAATATCTCAGTTTGAGATATTGGTTCATAGTTCATTATTACTAACTCGTTTATTGTTTTCTTACTATTACCTCCCGAATATATTGTACTTATTGTTTGTATATTAAAGTCTTTGTATAATTCTCTTATTTCTTCTTTATCATCATAACTCACCATAAACTTGCCACCACTGCTATTTATTTCATTGCATTTCTCAGAAAGTGCATTATGCATCTCTTTAGTAAAGTCGTGGTAATAGTAATCTCCTCTCTCACCTGCTACTACATATGGAGGGTCAAAGTACCACATATCATTTTCTTTTGGCTTATATTTTTTTATGAATACTCTGAAATCAAGGTTATCAATTAGAGTACCATCTAAATGTTTTCTTGATTGAATTAATTCTTCTTTGAGTAAGTGCTTCCAATCTTTTCTTACTGTGTTTGGAGCCATATTTAGATAAGGATTCTTGTTAAATGAGTTACGAATCACATAGTAATATAAGCACGCTCTTGTTACATCTGGAATAGTAAATTCTTTAGAACTCAATACTTTTTTTTGCGCTTCTTCAAATATTGTTCTAGATTTAGGCATCCAAAATATAAACTCACACATTTCATCGAAATGATAGAGGACTGTTGTATAAAGATTTACTATATCTTTATCAATATCGTTAACAACATTCATCTTTGCTTTTTTCTTCCTGAAAAACATACTTAATCCACCAGCAAATACTTCTAAATATCTTTCATGGCTAGCAAGCATAGGAACTAGTCTCCTGCTTAATTCAAACTTGCCCCCATAGTATGGAATAACTACAGGACAGTCTCGCCATATTAGAGTTTCAATCATCACGTAATGCCTCTTCATCCAACTCGGATTGTTCATTTAATCTCCGAGCTAGTTCTTCAAGCTCTTCTTCTCTGCTTGTTGCAATCGCATCATTTCTTTCTCTCATTTCTTCTACTTTCTTTGTTGCATAATTACTTATTCTCATATAATTATATATCCTCATTTTAAAATATAGGGCGAACTCTGCGTTGGTAAGCATTTTGGTTCATTAAGCTGTTTCAACCTCGTCAGGTGTCGTCACGGAGCATATAGCTCTGGAGAGTGAGACTTTTATTATACGCTTCAGCACCCTATATTATTACGCTTGTGCTACTTTAGCCATTCTCATTACTTTAGGATAAATCTTATCTTCAAGTTTATGAGTCGTTTCTGTTTTCCTATTTAATAGATGGGTAGATGCCCACGTAGCAACATTTAGCAAATCCCAATAGTTCTTAGGTTGTTTAGCTATTATGTAGTTAGTTATGCTCTCACCATGATTATTAGGAAACATCTCAATAACATCTTTAATATGAGCCCCATCTATTTTTGTATTTGTTAATACTGGCATATCAGACGCAAACACCTTTGGGATATTATCAACTACTTGTTCTATAATATTCTCAAGGTTACTTAAGTCTGTCTCATTCCATATAATATGTTTAAACTTTTTATGGTCCGAGATACGTCCTATTGTCATTCCATTTGAGCATACTAACCTATAAGTACCTGCAAGCACTGATACCTGCATACTGCCATCATAAGAATTATGAATAGATACTTGCGGATTAAGTACATCTCCATTACCAATATCAACTTCCTGGTCTGGAAGTTTATATGTCCACTTAGTTCTAGCTCCATTAGCAAATGTATTTGCTTCAGTAAGAACCCCATTCCATTTCTTAATAACTGGAAGAGATGCGTCAGATACTTCTTGATTAGTAACTAATCTGTAATTGTTAGTCATACAGCTAACTACGCTGCCTGTGTCTTCTCTTACTATGAACTTATATCCTGTGTTTTCTTTTACATCACTTATACCAGCTTCACTATTATAAGCAAAATTAGCAGGATATTCTTTAACTGGAAACAATGTGTTTTCTATCATTGTTATTTCTCCCTTCTTTTTCGTATTGTCTTTTAAAGTATAAAGTCGTTGTATATACTTTTGAAATGTTCCAATCTGGATGAATGAACTTAAGATAATCACTAAGTTCTTTTGTTGCGTCTTTGCTTGTTCTTAAAATGTGTTCTATTTCCGACATCTTTCCCATACTTCTTACTCCTTATTTTTTGTACTTCTGTGCCTGACGATATTTCCTTCCTCCCAAGCCAGTACCTCTGATATCTCATTATCTCATTTTCATCATAATGTTTTATATCAGGAACTTCATAGAATAGTACTTTCGCAGACATATTGCCTATTTCAAGCACTACTCCTTTCATTTTAGTAACTAAGGTCCTAAAACAATCACCCTTCTTGAGATTCTTCAGTTTTATGTAACTTACTTTTTTCTTCATAGTAGTTAAGCATTTCTTTTATTTCTGATGCCAGTACTTCATAACTTTTTGTCCAGTCCCTATTGTCTTGTAAGTCTTTGTTAGCTATAATATACTTTAAAGAATACAGTATTTTTGATAGCTCACTGATAGGAAACTTTACTGTTATGGTTCCTTCGTCTGTTGTCATTTATCGGTTTCTTGTTGGGATTCTGTCATTAAGCCGTCAAAATCCTCAACCGTCATTACACGACCTTGATTAAACCAATTCATTATGAGTTCCATAAGAAGATGAAGCCTCTGATGGTCTTCTTTCCAGCTCATAGTTTAACCCATTTTCCCCATTTCTTAGGAAGTTTGAAATTGATTTTTCCATCCCAAAAGTTAACTAAGAACTTCTTCTTTTTCTTGTTCTTTCTTTTCTTTGCCATTGTGTGTCTCCTTTATTTAATTTATAGAAGAAGCGAGAGGTCTGACCTTTTTCACACCACATATCCACGTGACTTAGTGCTACTCGCTCCTTCTTTAATTTGAAGAGGGCTAGGGCTGTCTCCACCCATGCCATATCACCAACTACTCGATTGCTTGCACCTGACACTTTAGCCCTCTAATTTATAATTTTGTGCATAAAAACGGGAAAGCAGCTGTTTGGGGTTAAGAGTGTCCCGAGAGGTAGGGAGTAAGAAGGGGTAGCCACTTTCCCTTATTTTCAATTCTAACTTAATCTTTTTTATCATTTAAGTCAATGTTTAATTTAAGCTGATTATCTTTCATTGGATTCCAATCAAAATCAACAAGAAAGTACTTGCCTCCACCGTATTTCCCATAAAATGTGTTGTTTTTATCACTGTTGTCCCATGCTTTTAATATATCTTTGTGTGGAACATGCATTACACCATCTTTATATTTAATAATAAGAACTTCTTTTCTTCTAATACAGGATTCAATTATTGGACTACGAACTGATACTTGTCCTCTGAATAACTTTTTTGATTTGTATATCATATTAACCTCCATTAATTGTTTAACATCTCAGTAGGTGTAAACGGTGAGTGCCGCTAACCGTTCCAAGTCTGTCTTATTGGACAGCAATCTGAGGTTATGTTAAACAAGTAGCCACCAGTGCGGTTTTGACTTATCTGGTTTTCCGAGTGTCATGACAGGTGTCGCAGAAGCTACTTGATAGTAATAGAGGCTGGAGCCATAGCGTAATTGTCTCTTAGTTTCGGTACCTTCCTTACTGGCAATGCCCAGCCTCTACAATCATCGAATGTGCTACTTTTTAGTCGTGTTATTTGTTATTGTAGTTGTAGTGTATTTCTCTCTAAGAGTATTGAACTCATTTCTAAATTCAACCATCTTTTTAGAGTATTCACCATCCTTACCAATACCTGAGAAGTACAATTGAGGTGTTACATTCTTACCATTTGCACTTTTCATCCATCTTTTAGCTGAGTGTGTTCTATTGCTTGCAAGGCCTTCTTCTCGCATTGTTTGAAGCGCTGCAGTGGTTATAACACCTTTAGTATGCAGTCTCTCAGCTTCGTTTACTGTTAGTTTACCCATCTGAGTCTCCTTTTGCTTCCAATAAATCATTCTCTACATCTATTGCATCACATTCTTCTAATGTAAATGAATGATAACTGGGGTTTACTGTAAGTTGACTTCTACCCAATGTTTCAAATACCATAATATGTTTACCATTGAATAGCTTTGACCCTTTATATACCATCTGTTTAAATGTCGTACCATCATTAATTCCGACTGTATATATAGAGCCAGGTGTGAATAAGTAATCTGCATATGAACTATCATTTGTAAAGTCTACCATTTTCCGCCTCCTTCTTTTTGACTCATTTCTCCATCAACATCTTCTTCACTTGCTATACCCGTAAATGATGACAAACTATATCTACGATAGTATGTTATCGCACTTCCAACGGACTGATATGTATTCATTCCTTTATGTTCTGCAATAGGAGATAAGATTGTATTAGAAATCCATTCTCCTGATGAATGCATATACAATGTTGTTACACCTACTGTTAGTCCTTCCCCAGCTGGCATTTGTATAAAAGAAATACCATGTTTAGTAAGTATAGGTCTTAAATACTGAACTAACTTATCAAACGATGTGTAATTATATCCGTATCCTTTGCTATCTTTAGATATATCTTTTATCTCTCTCTGCAATTCTAATTGTGCAGATGCTATATTCTTAATTGATTCTGATTTTTGTATCATCCTTTCTTCTCCTTTATGTATGGGCTGTTGCACAAGTAATTAAATGCACAATAGTTACATTCCCACTCTTTTTGGAATGGGACTCCTTCTGTTACAGCTGGGGTTAACTCTTCTTTAACTGCATCATTACAGTCTTTCCAATATTTAAGAGCTTTACCAGCCCACTCGGGTTCTACTTCTACACTCTTCATATTGCTATTATCTTTATTGTAATAGTCAATGTTTAAGAACACATAGTCTACATTATCTTTTTTTGCTATACCAAGAGCATACGTACCAAGCTGAAGATTGTAGTTAGTATTGCTCTCGTCCCTGTTTCTTTTTCTCCCAAACTTCTTACGCCAGGGATATGTGCCCATAGTTTTAATGTCGCCTATATATGCAACACTATCTGATATTATAACATTGTCTAATCTTCCTTTGACTCTAATATCAGGAATTTCTATATCATACTCTGTGTGAATTTCTTCACCTGACCAATTTGGCTTCTCATCATACTTTTTAAATTGCCAGTTAATAGCATCTTCAAAGTCTTTGTGTACTAATGTTCCAAGTCTTAGAAGTCTTTTAACTCTTGGTTCAAGAGGAAACTCATCAGTGCCATCTATTGCAAACTTTTGTTTTTTATAACAACTACCTGCAGTAGAAGCACTGAACCAATAACCTCTCTTTTTACGTCGTTTCTTTTCCTGTGCTATTTTATGGTCTAAATAATTATCATAAATAGCTTCTATGTCAAGGCGCACACCTATTTATCCCAAGGGCCAGATGACTCTTTATCTTCATCTTTTTGAACATCTGATATTTGCATACTTAGATATTTAGCACCTTTCTTAGACTTTGTCTTCCACATAGCAATGCTATATTTACCTTCTTTGAGGTCATTTTCAAGCTCTATTGAACCTGAAAAGTCAGGTGACTTCTCGCCCCTTTTTTCTTTTGGAAAAGCGTATCCCTTACCTACTTTTGTATATGTAGCCATTTGGTTTTCTCCTTATTTAAGTTGTCTTAAATTGTCTCTTAACTTATCTAAATATAATAATATATGTACTTACAACAAAGACAAAATCTCATAATTTATTCACATTTATCGCTTCTTCGACACAAGTAATCCACTTTTTCATGTCTTTTATAGTTCCATTAAAAATATCTATGTTCTTATATGTATCACGAACTTTTATTTTGACACCATCTTTGTCGTCATATATAGTATATATATATTGTTCTCCTATATCTTTTGTGTCTGGAGCGTGAAGGTATATATGTCCAATATCATCACCCTTAAAATGAGATACAACTTGTGCTGATAAACATCCCATACCATTAGCTATCGTTCTTTCATCATTCACATTAATTCCATTTACTATATGTAAATCATCCAAGAACTCAGCTAATTCTTTTCCATGTCCACTTGGATATCCATCATGTTGTCTATACATTACAACTATCTTTTTGCCAGTAAAGTTATCTACAAATGTTGTTAGACTTCTTGTTCCCATTGTTTACCTCCTCTCGCATCTTTCTTTTTTCGTTGTGGGGTTCTCTTTAATGTACTTCATCTTTTGCAATCTTGAGGGAATCTGTTTAATCAGGGCATCTAACCCCCATGTCCTACCATTGATATAATTATCATGGTTGTGATGGTATTCGCCTTTTTTTACTTCTGTTGAGCATATCCCACAGGAATAGGTTTCCTCTGAAATCTGTTCATATAGTTTCAATTTCATTTCCTCCCTCTTTCCTCTATTATTTTTTTGCATTCTTCTTGTACCACAGGATGCCATGTTGTTTTGATAGTATCACTTATCTTGAAATTATCTCTTGCCCATTGACGAAAGCCTTTTTTCTCTTTTTCATCTAAATTTCTGAATAGTAGGTGGTCTAACTCTTGTTGTAAGAAATGAGTATATTGATATCCCCCAGATAGTTTTGCCTTTTCTTCGACTATTCTAGCATTGAAATATTTTCTTATTATATTTTTCTCCCCTTCTCTCCTCCAACATTCACTTATGTAATTGTGGTCAATATCTAACTCTTTCGCTACATCCTCTTCCATTTTATAATCAACTACAACCTGACACAATTCGTCAATTAAGTCCTCTGGACAACTATCTAAATGTGTCATTATATCTTGTTGTAGCTGTTCTTCTTCTTCTTTTGTTAATTCCATTTTACTCATTTTTGTCCTCCTCTTCTTGTAATCCTGAGTGCTCTTTACATCTGCTACATATATCATTGTCTGGCCATCCAGGGTACATAAATAATGCACCGCAACAATTACTAACCCCTCCAAATGTTCCATTATTATTCATATACTTTTTGCTCCATATATCATAATGTTCGATAATCTCTATATATGTTTCTTTGTCAAGATTAGTCATTTCTCGAGCTGCACCAGTAAACATATTATGATGTCCTAATCGTCTTACTGACTCATAAGCCATAAACTCTTCTTTTGATACTGTTATTTCCTTCTTATCTTCCATTTTATTGTTCCTTTCCTCTTTGTCCCAATGAGTACATTCATTACAACACTTATGCTTATTATAGTAATATATAGGTTCATTAGTATCTAACATATTGTAAATCCCCCAGATTGTTTACAAAACATCCCAAATTCAACTACATTTTCTACACTAAATGGATATTTAGTGTCAAATGCCTTTGTTTTACCAGTTCCATGACAGGAATTACATCCTTTACATCTATGTGCGTGACGATATGCAGGTGATATAATCTTATTGATACCAGGAATTATAGACTCTTCATTAGAATCTACACTTTCAACAGTATCGTGGTATTTAAGCCATTCATTCTTGCTTTGCCACCCTTCCCATCCTTTTCTAGTACCAGTACCTTTACATATTGTACATTCTTCATCAGGCATTGATTTTATTTCTTTATTATAATTATCTTCATATATTTGAGCAAAACCACTATCTACTGATGATTGTATTCTATTAGCAATTTGTTCTGCTTTATCATTATCTATTAAATGACCATCATTATATCCACCGTGATTTATGTCTTCATCTGACAATATGTCGGCACATATATTAGTAACGAATGTCCATAGTGGCTTCCACCACCATACATTATTTCTAAAATAGTGGCCTGGGTTCTCATCATTCCATTTATCGTCGGCTTCAATCCAACTATCTTTCTGTTCTTTATTCATTATTTCCCATTTAACCCAACCTTCATTATCTAAGAAGCGAGTTATAGATTTAGGTTTTTCTGTATTAATCTTCGGGTTTGCCCCATATAAATCAAATCCCATAGTGTACCTCCCTCTTTACTTTTTATTTAATCTATCATAGTGCCTCTTTAGTCGTTGTGCTTCTTGGTGTGATAACTTTGTATCACCAAAGAAGATTCTAGCTCCAGTTGTAAGCTTAAAGCCATAGTTTTTATTTTCCTTGATAGGATATAGAATCATATCACAATAGTTATTGATAAATTCATTTATGTTCATGCTTGTCCATTCCCATTTAAGTCATCTAAATCAGACTTAGAAAGACCTATTTTATTAAGTATATTATCAAGCGAGTTTTCAATATGAACATCATTAAACTGTCCTTTGCTAACTTCAGTCATATTTGCCATTGGGCACGAATTAATTACGTCTACTACTCTTTCAATTATTTGTTTGATAATAGCATTCATATCTTCGAGTCTTTCATCAATAGTATCAAGAGCATTATTTGTAGTAATATCATCGTCAACAGATTTAAGCATTATTGCTGAGATATCATTTACTTCTTCAACAGCATTTATTAATTCTTCGTTGAAGTCGCAAATAATCTTGCACCCAGCAAGTACTCGCATCATTTTTTCTATTTTACTATCCATTATTATATCCTCCGTGTGTTTGTTAGTTGAAATCTATGCACCCCCTGCTGTTTGGGCACTTTTGTTTTAGCAGAGGACAAAAATGTATGCTAAGCATACATTAACAGTTAAGGGGGTGCTTTATATTAGTCAAAGTGCGCTCTGCCCCTCCTCTAATTTTTACTATAATTAGGATTGCCGAAGTTTTTCTCAAGCCATACTTGTCCTATTGCGTCAGTCATAGTTTACTCTCCTTTTG
>Ga0181367_1000188_pt1 | contig 10133 bp, 9 predicted proteins | sample LowviralmetaG_FD_130089 | JGI IMG/M metagenome (GOLD analysis project Ga0181367, IMG submission 130089) | Marine viral communities from the Subarctic Pacific Ocean - ​Lowphox_02 viral metaG | ecosystem: Environmental > Aquatic > Marine > Oceanic | place: Subarctic Pacific Ocean | collected... | reverse complement strand
TATACGGGGAGACATTAGAAACATCCCCGTGGTATAGGGCGGCGGTTCTTTATAACATGCATAGAGATTTATTATTTAATACTTTTGATGGGGATTGGGAAGCACTTATAGAGAACGCTGAAGAGATCGTTGATACAATAGGACCCTACACAGGCAACCAGTTTTCGTTGGAAGTTTTTGTGCAGAATTTTATTGATTTGTATAATGATAATTATTCTTCATTGTGCGAAGGAAGTGCGATGGCCGGCGGCGATACACCAGTCGCGGATGCTGGTGTTGATCGAAACGTCGAGCTTGGCGCCCCGGTTAGCCTCGACGGTTCCGGTAGCTCTGATGCCGACGGCGACAGCCTGACGTATAGTTGGTCTTTCACATCGGTCCCGAGCGGCTCTTCGCTCGACGACGGCGATATCAGCGACTCTGACACCGACACGGCGGGCTTCACGGGTGATGTCGAGGGTGATTACGAGGTCACGCTCACGGTCAGCGATGGCACGAACAGCGATAGCGATAGCGTCACCGTCAGGGTCGAAGACGAAATGGGCGGCGGCGGCGAAGGATCGTGATTATGAGAGAAAGAAAGTTTGAATATATAAAGGGCCCAGTTAAAACTAACATTCCTTGGTTTCGCCCAAGAGAATCGTTGTTAAATAAGTGGAAAGAAGATTTTTTTAATATTAAAGGCATTGATAAATATAAATTTTGGATATGCGGTGGTGTTTTAGAAGAGTGGGAAACTTGGGACACTGATATAACAATAAACGGAGAAATTAAATGCTATAAAGAATTAGAAAATATTATAATTTCTGCTACACAACTTGGTTTCAAACATAGGCAACTTATTGATATTAATTGGGCGGATGCACCACCAAGTCTTTACCCCCTCTTATCAGAACATCACAGTAGAGAAAGTACTATATCACCAAATGGTACAGCTTGGGCGAATAGCGGCGCTATAGTCAGTATAATATCTGGCTGTTGTGAAATTTTTAAAAATGGAAAAAAGTTACCGTGTGGTAGCTCAGCAAAAGAAGTTGTTCAAATATCTGATTTTTTGTGGCAACGAAGTCAAAGAAATCCTTCAAAAAAACAAATTGAAAGAATCAAAGAAGGAATTATTTATAAAAGACAACCTATTTTATTGACTGCTGATTTAGATTTTAACGAAATTATACATTCCACAGACAAAAGGAGATAATTTAATATGGCAACTTTAACATTTACAAATACCTATGTAACAGCCGTCACAGACGACGCCTCGGCCGGCATGCCTCCAGACGATGGGAGTTATTATATGTCTTATAGGGCTGATTGGACAACTACTAGCGGGTTTACTACCGTTGAGTGGGATGAGTGGGTAGATCAGGTTGAAGACCTTCAAGAAGTGATTAGTGCTACCTTTGGCGCAGACGCCAGAAGCGCAGTTTATAGCTTTTTGTCGTGGATAATGGCTGAAGCAGAGGCCGGCGCCGAGTCTTCGACGGGCCTTACCGGCTGGGCTTACGTCATATACGTATACGAAGCATGGGCCCAAGATCTAGCTTCGGGGGATTTATGGTCTAGCATGACCCGCGATCAGTTCTTTGATACCTATTCTTGGGAGACGAACTGTACAGTTTGCCCTAGTCAGGTCGAAGGACTGCGTATTTTAAGCACCACTCAATACAACAACATGTGGGCCTTCGACGACCCTTTCTATGCAATTACGGGTTGGCTACGTTATATGTGGGGCGCCATCCATAATGACGGCGTGCTTGAGTCAAGCGATGTGTCTAACGGTTATTCAACATAAGTGAGGAAATAAGATGTCTATTAATGTAGAAGATTTAAAAAACGGCAATTTAAAAAAGAAATTTAAGAACCGCAAAACAATGAGAATTGTTAACGGCAAACGATATGATCGCAACGCTCAAAGTGATAGTTTAACATTGGCCATCGCCGTAGAACAGTTGAATAGTTCACAACTAAATGTTGATATGGCAAGCGGCACAACAAATCTTGAAAATTCACAAAATTTACTAGAAACTATCGGATGCACAATATTAAATTCACAAAATTATCAAAATTATACTTTGATAGAGGAAGAGACAATATCTAACCCAAACATATTGACCAACTTGTCACAAAAGAAAAACGAACAAATAGTAGCAACCGACATGTTTCCTAATTCAGATGATCCTTTTTATGAATTAGATGGGGAATTGCCGCGAATGATACAATTAGAAACAAATGGAACCAACTCAACTCAACCAGATATTATTAAAGTGGCCCAGAGTATAACAAAAATTAATATTCAGGTCGGCAATAAGTTAAAATATTTTAAATGATAATTATAACAGGATTACAAAATGACCACTCCAACATCTGAAAATCAATGGCTTTCGAATATTATCAACAGTAATCAGTTCGCTGCACTACAAGCGGGAACTTCAAGTATTTCTTATGATGATAATGGATTAATAGACTCTACAAGCTTCGAATTGAACTGGCTCCGCGCTGATGACTACGGACTCACCTTCCTCGCCGCCGGGTCTGCATACAACAGTTTTTCAGACGCATCGGACGGTTTCGAAGGCTCAACAACCATATACTTAGAAACAGTTTTGAACGAGGCTGAAACGGGTTATTATTATATTTATGAGTCTTTAAACACAACAGATATGTCGGATCCAACTTATACCTTAGACAGCGGTTACACCTATAATACGAGCTATAGTACATATGAGAAGACAGCACTTCAAGATAGATTTGTGGGAGATTTTGATTCTGTTTCTACGACACTATCATCTCTTTTTGAAGAAGCAGTTTTAACGGCTGTTTCTTCATCAAATAGGTCAACCAACCGATATGTTTTTAGGAAGGTGAAAGAGCCAATACTCAATACTAAAAATGTCTCCGCTTTGGTTACCGGGTCGTCGCCCGCAACTATAGCTATAACACCTACCCTTGCCGGCGCGACAACGAGTTATTAAATGAGCAGCAAAGAATGTAAAATAATTGATCCGAGTTTGATATCAGGTTCTGCCGATGTTTTTAGAACAGCGATAGGCGGTTATTGGGATGTTGTAAGTTCGTCTACTGGTGAGGAGTTGGTTTTTTCAGACACTGGCCACGACCCAGACCCTTTTAAAAAGATTACGTCCACTTTTAATACATATATAAGCACAATACAGGCAAATACTTCAAAGATTGAGGTGGCTGATGAAGATGTTATCATTCCTAATTATAAGGTTCCGATACGAGTATCATCAACAGAAGATGTTTTAAGCGACATCCATTGGAAAGCTTTATTTAAGGGCGGCGTTGTAGATGAGGAAACAATCGCACCGATCTATCAAGATAAAATGTTTAATTATCATTATTTAACGATGTCTAACCCCTACCCCAAAATAGATGCAGCAAAAATTTCAGGTGCATCGATATCTAATCAAATACAAATATCCTATGAGTATAACAATTACATACCCAGATATCAAGATTATATTTCCAATCTTCAATCGACACTACAAATTCCAAATTATTATATTTTAGCCGATTTACAGACCGTAGACTTGACGACCGAGGCTGATTTATATGATAGTGAAATTATAAACTCTGTTACTCGTTATGGAGAGATAGAGGGTGCTACAACTCTCTTTAAGCTTGATTCGTTAGCTCTTAGACAGATTGGATTACGTACCTTTGAGCTTGCTGGGGATCAACGCGCCGAACTTAATAAATCATATACATATCTTTCCACTGATTATCTCTCTTATTCTTTAATCAATAATGCGTTGTCTTCTTCCACCGTCGATTATTTAAATAAAAAATTACAAAATGTGATTATTGACGAGACAGCTTTTAAAAAATTATATGAAGAACAATTAGTAGGATCTGAGTATACAAGAACTAAATTTCCATTTTATACAAAAATAACTTTTCCTGTTTCTGTGGTGAGTGATGGTTTTGTTAAATCAATTAATGGTGCGAATTATTCTACACGGTTTCTCAAAACACTTAAGGAAAGCTTTAGCGGAGAAATACCCAGCAAAAGATTATCTCCTGTTGATAAAACTTTTGCAGTAAATTGTACATATATTTCTAGTTCTGAAGATACAGATGTAGATACAGACGTAACAGAAACCACAGAAATAAACTATAGAACGATTGATTATATAGATATGCTAGCTTACATGCAAAACAACTATAAGCCGGTTTCTGATAATTGTCATTTTGTTGGTGAAAAAAACATTTATAGAAATTCTGCAAACTCTCCCAGTAGTTCATACAGATACGTCAACTCTATGGGATCTTTGGGTGTATTAAACGATACAATAGAATTTTTGTATAATACTGCAAACTATAATTCAGAATATCCTTTGGATTTGATTTTCGATGATAACATTTCCTATAGTGAAACAATAGCCTATAGAATTGAAAAAATTGGGGGCCTCCCCACTGGGGATCTAAAAACTCAAAATACACTACAGAACTACTGGATGATGAACACTAGTGCGTCGTCTGAAATAGATTTTATTGATACGCAAGTAAAATATGGCGAGAATTATACATATACGGTTTATGCTTATGTCTTAGTTGTGGGGTCAAATTATAAGTTCTCTGACTTAAGTTTATCACGTCAGTTATGCACTTTATCTGATACCGAAGACTACGGATTAGAATTATACGATCCCGACACTGGTGATACGGTTGACACATTGTTCCCGGCTACAGCGCTGCCAGGAGACTTAGCCACCGACGCACAAATTCAATCATCGAGCCCATACGCCGCAGAGTTTTATTTAAATTATGAGCCCAGTGTGAAGTTAATCGAGGTTCCCCTATACACTAAAACTTTAAAAATATTGGATTATCCTTCAAATTCAACAAATGTGTTTCCATACCAACATTTGGACGCATCACAAAAAATTGGATTTGATTTGAATTATGAGAGTTTCTTGGCGAAAACGGCACCCACTGCGATTGGTAGCGCAGATTCTCAATTATTAGAAGATTTTATAAATGCAAATGATTTATTAAAGGATTCTAAAATTACAAACAAATCAGTATCGCGCGCCAGATATGTAGAAATTTACCGAATTGATGAGGCGCCAACAGATTATACCGATTTTGAAAACCGCCTAATCACTACCCTTGATTTAAAAGAAAAGAATACAATAATTCCCAGAACCTCAGCAGGCGCGATTGCTCCTCATGAAACTTTTACTTTCACAAATATATTTTATGATGAAAAGATTAGAACCAATAAAAAATATTATTATTTATTTAGAATTCTTAATGAACAGAGATCGCCTGCACATTTGTCCGAGATATATGAAGCACAATTAGTTAATGATGGTGGTTTTAACTATTCGTTGTTTGATATTTTTTATGAATCAGACTTGGAAGAAAACACTTTTGTCGAACCTTCCAAAAATGTTAAGAAACTAATACAATTACCACCTAATATACAACATCTGACTTTAGACACAACTGATGTAGATTTTGATGATGATGCTTATACTCAATTAAGCAACATTGCTGTGGGGTCTGCTGACGATCTGATTTGGGGTAAAACTTTCAAGGTTCGCTTGACCTCAAAAAAAACAGGCAAGAAAATTGATCTAAACATTACTTATAAATTAAATAGCGAAATATGAAAACCAAAACTATTTACGGAAGAGAGGTACATAAATGGCATTTTTAGATAACTCGGGTGACATTATCCTAGACGCAGTGTTAACAGAGGAAGGTCGCAAGGCGATGGCCGACGGAACTTTTCGAATAAGCAAATTTGGTCTAGGTGACGATGAGATAGATTATAGCCTATACAACAAAAATCACGCTTCTGGATCGGCATATGCAGATCTGGATATTTTACAAACACCCGTTTTTGAAGCGTTTACGCAAACAAATGCTGGTATTAACTATGGTTTACTTTCATTGACGAATGTGGCCATTCTTTATTTGCCGGTCTTAAAAGTTAATGAAAAGACCACAGTTAGTAATACTGTTAAAAAGCCAGTCTCGCCATCTAGCGGTCTTTTTTACTTGGCAGATACAAGCACGGATACAACAACAAATCTTTTAGCATCAACAGCCTTGGTATCTTCAGATAAGTTTTTAACATCAGATAGTTCGACCGGCCCTGCGGTGTTACTGGAAAGCGGGTTAGATACTACCAATGTTGCTGGCGATGCGGCTAATAAGTCAACTTATTTGGTTGCCAATAATCTAGTAGACAGCACTTTTTATGTTTATTATGATAATCGTTTTATTACATCGGTTCTGGGCCCCGCCCCCGGCGCCACATTTGATAATACAAGCTTGGGAACATCTGGAACACCATCTCTGAGTTATACTTTAACGAACGCTCCTCCTGTTACTACCGATTTACAGTTAAGCAATTATAGTTCGGCAAGAGTCTCCGCCGGCGCTGATGGTGTTGTGAAAAATAGTTCGTATTCAACTACCGACACCAATGTTTCAGCTATTGCTGGACCCCGCGCAAGCTTTACACTGCTCAACTTTGTAGTTAAGCCAAATCTAGATACCGAATATACTAGGTATGGAAGTGTGAGTCAAGATGTGTTTGGAGATAGCGTATTGTATAGTTATATTGATACCACTATCTATGTACAAGGTACTAAAACCGGAATACAAGCGCAAATCCCCTTAAGAATAATTAAATATATTAGCGGTTAAATTTGGAGAATATAAATGGCAGTCATTAATTATGAACCTTTGGATAGTAGCACAGATGTAACTACGACAGTAACGTTACTCTATGAAGCTATCCCCCTAACTGGAACCATTGTGAGTGGAACCTATAGCGATGAAAATATCAAGAATTTTACTCACGGTATGTTTCAGGCAGTTTATGATTACCCCTATTTAAGTTCGTCAGCTAATCATATCTTTGATCTTGCGGTGGGGTATAGTTCTAACTCGACAGTTTCTGGTTCAACTAGTGTCACACAAGAAAGCAAAAAGATTAATATGTATAATGAATTTGCACAGGTGTTATTGGGCTATACAGGATCCAATAATACTGTTAGAGAGTTTGAAAAGGATTTGAACCTTGATAATACTGGTTCTATTCGTAATGCTTTCTTTGTTAACTTTTCGCGATTAATCACAAAGGATCAAATCAAGAAAGGAAGTTTTTCTATGACCATAGGCACTGGCTCATGGGCTGACCCGTTTCGCGATGCTGCTGGGAACGCCGGCGTAGAAACACTCACAGATGCCAGTGCATCTGCAACAGGGGGTACCAACAATACAATCGGTGGCGATTATGGTCTTTTGTATACCACCGGTAGCACTGTTCGCGGCGTTGTATTCTATCAGGCAGGTATTGCAATTCTAAGTACCTCATCTTGGGACGGAGTAGCAGATTTTAACAGTAGTTCATCCCCTGTATATTCCTACAACACAGCTCAGTCATTAGCTAGTGCTTCTATTTCAGGTTCCTGTGATGCGCTGCGACACAGAATACAGAATATTTCCTTTAATAATACTACGGAAATTAATTCAACGATTTATTTCTGCAGAGTTCCACACAACAAGTACAATTATAGCGCTAACCCCACATATGTTAGTTCTAGTGAGATCAGAGTTAAGTCGATTGCTAGTGATACACCTATTTCCTATATTACGACTATCGGGTTGTATAGCCCCAATAATGAACTTATGGCTATCGCAAAACTCTCAGAACCACTGCGTAAAGATCCTTCCAACGAGATAACCTTGCGTGTACGCCTTGATTATTAATTGTCTCCCGACTAATTATTAAGAAAAGGAGCCGCAATGTCTCTAAAAAAGTTTGGCCCTAATGATGTTATAGTCAACACTATGAGGGCTCACCCTAGTTGTGAGTTTCTTGTATATGATGGTAAAGTTTATTATAACAACATACCCCAAATGTCGGGCGCCAATACTGATAACATATTGTGTACCACAGGTTCGGGCTATGTTAGTCTGTATGAAAAAAACATCGACCGCGCGTTTACCAACACCGATCGAATAATCGGCCCATCAGGCCCTGGGTTATCCTCATATACAGCATCAGTCGAAAGTGCCATGGCGGACTCGGAGCCCAATAAGTTTGTTCTCGACACGGGACGAATTTATCCCTTTCTAATCAAAGATTCTAGTATGCAAACCTTTAAAACAATGAGAGATGATATATATTCGTCTTTTATGGTTGGTGATATAATTTCTGGAAGCACAGGTTCCGCATATGAGATCGTTTATCCTCTTCCCAACAAGCCAGTGTTTTTGGGCGGAGGTATGGGTACTCCTAAAAGATATCAATATCCCATGTCTGCGTCTATTACTCGCGAGTTTATGACAGGAGCCGCCGGCATTGCACGACGGGGTGCTGGCCAAAGACAGACATGTTATGATTTAACCCCTGGCGGACATATTATTCCGGCCTCAAGTTTTAAGTGTACACCTTATCACCGTCACTTTTGGGCTCTAAAAAATAGATTAGATTTTTATGGTATTTTGAGTGAGCATTACAGAGTTAGCTCTTCCTATGGGGATAAAAACCTACAAAAAGTTAACTTAATTTCAATTCCAGAGATATTTTTTGGGAGCGGGATCAAACCAGGAACGGTTTCTTTAAAATGGTATTACACGGGGTCTTTAGCCGGCGAGCTTCGAGATACAAAGAGGAACGGTGAACTAATAGAAGTTTCAGGTTCTAGTGTTTCTTCTGTTGCTGGGGTTGTCTTGTATGATGAGGGTTTTATACTATTAACCGGGTCATGGGCCCTCAACGATGAGAGTTTGGTTCTGGCGCCCGGCGCTGCAGCCGACAACCCTAAATGGATTTATTTTGCCGTTGGTGCTAATGATGGCGCGAACCAAACAACTATCGGTCACAGTAATTTTAACAAAATAGCTTTTAACTTATCCTTTAAAGGAGCTTCCGACACACAAGTAGTAACAGTTTTTGCTCATGCAAAAAGAGGCGAAGCCAATTATTCTAATAACCCCACATATTTGCAATATGGTCAAACACTACTTCAAGCAACTAGTTCACACGTTTATGAAGAAAATCCAAATAGAATAATTGCTAACACCGTAAGTTCAAGCTATAGTGGATATAGTGCTTCGTTTAAAAGACAAGTATACATTTCAAGGATTGGGATTTATGACGACAATAAAAACCTCATAGGTGTTGCTACTTTATCTAATCCCATCCTAAAAGAAGAAGACCAAGATTATTCGTTTAAAATTAGGCTAGATATCTGATATAATAAGATTATGATTTTAGGCGTAGATGTATCAACCAGTATCACTGGCTTTGCTGTGATCGCAGAAGGCGAACTGGTCTATTATGACTATATCGATCTGCGAAAAGAGAAAGGTGTTTTTGCAAAGACCCTCGCAATAAAAGAAAAGATAATGGACATCTTTGAAATGTACCAATGTTATAATGAAGGGCGGTTACGAATGCTAGACCCTACCGCAGAATACCCTATACAGCACATCTACATCGAGCAACCTTTTACGTTCTTTAATAGTGGTGGTTCATCAGCTAAGACAATGGCTGTTCTCCAAAGATTTAATGGCATTGTGTCGTGGTTGCTTTACGAACTCTTCGAGATTGAGCCTGAATATGTTGGCGCCACCGCCGCACGCAAAGAGGCGGGTATTAAAATTCCTCGCGGAACGAAAGCAAAGAAAGTTGTGATGGAACACCTTTTGGAGAATGAAAGTGCTTTTAAGGTAGAATATACACGCCATGGAAATCCTAAAGCGCAGTATTTTGACATGGCAGACGCAATCATTGTTGCGAGAGCAGGATACAGAATAGAACAAAAAAAGCAAGAAAACACTTGACAATATATAAAAGGTGATTATATTTATAAGTACAGCGAACCTTGACACTCTCACTGTAAGATAAATTCCGCCCACACTCTGGCAGTGGTGATTCAAGTTTCACCGACATCATGACCCCGCCTTAACTGGCGGGGTTTTTACTTGACTTTTACAAAAGGGTGTGTTATCTTATAAATAAAGGGAACTATTTAGGGTATGAGTAATTTCCACAACACCTGGCGCGAGTTTAGAGATTTGAACGAATCCTCTCTCACACGCCTTCATCAACATATGCTAGAACACGACGCGGCAATCATCAC
>Ga0181367_1000185_pt1 | contig 10220 bp, 15 predicted proteins | sample LowviralmetaG_FD_130089 | JGI IMG/M metagenome (GOLD analysis project Ga0181367, IMG submission 130089) | Marine viral communities from the Subarctic Pacific Ocean - ​Lowphox_02 viral metaG | ecosystem: Environmental > Aquatic > Marine > Oceanic | place: Subarctic Pacific Ocean | collected... | reverse complement strand
TTAAGAAACTTCATGTTTGCTAATTCATCTATTTGCCATTCTGTAACCAAATCACCTTCTTTTGATTTACGTAATGGCATCACATCATATAGTGGTTGTGTTGATATAATAACCCCACCACCTGCGATAGTTTGGTTTCTGAGATTACCAATCAATGTATCAATGGTGGTGACAAAATCATTAGCTTCTGTTGGGTCTAATGAAGAAACAAACTCTTTTACTTCTTTGTTGCTGTTCATCAAATCAGTAAAAGTTGTTAAATCTTTATTTAACGAAATATGACCGCTAATAGTTTTCGCAATCTTGTTAGAAAGCTTGAAGTCAATGCCTTTGTCTTTCGCCAAATCACGAAACAAAGTATTAACAGAATAACGGGAATAGGCACAAACAGAAGCGATATTAGCGTCACCCCATTTAGAGGCCACATAATTTTTAACATCCGATCTACGGCTGTCTTGAAAGTCGTTGTCAATGTCAGGCTCCTTAATTCTTTCGGGGTTCATAAACCGCTCAAAGAATAAATCATACTTAATTGGATTTAGATGCGTAATACCCAACAACCAACAAATCAATGACCCACTTGCACTACCACGCCCAGGCGACATTAGTATATCATTCTCATATGCCCATTGTGTAAAATCATTTGTTATGAGGAAATAATCTAAATAACCTTTATCAGCAATCAATTCTAATTCTGTTTTAAGTCTTTCTACATAGACAGGTATTTGGTCTTCGGGAATAAGCTTGCTCTTTACTTTATTGGTCATTCCCTGTTGAAGAAGCTCCAACATATATGCCTTACTATTTTTATAGCCATTAGGCACAATAAACTTAGGCTCTTTTAATGTTTCCACATCAAGTCTTGCATTACATCTATTCGCTATAACCTTTGTGGATTCTATAGCCTCTTCCAAATATTCATCACCAATAATATCTGCATGACCATTGTTATGCCACAACTCTCTCATCTCATCTTCGCTTGCCATGTAGAGAGTTTGGACACCGGCCTCATCAAACCTACCGTTTGTATTTAATCGCCACAAAAAGTTATGAGTATCATTATGTTCCTTTCGCACATAATGCACATCATTCGCTAAAACACATTTAAACCCTTCATACTCTTTACGAAACATCTCAATCAAAACTTGGTTATACTCTAACTGCATATCCAAATCATGGGGGTGCATTTCTATAAACAAATTATCTGGCCCAAAAATACCAGCTAAATCACTAAAGAAGCCTGTCATCTTATCTACTTCTTTATTTTGAAAATAACGAGCCATGTTAGAAATAACACAAGTAGTTGTTGCTATCAAACCCTTAGAATACTTCGCCAGCAACCTCAAGTCAATACGAGGCTTACCATAAAAACCTTCTGTTGCTGCATAATAATTTAACCGATAAAGGTTCTGCAGCCCTTCATCTGTTTCTGCTAATAACAATAAGTGGGGCGATCTTAGTCGCTGTTTATTTGCCTCTCTTGCTTCTGTAGGTGTTAAGCCTTCTCGTTCCTCTTCTGTTAATCCTTGGCGAAACCTATCTTCCACACAATACATTTCATTACCAATGATTGTCTTAATACCAATTTCATCACCGGCGCGCTGAAACTCATACGCCGAAGCCATACTTCCATGCTCAGTGACGCATACTGCTTGTTGCCCCAACTCCGCTGCTCTCTTCATATACTCAATGGGCTTTCCTACGCCATCAAGAAGTGAGCCAAAAGATGTATGTAAATGTGTATGTGTGTATGTATCTATCTTCCGCATAAAATCTCCTTAAATGTAATACTATAATATAACCATTTTTTAATCATTTGTCAAGGCTTTTATTCCACCAACTAGGTATAACGGATGGCGATTTCCAAGTAGCAAAATTTGCTTTTTCACCCATGTAATATGCACGATACGCATCAACAGAAGAATCTTGCTTATAAATATCGGGCATACATTGAGGGGGCTGCGCAAATTCTGCTTGTTTAATTAATCGGGGTGGGGTACGTAACCTATCACGTAACTTAGTAATAGTTGTGTGAGGTTTATTGTAACGACTTTCAAACTCTTTACCTAAACTATTAAACAAAGACCATAACCAAGTATAATGATAAAGATTGGTGCGAACCCATTTAGTAGACGGATGATTTTTGTATGATTCACGATACAAAATATCGTCATCACTTTTATCAACAACACGATGAGCCGTAGAAAGCATTTGCCCACTTTCCAATATCATCTTTACTACGTGCTTATCACAATGATAAGTGGCGGCAGTACGAGGGTCGTGGTCAAGATAAAAAATATTAATAACAATTTCTCCCTTTAAAAATGTCTATATAATATAACCATTTTTTAATCATTTGTCAAGGCTAATTATTAAATCTTTATCTTCCAAACCGGTACCTCGCAATACTCTAAAAACCTTTTACCATCATCTAATCGGTATTCATCTATATAGTAAAACTCTTTAATGCCGGCCGCCACCACAAGTTTAGCACAACTTATACATGGCGTTTGAGTACAATATATTATGCACCCTTCAGTATCAATACCATTTCGGGCAGCATAACCAATTGCGTTTTGCTCTGCATGAACACCTAAAAAACAAGAACCATTATTATCTTTACCACAAACTTTTTCACCCCCATCTTCTAAACAATTGAGAGTGCCAGCAGGTGGTCCATTATATCCAAAAGAAATAATTCTATTATCTTTAATTAAAAGGGCCGCTTGCTGAGCTTTTACACATGATGATCTTTTAGCTACTAATTTTGTTGTCTCTACAAATAATTCATTAAAAGTTATTCTACTCAAAGCACTCCTGCGTTTCTTCTCTATAAACTACTTCACCTTTTCTATTATAAAGACATCCATCTTTTTCAGTATACTTTGTGATTTGTCCTATTGTCATATAGCTTGTCATTGTTTTAATATCACCAAACTCTTCAGCTAGCTTCTTTAACGGTCCATGAAAATAAGTGCCAGGCTTTTCTACAAGCTTCTTTGCTGGCTTTATAAGACCCTCTAGCGACATAGCAGATTCGGAGTTTTTCTGCTTACGGCGATACCTCTCATGTGCTTTTGTACTCTCATCTTTATTTCTTTCTTCTTCTAGTTTATCATCATTTATTCTTATTTGTTCGTAGTTTTGTTTTAACCGTTCACTTTCCAATTCTTGCTGATGACCTTCTGTACCTATTCTTCTTAAGATAGATTTAGTGCTACCCATAAAATACTCCTTAAGTTATTTCACAAGCGCCACCAGCACAAGCTAGTTCACCTGTAAGATTAGTATTATCTATTAGCTCTATCACTCCACTTAAATCTATTTCTTTTAGATTATCAAACAAGCCTTTAAAAGTTGTTTCATCTATATCTTCAAAAGGAGCTTGCTTATAAGAGCCACCAAAATAAGGCAACACCGAAAGGCCATTATAATAGTCACGATTTTCCCACATCCACTTACCTACTTTATCCCACTCATCCTCTTTAACAGATACAGTGCAAGAAACATTGTGGGTATTATTACCGCCATTATGAGCCGGCACAATCCAACGATTATAAATGTCCTTTACTCTTTCTAATAACTCCAACGAAGTTTCATGTCTCAATATACCTTCAGTTGGTGATTGCTGTGGAATAGCTATCACTGCTTGTTGGTCGGGCTTAAAAAAATCATCCTCTATTAATTCTGGATGATTGATTTTTAAATAAGTATAAATAGCTTCGTTCTTACCAACTCTAATACGGCGAATGTAATAATTATTATGCCATGCGTGAATACCACTGGACGTTCCCAATACACAAGACGTAGTGCCGCTAGGCTTCACTGTAGTAATTCTTGCCGCCTTATTAATACCAAACTCAGCAGCATAATATTCGTTGGTAGATACAGCCAATTTTGCAGCTTCTTCCAAATCAAACTTTTGCACACGACCACTTCCAATACCTGTCATACCAATACCAAGCAGCGCATCTTTCTCAGTGGTTCTTCGCCATACATCACGTAGATAATGAAAGTTAGTATACGTAGCTTGAAGAGTCCCAATAAGAGATGCAGCAGAAACTCTATCATTAAGCTCTTGCTGTGTCTCTACATCACTTACGTTAACCTCACAAAGATTACAAAATTGAAAAGGTCTTAACGCAATTTCTGCACAAGGATTAGTTCCCCACTCAGAATCGTTTGTAAAGTAAACGCCAGGCTCACCAGCACCACTTTCTTTTACTTTTTCCCAAATGTTAAAAAAATCTTTCTTCTTAACTCTATGGCGAACTACAACTGCGGAGTTGTTTGCTCTTGCTCTTTGCGGTTCGCTTTCCCACCAGTCTCCAAACTTGGATTGGAGCATTTCTTGATCATCAAGGGAAAACAAACTAATAGTAGCAGACCTACGGATGCCTCCAGATAAAACTGCGTCTGCAATCCAACATACGATATCATGCACTTCCAAAGTAGAGAGTTGCTCACCATGTTCTTTCCTATCAAATATTCTTTTAATGTTATGAACACAATCTTTCAAGGGTTCGGGACCAGGCGCTTTGCCACCACTAGTTACTAACAACGCACCTTTTGGACGAATGCTACTAAAATCAAATTCGGGTTCAGGTCTTCCAAGAAAATAACCCTTCATTAACATCTTAATGCAATCGGCCCATCCCTCAATACTATCGCCAACCAAATAACGCCTTCTCTTGGTAGGTTTAGTAACTGGAGGAAGCTTTTCTACATGATGTCTCTGTACCGAATAACCTACGCCAGTTCCACCTAACAACAAAAACATTACTTCACTAAACGCTCTATAGTCATCTATAGGCAAATACGCACAATTATATATGCGAGAAGGTGTTTGTTTTATTGCCCCACCTGCAAATTGTAAAGAACGCATAGATGGTAAAACTTTCTTATCATACACTAACTCATAAGCCTTTTCTATAGTTGACTTAAGAGTAGGAAAGTTGGCGATGTGCATATCACGATTACGTGTTATTAACTCCTTCCATGTTTCACGCCGTTGTTCAGTAGGTAGGTATCTTGCATATTTCATATGCACAGTAATTTCTGATAAAATTTGTTGGCTTATATCCAATGTCACTCTCCGTCTGTTGATGTTTTTACATTCTTTGCGCTTTCATATCCGTCCTTAAAAAATCCTTTTCCAAAACTAATTCCTACTGGCGAAATAACTCTATTTACTTTTTTACTTTTACACTTAGGGCATGATTGTTTTTTATATTTATCATACTCCGATACCATACATTTGATTTCAAAATCGTGATCACATTTTCCACATTTAAACTCATAGATCATCAAACACTCCTTTTACCACTTTTCTCTACACGATGTATAAATTCTGTTTCACCATTATCATAAGCCAACAGTACTTCATATTCAATTTCCTCATTAGTCATTACTGATTCTGAAGAAAGCATTTCATTAGCTATTCTAATTACATCATCTCTCTTTGTTTTTTCTCTAGTAGCAGAATAGACATGGGTTATTTGAGTATCTTGATGCCCCCATCGCCGTGTTTTAGTTATAGTAAACCTTTCCATACTTTACCTATACTTCCTCTTTAAAGGAGCGATACAAAGATCTCATCTTATCGCCACCGTTCAACATATTATTTACTTTATCACCTACCGAAAAACCAGCCGTTTGATCGTCATTCAAATCAATAAAAGCACGAGCGGGGTCCATATCAATATTGTAATTAACATTAGCTTGACCCATACGGTTTTTACCAATGTGAAACTTTCTTTGAGAAAATGTGCCAAAGAAATCTACGACCATCGCCTTATTAATAGCTTCGCCAACCTTATCAATCGTGATAATATCGTCATTGAAACCTTCTCTATTACTTTGAGTTGCTGTCCAAATCGGTAGCTTCATCTCCATAGACAAGGCACGAAGATCTTCAAAAATACTTTCCAACTCAAATCGTTTCTGATCATATCCTCGGCGGCTCTTCATCAAATCACCATAATCAATAATAATAAGATCAGGCTCAAATCCATTTGATAGGAGCCTTCCCATATGAAACTTGATAGTATTAATTGTTGCAACCTTCGGCGGATACTCCTTAATAAACAATTGGCCACCATCAAAACGAGCTAATTGAGCCTCACCTTCTACCATACGACTACGTATTTCTTTTGTGGGAATGCCGGTAATGCGGCTATCATAGCGATTACCGACATGGGTTTCACTCAACTCAAATGTATAATGAATAACATTTTTGCCAGCAGCTAATGCACCGTATCCAAGATTCACCAAGAAAAATGATTTACCGCCGCCAGTAGGTGCCATCACCACACCCAACTCACCATTTGCTAAACCACCATCTAAAACTTCATTAGCATCCAACAACGGAAACCCTGTTGGAATACAAGACCGTGCATGAACTTGCTGGCGAGACTTAAACGAATCAAAATAATCATGCCCCATATCTTGTTCCGTACTAATTTTCAAACTATCTTCAATAGTTTTTTGTATCTCTTCAAACTTACCTTCCTTCAACAATTCTACTGATTGCAGAATTGCACCCTTCATGGATTGATTTTTACAAAACTCTAAAGACTTATCCTTTGCATACTCAATCTCTTGACGATTAACTTTTGTCTCAATATCTAACAATACGTTAATAGTAGATTCTTTTAACTCGCCTTCGGGATACTGCGAAATTTCTGTTTTCAATATATCATACGAAGGTGGGCCATTATACTTGTTAAACAGCTTTCTTATCTCTAACCACAATGCTTTATGGGCTTCGGATGTAAAATACTCTTCTTTTAATACTTCAAAACTCTTTTCAAAAAACTCCCTATCTATCAGTGCCGCTTGTAATACGCAGTTCTGAAAGTTAGTTCCAAAAGACTTAAAAGAATCAACATCGGTATACGCCATTTTATCTTTCTCCTACAGGGTTATCGGTTCGCGAGAAACCGACATGAACGATGAAATCCAATTATCAATATTGGATGGTGCCATATTTTCGTCCATCAACTTAAGACGAAGTTGGTAAGAATTAAACTTCAACTCTTTATTTTCATAACTTTTTTCCAACGCCTGAATAGATTGTATGTTAACATCTATATCTAATAACTGAACTATCTCATAATTTCTTTTCAATAGCTCAGCACTATCAACATACTTCTCATACTTACTATTTTTTTGTTGACCTGCGTATTCTAAAAGGTTACTCACATCAGCACTTTCCTTCTCATAAAACAATGGAAAATCACGCTTTAAACTCTTCTCTCCCACACCATTGATGCCACCGATGTTATCACTCTTATCACCGACAACTGCCTTTAGAAGGGCATAATTAGGTGGAAAAACACCCTCTTTTTCCATCATCCAATCAATGTCTATCAGCTCACCTTTTGGATGCTCTTTTGTTTTCACAGGGCGAAAGATAGCCGTCCTCTCATCAACCAATTGAAAAAAATCTCTATCGGTTGACACTATAATCTTTGCATCGTTTTTAAAAAAGTTTCTACAAGAATAAGCAATTTGATCGTCTGCTTCCAAATATTGCACCGCTGGTTGATAGACAGGTAACTCATCTAAACACTCTTTGAGTAAGTGCAGTTGTCTCGCAAAAGATTCTTTCTCATCTTCTTGCGAATATTCAAAATGCCTATTTAATCCTCTAAATTTTCTGCCTTCTTTATATTCTTTGAGCGTCTTTCTACGGCGCTCTGAAGAACCTTTACCTTCCCAAACTACAGAAACAATGTCGGGTCCATGCTTTTTTATTTGCGATTGTAGGCTGTTTAATGTGCCATAAACGCCACCTACGTGTTCACCATCATCATTTGTCAACCTTACTGCTGAAAAATTCCTAACAAACATATTCATCAAATCAATCAATAAAACCTTTTTCATATTTTTACCATACCACCATATTGGTTAAGAGTCTTTTTGTAATCACTCTATATAATATAAGAAAATCTTTCCAAGTTGTCAAGCTTTTTCTTTGTTCAACTAAGGATTCTTTTTCTCTTATTTTAGCTAGTTTAATAGCCCATCTTTGCTGCCTTAATAAGCACACTCTAGTTCCGCCTGTGTACCAGACAGAGTTTTCAATAACATTCCACCACCATATCCTAAGTGTGATTAACATAATAAAAACCTTTAATTAATATTAGTGACTCATCATCTATTTCATTCTCCATCTTCCTGTCTCCGTGTTGGGGTGGGAGATTTTCTAAGTCTTGGATCAGTACGTTTTTGCCAAACTATTTTTGATCTTTTTACATCCCTACTGGTCTGCGTGTTTTTAACTTCAACCTTAATGCTTTGTTGTGGCGGTGTTTGGGGTACGGGTGGCTGCGGAACGTCATGTATGTGATAATGAGTAGAGGAATTATAACTACTGTGATAACGAGGAACAATGCCGTAATACCCATTATGGCCATATACATAAGGGTCGTATGTTCTGCGACCATAATATCTGTTAACCATTGGATTAGGTTCATCAATTTTATCCTGTTTTTCTATGTTATGAATATCTACTTTAGGCTTAGGGCTTATTTTAAGAGGATCGCTTAGTAATGTATAGCAACCATTTAAAGCAAAAAGTAAAGAAAATAACATTAAATATTTAGTAATGGTCATTTGCGTTTTCCGCGGGATTGATTTTGCAACAATAGTTCCTCTTTTCTCTGTTGTCTTCGTTGTTCTTCTTTTGCACGGCGAAAAATAAAAGTTATATTTTCTTGTTGTCTATTGCCTTTACTATTAAGAGTCGCCATAAAAATTACTGCAATTACAAGGATAATAAGATTAATACCCCCTAATGCCACTATTACTTGCATCATCAATACAGTATTTCCCACCAATACTCTCCACTTATTCAGTTGGCTGACTTTTCTTATGATAAATATAGCTTTTAAGAAAATCTATAAGTTGCCGGTCCATCGGATCATCAAACTCATCCTTATGAACAGCCGCATATTCTAACGCCTCTTCAAATAACTTGTTGAGTACTTTGCGATATTTAGTTTTGCTTTCATATCGCAACAATGTACTATGTAATCGCCATCTTAATCCATACTGTTCTTTCTTTAAATCCAATGCCATATTAACATAATCAAAAATCATTACAAAAAATGAATACTTCGATTTATTTATAAGATTTCTTCTTGTTCCTAGCATCTCCCTTGTTCTTCGCCAAGCCATTTTTTCGCCTTTCTACGTCTTCATAAAATCTCTTTATATAAGTATCATAATAAGGATGACTAACCGGTTCTTCTGTGTCAAATTTTTTATATTTTATGATCCTACTATTGCAAAGTGTAGCCTCACACCTATAATCAATTACTAATTTCATACTATAGGCCTTACAGATGGGGCATTTGTACATTCCATCGCGCTCACAAGACACCGTATGAAATGGTATCTTATGAACACTAAGCGCTTCTATTGTAGCAAGCGTTGGTGCACTATAGGTCACCTTATCCGAATAATGATATGATGGTTCGGCCGGTAACCTATCTAAATCTATCATAGTTCTTCTACTCCAACAATTTGCTTAACCATAACAGAAACTGTTCTTTCTTTTTTATCCTTGGCTGACTTTGGTTTTACTCTAAATCCAAACCATCCAGACCATTGAGGGTCTGCACCCTTCGCAGTTATTTCACTAATAAGATCTACCAAGAATTGCTCCTTAGGCATCGGTGACATAATATCCACACTGCCACCCGTAAAATATATCCGTAGAGGGAACGTATCCCTCTTTTCTGCTACTTGTTCCTTAGAAACCTCAATAGGTGAACCACCAAAAGATGTCTCTTCTCCATAAATATCTTTTTGCTCTGACATATACTAAACCTTATCTTGGTCTGATAAATCGGCTCTCTTTATATCAGTATTGGCATTAAATACCCAATCTAGTATTGTTAGATTCTCACTAACCATCTCTGCTACTTCTCGCCGCTGTTCCAATATCTGAATAGCATACCTTCCCTTGGGAGTGTTTAAAAATACTGAATCATTATTTAAGACTCTGAGGCGTTGATCTAAGTCTCTTTTTAGGCCTTCAATATCCGCTCTTGTTTTCATATCTCATCCTTATTCGCTTTAATAGTGCATTCATCACATAGAAAAAGCTTTTTCTTCTTGTGATAAATGGTTTCTTCTTTTGTCACTAAATTGCACCACTCACAAAAATATTCTTCTTGTATATAATTTGGCGCCTTTTCTTTCAAGCCCGT
>Ga0181367_1000184_pt1 | contig 10252 bp, 8 predicted proteins | sample LowviralmetaG_FD_130089 | JGI IMG/M metagenome (GOLD analysis project Ga0181367, IMG submission 130089) | Marine viral communities from the Subarctic Pacific Ocean - ​Lowphox_02 viral metaG | ecosystem: Environmental > Aquatic > Marine > Oceanic | place: Subarctic Pacific Ocean | collected... | reverse complement strand
GGTCCGGCCCGGGATGGTACTGGGTCTATTCCGGCGCGACCGTCGTCAACCAATATATAAAATACAAATATAAGAACACCTACAATGGCTATCAACTTGGGCGCCCAAGTACGTATTCCCGCCGCGAGCGCCAGAGTGAAAAGCACTCCGGCGACTGGTATTGCCGTTCTCGAAGCCTAGGCAAGTGGAAGGGCGATAAGCTCGACGTCGACATCGGCGACTGGAATCATCACGACCCCTATAAGAAAAGCGCTTTAAAAGGTAAGATTAAGGACACCACAAGCATAACCATAGCCGGCATCAGCGAAGAAGACGTATAGCAAATTAGCGTCTTAAATTTGATAATGCACCATACTTAAAGATAACAGGAGACTAAAAATGTCACGACAATTACCAGTTCCGATATTAAAAAGAAAAATTGGAAATAATCAAAACCCCTCGATGGGAACAGACTACAAACTTTGGGCCGCAGACTGTAAAAAAATATCAGAGGACGACGGCGACAAAGATAATGGCTGGATGAAACCCGGCTCCGCACCCGATAACATAAAAAAAGTTGTCGACAGAATGGCACAAGGCAGCACATGCGGAGAGCAGTCCCCCGAAGGCAGCACAGAAGCTGCATCGGATGCTATATTGAACACCTGCGGCGTAGGCGTCGTAGTTAACTACGATTTCGTAGTCGACGATCCCCGCCATCCGAGCCCCACCGCGGCCAATGGCAACCAGATGGCCACGAATTTCTCATTGCTAGGAATTGATACCGACCTCACTATCATACCAAACGCGGACATCCTCGATATCGATGCCAGCTACAATGGGCTCGGGACGATATCGACAGTTGATAAATTCCCCAATTACGAACAAGATCCGTTCTACACACCGGACGATCAATTTTCAAATTTCAAAAGAGCCGAAAAACAAGGCCCCTTCGCCGGCGTCCAACGACTGAGTAACACCGCTCTTGTCGCGGGCCTCATCAGTCTGCAAAATAGGCTGCCAACCGGCGCCATGCTGCCTGCATTTACAAGGGCTTTCGGCTTAGAACGCTAAAGGAGATTAAAAATGCCTGATTTTACGACATTAGAACTTCTCGCGACAACTGATTCCTCCCTCTCGGCCGAGCTTGGCCTGGAGTCCATGACATACCAGGCCGATGCAATTACTAACATAATGACCGATTATGATTCTGAATCGCATTCGTATGAATGGAGAAGCGCAACAAATGATAGATTAGATACGCTGCAAGGTAGGACAAATAGCGCCATAGCAATTGCTAAGACAGTTGAACCTAGTCAAATTACAGGCCTCACCCTCACTGATAAGAAAAAGGCATTTTATCCGGTGGGCGCCCCCTTGATCATGGTATCTGGTGGCAATATTGTAAATGAGGTGTGCGGAGACGCAAAGATTAGATTTATATCATCTGATGGCATAAAATATTGTGTTCCCCGGGCCGTTTTCTGGAATAGAGTGGACAACAAGCCCGATCTATTCGCGAATGACGACCAAGAAGGCCCAGGGCCGTACGGCGGTGGCTGGAACGCCGCACCGTTCCGCGGCTATTTCCGAAAAGCGGGTACGAAAAAGTGGTTCAGCAAGTGGAAGGCCAAGAAGATCGATAAGTGGAAATCGTGGATCGAGCCCGATGTCCCGGCCAATGGCGCGTGGGTTTACCACCGCGGGGACGATCCAGAATGGGTCTGGACCCCGACATCTCGCTCAAGCGCCGATCGGCGCATAGGCGCGCAATACCGCCAGGAGGAAGCCCCGGGCACCGACACCCCAAGCGGCCCGTGGAGCCAGTATCGCATTGGTCCTTCAGAGTTTCAGTCTCTAGAGGGCTCGTGGGAAGTCGCCTACGAGACATCTGAACTGACCGGCCTTCTCTCAAATTTTGGTATACCGGAAAATCCCGCCCTAACGCACAGTCAAACTGTAGTGATTGCCTTAAATAATAAATTTATGGAGATGGCCAACCAGCTTGTAAACATGCAAATCGAAGGTGTATATAGCTATAAGAGAATTAAGCAGTCTATTTTAAAATCAGAACAGATTACGCCGGCCGGCCTAGGTGCCCAAAAAACAACCATGCTTCTCGAAGAAACATCCACGGCCACCGGTGCCGCCGGCACCACCACCACCGGCGGCGGCGGCAGGGGATCATATTAATATGTCTTTTTTGTCTAGAGAATTAAGATTAATAGATGCAACATTATTGTCTGGATCCGGAGACAGCCTTAGAACAGCATTTGGCGCGGGCTGGATTGAACAAAGTTCATCTGCAGATGGCCATACCTTAAGCCCCTACTTAAGTGAAGGCTTCCTTGTTGATAGCAGCCCTTACATTGCTGGGATGAGCAGAAATATTTCCGATCTGATTCATAGAGTGGCGTACTCGGCTAAAAATGTTCAACCCATTATAAAATATCCAGTTAGATTATACGGCAACTCAGATTTGATTAAAAGTGACGAACATTGGAGAGCATATCTGCACGGAGGCTCCTACGGCGCCCAGCAATACGATGGCATTTTTACAGGGGCAGAGTTTAGCAATCATTGGTTTTACTATACACTGCCACATACCGTACTTGAGGCGAGAGAGAGCGAACAAACTTTTGAGACAATTGATAAAATTAATTTATCATATGATTATAATCATTATATCGCCGAGTACGAAGAGTATGTCGATACTTTGGGCAGCGAATTGCTAATCCCTAATATGTACATGCTTCAGGCCGCTAGCGAAATTGATGATACAACGAAGGTCATAGAACAAGCTTATATTTATTACAACAAAGATGTATTAAATTCAATTTCGCGCGAAGAATTAGTGACGCCAAATATATGGACAAAGTTGTTCCTAACAACCGAAGACGAGCGCCGCAGGGCCCTCGCGACAGAGCACGAAATACCAGTTCCTGCGAATATGCAGCCTCGCGACCGTCAGGTACGCATGAGAGAATACTTGTCTAATCATTACGTAAACAACCCAATTTCGTCATCAACAGCTGCAGCCATTACTAATAAATTGCAAAATATACTTTTTGATGATTTGGCAATACAAAAAGAATTTCTTGATACCCTTAATAATAAAAACGTGATGCCATATTACGCAAAAGTGACATTTTCCGGCAGCAATCCGGGCGGCCCCTTTGTTGAACAAATAAACCAAAATGATTTTTCGTCTAAATTTCTGGTGACCCTAAGAAATACTTTTGGCCAAGATCCAATTACAAATCTTTATGGTGCAGGCGCATCATCGTTTATGGTTCAAGAGACAACGCATTTGGGCCGCGGCACAGAAGTAAATAATTTGGCTCCTCAGAGCTTTAAGACGGTCGATTATGGCGACTTACTCAATAGTGCTAGGCTCACATATTTGGCCGCAAAAGATGATTATTGTTTTGTTGGGCGGCAAGATGTATTAGCTAGAAAAGCCGCGATGGACTCAGAGGGCATTTATCGCTATATAAATACCATATCGTCAACAAAAACTTTAGCTAATTATTTAGATTTTGTTGATGGCGAGTCTTTCTTGGACAGCATTAATAACCCACATGAAAAAACAGATCTAGGCAAGCCATCAACAGTAGAAACATTGGCGTATAGGGTTGAAAAAATTGGCGGCAGCCCACGAGAGGTTATACAAAATTTTTGGTTCGTGAACACAACCAAACTGGACGAATTTCAATTTTTAGATTCTCAAGTTAAATATGGAGAGGAATACACATATAATGTTTACGCATACGTATTGGTGGCTGGGTACCGATATCAGGCTTCTCAATTGCGAGTTACTAGGAAGATAGCAGAGATCGATGGCCCGGGCCTCGCTGCAGTCGGCCATGAAACTCCATCTTCATATTGTTTGGAATTCTATAATCCCGAGACAGGCGAAGCACAAGAAAGGTGGTTCATAGATGAGGCCACTAGCATATTAGATGAAAACGAATTTGCCACCAATGCCCAAATAGTTACTCCGCATAAATATTTAGCAGATTATAACATATCGATACAGCCATCATTAAAATTAATGGAGATGCCGATTACATCAAAAACATTAAAAGTTTTGGACAACCCGGCTAATACGGTTTCGGCACAGCTGTTTCATCCGGAAGATGCATCTCATAAAATAGGATTTGATATTGAGTATGATACTTTTGTAGAGAGGCCTTTTCCAGAAACTCTCACAGCAGACAATCAATATAAATTAGACTACTTGAATGCAAACAATTTGCTTGAGGATACCCCTTTGCCAAACGAAACAGTATCCAAGCCCAGGTACATGGAGGTTTATAGAATGCAGGAAAAGCCAAAACTGTATAGCGATTTTGACAGTAGAGTACATAAAACATTCGACCTAAAAATGCCAGAGTCTAAACAAACATTTAAAGAACATGTTTTTTATGATAAAGTCAAAACTAGCCAGAAGTATTATTACATGCTTAGATTCTTAAACGAACATCGTGATCCGAGTCGACCTTCCTTAATATATGAAGCCGAGCTTGTTGACGATGGAGGCTATTTATATACCATATTCGATACTCTTTTTCTTGAAGATTTAGAAGTAGAAACATTTGTCAAGCCATCTATTTCTTTTAAGAAACTAATTAACCTGTCCCCCACTTATGCGCATACATTGTTTAATGATTCGGGAGTGGATTATACACAAGAGGCCCATACCCAATTTGCCAATCTTAAAGTGGGTGCAACAGATGAATTAATATGGGGAAAGAAGTTTAAGATAAGGCTGACATCTAAAAAAACTGGCAAGAAAATTGATTTAAATATTACTTATAATTTGAGAAGTGAATAAACGATTTTGATTACTATTTATGATGAGAGAGGAAAATAAATGGCTTTTTTAGATAATAGTGGCGACATTATACTTGATGCGGTTCTCACCGATGTGGGACGAAGAAAAATGGCTGAGGGCAATTTCAGAATTACACAATTTGCCCTTGGTGACGATGAAATAGACTATGGCCTATACGATAAGAATCACCCATCTGGTTCAGCCTATTATGATTTAACGATTCTACAAACTCCAGTTTTAGAGGCGTTTACAAGAACAAATGCGAACATTAATTATGGACTGGCCAGCTTTAATGGTAATCTAAATTTACTATATTTGCCAACTGCAAAGGTCGGCGGCGGCGCTAGCGATATTCAACCATATGGTGGCGGTGGCATAACCCAACAATTGCTAACTAGCAGCATCTTCTATGTCTCAGTTAACTCTGATACTTCTGATGCTTTAGATGCTGCGCTTGGTAATTCATATTATCAAAAGCCCGGCACCCCGCAAGCAGCAGTGCATATAGAAACTGGCATAAGTTCTTCCGGAAATAATCCACCACGCACCGAGGGACTGGAAAATCGCCAAAACTATGTAATTGCGAACGATCTTGCGGATTCAAATTTTGATATATCTGTTGACGCTCGTTTCCTCGATGGAGTTGCCGGCCCCAACGTCGCCGCTTCGCAATGGGGCGGCAATATCCGCAATGGCACCGAGAAACTGTATATGCAGCAGGAAGCAGCCTATCGCCCATTAGGCAATAATAGAATAGGCTTGGCTAATTATAAAACTGCCATCATTGGCGCCGTCGCGAACAAGCTTGAGGGCGATGCTTCTGGACAATGGCTGGGCAAGAGCGAGATCAAGGGCCCACCGGCCATGATAACAGTGCTGGCGGTACGGCCATCGCCAGATTTAAAAGGCTCAGCGGCAAAGTATTCTTTGTACGGCACAGTTGCAGCTAATTTGTTCGGAGATACCAATACATATGATTATATTGATACAATAGTATATGTTACCGGGAAGACCTCTGGGGTGTCGCTTCAAATACCATATAGAATCGTACGAAAGAGATAAGCAATGGAGTTATTAAATGCCTAATCAGTTTCAACCGTTTAATTTAAACACAGACATAACATCAACCAAAACACTGCTTCACGAAGCAATCCCCCTCACAGGGGCAATCTATGCGTTTGGAACAGGATCTTATATCGAAGAGAATATTAAAAACTTCGCTCACGGACAATTTCAGTCTGTATATGACTATCCTTATCTAAGTTCTTCGGCGAATCATATATTTGATCTCACAGTGGCTTATGACGAAACCTCGGATCTTTCTGCATCGACGTCTATTCAGAATGCGAAGAAGATTAACATGTATAACCAGATGACTCAAGTGCTTTTGGGATATAGCAAAGATACCGGAGAAGTTGTACAAAAATTTGAGTCTGATTTAAATATAAATGATGATAACAATTATATGACGTCTGTTTTCTTTGTTAACCTCTCAAGATTGATCACAAAAGATCAAATCAAAAAAGGCACTTTCACAATGACACTGGCAACCGGCTCATGGTCTTATGCCTTCAGCGCCGGCGCGGTTGAGATACTGGGCGATTACAATGCCGGCCCGGATGCTGGCACCGCCACGGTCATGGGCGGAGATTATGGCTTGCTTTATACGAGTTCTGCCCTCAATCTCGCCAACGACCCCCCAGCTCACGGCCTTATTTTCTATCAAGCGGGAGTTGTGGTTATAACAGCCTCCCTATTCCAGAACAGCGTGACCGACGGAGACAATTGGGCCAACAATCGATTCTCAGATCAAGTTGGTGATTTATACATCAATCAAAAATCAGTTCGTGACGCGCTAACTGGCTCAACGATCTCTGCATCGTGTAATGCTCTTCGACATAGAATTTGCGATATTTCTTTTAACAACACAACAGAGATCAATTCTAATATTTACTTTTGTCGTGTTCCCTGGAACAGATTTAATTATAGCACAAACCCAACATATGTGAGTGGCGCCCAGATTCAAGTTAAAAATCTAGCTAGCGACACGCCAATCTCGTACGTCACGACAATTGGTTTATATAATTCAGCCGGCGAATTGTTGGCCACAGCAAAGCTTTCTGAGCCGCTACGCAAAGACCCCACGAACGAACTGACTCTGCGCGTAAGGTTGGACTATTAGGGGGCTAAAATGACCCTTAAAAAGTTTACAGATAAAGATATTATCCTAAATACAATGAGGGCCTACCCAGAAGCTAGGTTCCTTATATTTGATGGCAAAGTTTACTATAATAGCATTCCGGACCAATCTGGCGCCATTTCCGCTGACGTTTACTGTGTGCCACAAGGTCATATAAGTTTATATGAATACAATATTGATAGGGTGATTAATCGTGGGATCCCCGGTGAGCCCACGACCGCAAAGTCGATTTACCCATTTATTACTAAGCAATCCGCCGGCGCCAGCTTTAGAACAGCGGGCAAAATTAGCTACACCAATGAATTTGTATATGGCGATATACTAACCAGTAGTTATCCAATGTCGGCTTCCATCACAAGAGAATATCTGCCCACTGCTGGCCAAAGAGATACCATCATCAATACACACACTGGAGAATCTACCGCCGGCGCGCCCATATACTCCCATTATTGGGCCTTAAAAAACAGATTAAATTTCTATGGCACGCTTAGCGAGCATTACAAAGTAAGCTCAAGCTATGATTTTGGACATCTCTCCGTGCGCACTGACCGTGATCCATGGAATAAGGACAATCAAACTATAAATCTTATATCGATACCGTCAATATTTTTCGGAACAAAAATTAATCCCGGCACCCTCTCGTTGAAATGGTATTTCACCGGCTCTCTTATAGGAGAACTGCAAGATTCTAAACAAAATGGAGAATTGATAGAAGTTGTTGGGAACAACACAGGCTCTGTGGCAGGCGTTGTGATGTATAACGAAGGATTTATTCTATTAACAGGATCGTGGAATTTGGGCGATGGAGCCCCAAGCATCCCAATTAAAGCTGATGGCACTAGCGATAGGCCAAAGTGGATTTATTTTGCCGCAGGAGCACTGGATGGGGTCACCCAAGCGACAGCTGGTGCTGATTTTGTCTCCGCCTCCTTTGATTTATCATTTAAGGGACAGACAGATACACAAGTTATGACCATGTTCACGCATGCGAGGAGGGGTGAAATAAACTACTCTAATAATCCCACATATATAAAATATGACCAAACAAAAGTTATCGTCTCGTCATCGACAACTTATCAAGAGAATCCAAACAAACTAATCGCCAACACCACAACTTCTAGTTATCAAGGGTTTGATAATGACTTTAAGAGACAGGTATATATTTCAAGAGTAGCGCTATATGATGAAAATAAGAATTTAATAGGAATTGCAACATTATCGAACCCAGTGCTCAAAAAAGAAGACGAAGATATTGCAATTAAATTAAAATTAGATATATAATAGAATCAAACAGAGCGTTAAATGGTTTTAGGAATCGACATCTCCACCAGCATTACTGGTTTTGCAATTATTAGCGATGGCCATCTATTGCATTATAGTTCAATTGATTTGCGAAAATATAAAGGTGTTTTTGCAAAGGCAGTTGCGCTGAGAGAATATCTAGAAGATTTTTTTGAAGCGTATCAATGCGACAATGAAGACGGCTGGGGCAAATCAAAATATCCTATTGAATACATTTATATTGAACAACCGTTGCATATGTTTATGAGAGGGAAATCGTCAGCAAAAACTCTTTCTACGCTTATGACATTTAATGGGATCGTATCTTGGATTATTTATGAGCTTTTTGAAATAGAGCCACAATATATCGCCGCCACCTCCGCGCGCAAACGCTGCGGCATTAAAGTAAAACGCGGCGAAAAAGCAAAACAAGTAGTTTTAAAGCATCTTTGTGAGCATGAGCCGGCATTTCATATAGAATATACAAAATACGGCAACCCCAAGCCAGAATCTTACGATCATGCAGATGCGATTGTAGTTGCGAAAGCGGGAGATATCATTGAGAAAAATTTGCAAATGGCTTAGACACAGGCTTCGTCACAAATTAGAACATTTTAAATTTTCTAATTTAATGGATACTTTGATGGAACATGGCAGAGCGCTTGTTATCATAATGATCACCTGGGAAATAATAGAAGACATTCTGTTTCCGATGCTTTTCATATTTTTAGGCCAACATGTACATCCGGTATTTTATGTTGGCGCCCCAGCAAGCTGGTTGCTATGTTTACATTGGATAGCAGTCCCAACATTATGGGGCATGTGGGTTAAAATTTCCAAGAAAAACTTATCTTGACTTCGGCTTCTGTGCATGTTATAGTATGTTTGAGGGCACATGAACAAGAAAGAAGCGAAGAAGATATTACATGAGACTCTTGGACACTACGCAGACAAAGGCAGCGAACTACTTTTCGCGTGTCCGGCATGCGATCACCATAAGCGCAAGCTCTCTGTTAATTTGGATAAAGATGCTTTTAAGTGTTGGATTTGTGATTATCGCGGCCGCAATATTAGGCGTCTTATTAGACGTTTTGGTTCGTATCTGCAACTACAGAAATGGGACGCAATATCGGACAGGACAGATATTGAAAGATTTGCTGACCTCTTTATGGAGCGAGTCGGTGGAGAAAGCAAAGAAAAAGTGGAACTCCCGGAGGAATTCATAAGCCTATCCGCAAAGGATACCCCAGCAACTGCTATCTATGCCCTTCGCTATCTGCAATCTCGCGGCCTAACAAAAGCCGACATTGTTAAGTGGAAGATCGGATATTGTTTTTCTGGGGAATATCGTGGGAGAATCATCATACCTTCATTTGACGATGATGGTGATTGCAGCTACTTTATTGCGAGATCTTATACAGGAGACTCGTACAAGTATAAAAACCCCAAAGTATCGAAGAACATTGTGTTCAACGAGCTATTTACTGATTGGAATTCAGACTTAACAATTGTTGAAGGAGCTTTTGATGCCATTATCGCCGGAAATGCTGTACCTATCTTGGGTAGCACGTTACGAACTGGTTCCGAATTGGTCCGAAAAATCGTCACAAACGATACCCCAACTTACATCGCGCTCGACCCCGATGCGCGAGAAAAAGAAAACAAAATTATTCAAACGCTTCTTCGATATGATATCGAAATGTATAAGATAGATGTGTCTGGATATGAGGATGTGGGCTCGATGACAAAAGAGGTATTCGAGGAAAGAAAGAATAACGCAACCTTTATCGATAGAGACAACTATTTATTAGTGAATTTGCTATCAGCAGTATAAGGAGCTTGATATGGCTATTAGAAAAAACAAGAAGAGAATTGATCCTCGCTACTTTTTAAACGAGACGACATATAGGGATCTGGACGAGAGCATGTACGGTACCTTTAAACAGCACTGGAAT
>Ga0181367_1000182_pt1 | contig 10257 bp, 10 predicted proteins | sample LowviralmetaG_FD_130089 | JGI IMG/M metagenome (GOLD analysis project Ga0181367, IMG submission 130089) | Marine viral communities from the Subarctic Pacific Ocean - ​Lowphox_02 viral metaG | ecosystem: Environmental > Aquatic > Marine > Oceanic | place: Subarctic Pacific Ocean | collected... | reverse complement strand
ATTAACTGGCGACATTGAACAAATAGATAATGTTTATGTCAATGAGACAACTAATGGCTTAGCACATGCAATTGAAAAATTTAAAGAGCACCCAATAGCCGGCCATGTTATGTTTAAGAAGGGCGAACGTTCCGAAGTTGCAACATTAGCAGCGAAAGTACTATAATAAAAAATATTTTAATATATACTATTAATAAGGAGACAACATGAGTGATAGTATTGAAGACATTGAGAAGGTGATTTCCGAACAGCAATTACATACAAATCCCCTTCTCGCGATGCCGGTAGAAAAGGATTCTGAACTTAAGGAATATCTTGTAGAATATGTAGGGACAAAACTAGATACTGAAGAGGTCACAGTCAACATGATAGCTGAAGTGATGGCAACTGATTTTCCTGAATTTGCATTTGCATTCGCTGAAGAAAATTATTTACGTGGCTATCAACAAGGATTGAACGATGCTGAGGGACTATATTCAAAAAGCCCAGAAACGACTAGTTGAAGAAGTAAAAAATTTTTACTCTCCCACGGGCATACATGTATACTTTAAAGATCATTTATATGATGAGGCTGTAGATGTTGAAAAGGTGGTTTCAAATTTGGAATCATTAATACCAACACAATTATTAAATGAAATTGAAATGATTATTGTTGGCCATTTTGATGAATTTGAAGAGAGAAATATAAACGCTTTTTATAAAGATGGCGCCATATACATTTCAAATATTCAAGACAGCGACGGTGATATGTTAGACGATCTAATACACGAAACCTCACATGCGGTAGAAATTGCATATGGGCAAGAAATTTATGCCGACAATAGAGTTAAAGATGAGTTTCTAAGAAAGCGTCTTCATTTGTACGATTTGCTATGGAGCGTTGGTTTTAAAGCACCTCGAAGTCTTTTCTTAGATACCGAGTATGATCAGCAATTTGATGAATTTTTATTCAAAGACGTTGGATATGATAAGCTGTCAAAAATATTGATGGGCTTATTCATTTCGCCATATGCAGCAACATCATTGAGCGAATATTTTGCAACTGGGTTCACAGAATTCTATATGCACCCAAACGAACATGACTTTTTTAAAAAGACAAGCCCGCAGCTATACAATAAAATGCAAAAAATAAATAATGAAGAATCCCTTGACAACGATTATCGATAGAGTTATAATATAGATTGTATAGGGAGAAATAATGTCACACATTTCATATTCTGAGCTTAAAGATTGGAATTTCTGTTCATTTTATCATAAGATCACACGAATTAATAAAATTGACGGCTTTAAAGGTAATGAGTATACCGCGTTTGGTACGGCCATGCACTCTGTCTGCGAAAAGAAACTACTTAAAGAAGATGTTGATGACGAGCAGTACTTTTTGGATACTTTTAGTGAGTGTATATCTGACTTACCTGATGACGTCAAGGTGGATAGCGGACTTATTGATCAAATGGTGGGACAGGGAAAAAGACTAGTTCCGCACATTGAGGCCGCCATGCATGATTATTTCGAAGAATTTGAAGTCTTAGGAAGTGAAATAGAACTTTACGAGCCTATTGAGAATGAAAATCATAGCTTTAAGGGTTTTATTGATGCTGTTGTAACGACACCGGATGGCAAGATTCATATTTTCGATTGGAAAACTTGCTCGTGGGGCTGGAATGCCCGCCGCCGAGCCGAACCAATGACCACGTACCAGCTTACTTTATATAAGCACTTCTTTTGTCAAAAAATGAATATTGATCCAAAAAATGTAGAAACGCATTTCGCACTACTTAAGAGAACAGCCAAAAATAATCACATAGAATTTTTTAGGGTAACAAGCGGACCCGTAAAAACTAAAAATGTGCTTAAACTTTTATCTATAGCGCTGTATAATATAAAAAATCAGCGATATATTAAGAACCGCTTATCGTGTACGTCTGGTTATGGCTGTAAATTTTACAAGACAGAACACTGTCCATAGAGGTATAAATGACAAAAAAGAAAATTTTGGTCATAGCTGACCATCCGTTATCGCCATCTGGCGTCGGCTCGCAAACAAAATACATGATCGAGGCGCTTCTCAAAACTGGTCGTTACCAGTTCGTATGTTTGGGAGGCGCTATTAAGCATGACAATTACAATCCCGTAAAGGTGGACCAGTGGGGGGATGACTGGATAATTTACCCAGTTAATGGATATGGAACTCATGAAATTATTCGTTCTGTATTACAAAAAGAGCGCCCGGATGCCCTCTGGTTCATGACCGACCCACGCTTTTATGAATGGTTGTGGGAAATTGAAAATGAAATTCGTGCAAATGTTCCAATGATTTATTATCATGTATGGGATAATACGCCTTATCCATATTTTAATGGAAAATATTATCGTTCTAATGATAAGGTTGTGTGCATATCAAAGGTCACTCATGATATTCTACAAAATGTAGCACCCGAGGTCGAGTCGTGTTACCTCCCCCACGCAGTTCATTCGGATATTTTCAAGCCCGCCATAGGAGAGGAAGACCGCATCAAAGTTAAAGAAGTCAAAGATACCATTTGTGATAGATCTTCTTTTGATAATAAAAATAAGAAGATTTTCTTCTGGAACAATAGGAACGCCCGGCGTAAGCAAAGTGGAACACTTATATGGTGGTTTAAGGAGTGGCTAGACAAAGTGGGCCACGAAAAGGCTAGCTTGCTCATGCACACTGACGCAAGAGATCCGCATGGCCAGGACCTGCCGGCCATTATTGATAGGCTTGGCCTAACCAATGGCCAGGTTTTGATATCGACTAATAAAGTATCCCAAGAAGAACTAGCTAATTTTTATAGAGCGGCCGATTATACAATTAACATTTCCGACGCCGAAGGCTTTGGATTGGCCACTCTAGAATCGTTAGCATGCGGGACGCCCATAATCATTAATATGACAGGTGGTCTCCAAGAGCAGGTTACCGATGGGACCAATTGGTTTGGATGGGGCATACAGCCCGCCAGCAAAGCTGTTATTGGCTCCCTGCAAGTGCCTTACATTTATGAAGATAGGATCAATCAACAAGATTTTGAAAATGTATTAACAAAGGCGCTTAAGCTTCCGAAGAAGAAATATGAAGCCATGTCCGCCCTTGGGCGCCAGCATGTATTAAAGAATTATAATTTTGAAAATTATGAGAAGCAATGGGTTCAAATCATGGATGATTTTACAGAGAAAAATGGCGCCTGGGAAACTAGAAAAAATTATAGCGCCTGGCAATTAATGGAGGTAGCATGAAATATAAGGTTATGTTGAAAGGCCCTGTGCTTACTAGAAGTGGATATGGAGAACAATCTCGGTTCGCTCTTAGGGCCTTGCGCTCTAGAGAAGACTTGTTTGATATTTATATTCAGCCACTTGCATGGGGAGCCACATCTTGGCTAAGCGAACAAACAGAAGAACGTCAATTTATTGATTCTACGATTGAGAAAACTATAGGGTTTATTCAACAAGGAGGAAAATTCGATCTTTCTGTGCAAGCCACAATTCCGAACGAGTTTGAAAAAATGGCCACAGTCGATATTGGATATACAGCTGGAATTGAAACAACAGCTTGTTCGGCAGAGTGGCTGCAAAAAGTTAATGATATCGTTGATAAAGTTATAGTTGTTTCTAGCTTTTCAAAAACAGCTTTTATGAATTCTGAATATACCGGTGAAATTAATGGAACCCCTACGACTTTAAAACTACAAAAGCCCATCGAGCATGTCAACTACGCTGTTAAAGAATTCGAAGACCTGCCAGAATTGGGTATAAAACTTGATTATGATTTTAATTTTCCTGCCATGGCCCAGTGGGGCCCCCGCAAAAATCTTCCGAACACGGTACAGTGGTTTGTTCAGGAGTTCCACAATGAAAAAGTAGGATTAGTAGTAAAAACTAACATGGCCAAAAACTGTCTAATGGATCGAGAAATCATGCTTCATCGATTAAAAGAACAACTACATCAAAAATATCCGGATAAGGTTTGTAAGATTTATTTACTGCATGGGGATATGTCTGAAGAAGAGATTCATTCTCTATATAAACATCCGCAAATTAAAGCAAAATTGGCATTGCCGCATGGAGAGGGATTTGGACTGCCCCTTTTCGAAGCTGCATATAGTGGCCTCCCAGTTGTGGCCACGGGCTGGTCTGGCCAATTGGATTTCTTAGTTGACGAAGATGGCAATGAATATTTTTATAATGTCGCATTCGACATAAGACAAGTACCAGACGAAGTTGTATGGGAGAATGTGTTGATTAAGGAATCGATGTGGGCATATCCCCGTGAAGCTTCCGCCAAGGAGCAAATGAGGGCATGTTATAATGACATTGTTTCTGGCCACAAAATGACGGCGATAGAGTACGCTTCTGAGCTTAAGGAAAGATTTAGCAAAGAAAAGATGTACGGCAAATTTGTTGATTTAGTCATGAGTTGTGCACCCGAGCAGACAACTGTGAATGATATGGACGAAATTGAGAGGCTATTTGCAGAGGCCGCGCTATAATGGTAGTTTTTGTTTCTGATCTGTTTGTTAAGGATTATGTTGGCGGCGGGGAACTATCAACCCAGAGTTTGATAGAGACATGTCTTTTGCCAGTGGCACAAGTTAATTCAAGATTTTTAACATTAGAAATTATGAAACAACACAAAGATGCATTTTGGGTATTTGGCAATTTTAGCGAACTTAAGCTTGAATGTTTGGTATACGCGATTAAGAATTTGAATTACTCAGTCTTAGAATATGATTATAAGTTCTGCAGATATAGATCGCCAGAGAAGCATGTCACAGAAGAAGGCGCCTGTGATTGTGAAAACGGGCCTATGGCAAAGGCCACAACGATGTTTTTAATGCACGCCAAGGCAATGTGGTGGATGAGCCATAATCAAATGCAAAAATATCTTGATAAATTTGAATTTTTAAAAAAAGCAAACAATAGAGTTTTAAGCTCAATATTCTGCGAACAAACTCTAAACTATATTACTAGTTTAGAATATTCAAAAAAGAATAACAAATATTTAATCTTAAATTCGAATTCTTGGATCAAAGGAACCAATGACGCTGTTCTTTACGCCAAGCAGAATGATTTAGAATATGAACTTGTATGGGGTCTGGAATACAAGGAATTACTACAGAAGCTAGCTGTATCGAAAGGAATCATTTTTCTTCCCAAAGGCGGCGACACTTGCCCACGTTTTACAATAGAAGCGAAATTGCTTGATTGCGATCTTATATTAAATGACAATGTGCAGCATCGAGACGAAGAATGGTTCGCAACGCGAGAAAACTGCCTTGAATATATGCGTGACCGCCCGGAGACATTTTGGGATCAGGTCGAGGAAGTGTGGGGCCTGCAAACGCCCACAACCTCAGAGCAAAAACCCACCCAGACGTTCAGAATCATAGTGCCTTTCTACAATGCAGAAGGCTTTATTAGTAGGTGTATTTATAGCCTAAAACGTCAGCAGAATAAGAATTTTAAGTGCTACCTGATTGACGACGTATCAGATGATAAATCAGGGACTATCGCGGCACTATACACAGAAGATGATGACAGATTTATTTTTATTCAGAATGAAGATAAGAAATATGCACTTGGCAACATCGCCGAAACAATTGACTCAATTGATGATATCGATGAAAATGATATTATTGTTCTTCTAGATGGTGATGATTGGCTTCCTTCGAGTAATGTTCTTAGCCATTTAGAGAAAATTTATAATGAAAAAGATTGCTTGATGACCTATGGAAGCTATGTTTATGCGCCCCATGGAAACAAGGGGGTCGAGCCATCAGAATATCCCGATGACGTTATTCAAAATAATTCTTATAGAACCGATCAGTGGCGCGCCTCACATTTAAGGACATTTAAATATAGTGTTTGGAGCAACGTAAATCATGATGATTTAAAAAACGAAGAAGGATATTATAAAGTCGCATACGATCAGGCTATAATGCTTCCACTGCTTGAAATGTCAGGAGAGAGAGCCGCCTATATACCCGAGATTATGCACGTTTATAACCGCATAAATCCGTTGAATGTTGATAAAACAAAACAAAAAGAACAACATCAAACAGCTCTCGCAGTAAGATCAAAAGAGCCATATCAAAGATTATAGAATGAAACCCTATCTATTTTTACATATCCCTAAGACTGGAGGCACTTCTATAGCAGAGGTATTGCCCCATGGGCGCACTACCAGCGAACCCCTTCAGTGTCGATTAAGACAGACGTTTACTCCCGTAGGTTATGGGGCAAAGCCGCATCATTATACTCTTGAACAATATGAGAAATGTGGTATTACAAAGATAAAAGACTTTAATAATTTATATAAATTTGCTTTTGTTAGAAATCCATGGGATAGGGTGGTTTCAATGTATGCTCATTTTTTGCGCGCCGGCTCTTTTTATATATATCCTGATAGCCCGCACTTTTCTTCGCGATTAAATTTCGTAAAATTTGTACGAGATATGATGAGTACACTCGAAAAGGATCTGCATTACCTCCGCTATGAAGGCCATGTTGTGCCACAGATAAAATATACTCATGATTCCGAAGGGAATCAAATAATTGATTTTATTGGAAAATATGAGACAATAACAAAAGATCTTGGAAGACTAAATGAGATATGTGACTGGGGCTTATCAGAAATAAGAATTCCACATCTAAACAAGGCTGACAAAGAGTATAAAGATTATAGAGATTATTATTATGATGGCCACAATATCACCAAAGAGATAGTAGCAGAGATATTCGCTGCCGAAATTGAATTATATGGATATGAATTTTGAATATCGTTTTGGAGAATGTTAATCTAAGCAGTAATTCTGGCCCAAACTCGTTTGGACAGAAGTTGTTTAAGTATATGCCGTCTTTAGGGGTTACGTTTGAAAACACCCCCGAGCCAGACGCCTACCTTTGTTTTATAGAATCTGGTAGACGCACCCACAATGCCCCCCTATACCAACGGCTCGACGGCATATACTTTAACACTTCTGCGAATTATGACGCGCAAAATTCAAACATTAAGAGAACCTATGAAATGGCTGAGGGAGTAATCTTTCAATCAAATTTCAATAAAGAATTAACTTTTAACTATTTTGGAGAACATAAGAATTATGCAATTATCCATAATGGGGCTGACACAAAGATGATTGACGAAATTGAAAAAATCAATATCGATAAATATGAAACAATATGGTCTTGTGCCTCGTCATGGCGTCCCCACAAAAGATTAGATGAAAACATAAGATATTTTCTTGAAAACTCCGAACCAGAAGACGGCTTAATCGTGGCTGGTAGTGTTGACAAAAGATGCGAACATGATAGAATTCATTATGTGGGTCAGCTAAACACACAAAAGCTTTTTTCTCTTTACAAGGCTTCTAAATACTTCTTACATTTAGCTTGGCTGGATCATTGTCCAAATGTCGTGGTAGATGCAAAGGCATGTGGCTGTCAGATAATCTGCTCTTCGGCCGGCGGCACAAAAGAAGTTGCGGGAGAAGATGCAACGGTAATCCAAGAGGGCGAATGGGACTTCTCCCCGGTAGAGCTATATAAGCCCCCCCCTTTGGCCTTTTCTAATAAAGTTAAAAATAAGTGGCATACAAACGATGAATACGATATGTTATCGGTATCGAAAAAATATTATAATTTTATAAATGGTGGATTAAATGGGCGAAATTAAACTACTTGATTTAACCAGACAGTACGAAATCATAAAAGATGAAGTTGTGCCTGTTGTGCTGGAGATCATGGAATCACAAAGCTTTGTGAGCGGCCCAGTAGTAGAAAACTTTGAAAATTGTTTTGCCGATTTCTGCGGCACCAAGTTTGCAGTAGGTTGCAGTTCCGGAACCGATGCATTGATAATGGCATTGATCGCTTTAAATATTGGATGTGAGGATGAAGTTATCACAACTCCCTTTACATTTTTTGCAACGGTAGAATCAATTATCAGAGTAGGAGCTAAACCTGTATTTGTTGATGTTGATTATGAAACATTCAACATTGACACATCTAAAATTGAAGAGGCAATAACAGAAAAAACAAAAGCTATTATTCCGGTTCACTTGTTTGGGCAATGCGTTAATATGGATGAAATTACTCGTATTGCCAAAAAGCATGATTTAAAGGTTATAGAAGATGCCGCGCAAGCTGTGGGCGCAGAGTGGAATAAACAACGTGCAGGCTCAATGGGCGATTTGGGCTGCTTTAGTTTTTTTCCAGCTAAAAATCTGGGCGCTTATGGCGATGGTGGCATGGCAACTACCGATGATCAAGAATTATACGAAAAAATGATAAAAACGCGCCAACATGGAATTGATATGAAAAATCCTTATAATTCTGAGCATATTGGCGGCAATTTTAGATTAGATGCCTTGCAAGCAGGGGTTTTGAATGTTAAATTAAAATATATTGAGTTATGGTCTCAGCAAAGGCTGGAAAATGCTCGGAAATATAATTCGCGGTTTAATGAATATAGGTTAAATCAAGACTATAGCGGCCCTGTGCCCCCGCATATAAACCCAGAGGGCCGTCATGTTTTTAATCAATATGTCATTAAGAGTCACAAAAGAGACATTTTCAAGAGAAAGCTTGATGCCGCCGGCATTGGACATAACATATATTATCCATATCCTATCCACACACAAGGCTGCATGCTGTCATTAGGATACAAAGAGGGAGATTTTCCTATTTGTGAAAAGCTTTGCAAGCAAGTTCTGGCACTTCCAATTTATCCAGAATTGACGGATGATGAAATTAATCGTGTTGCTGATATTCTAGAAGAGGAATAAAGCACATACAAAACTATAAACATGTTTGATATAATCATAACCAAAGGAGAGCAATTGTGAATAACAAAAAAGCAAAGAGGTATTTGGTGACCGGCGGTGCCGGCTTTATTGGTTCGCACCTATGTAAAGAGCTTTTAGAAGCTGGACACCACGTAACTTGTGTAGATAATTTTTATAACGGTAACCTCAATAATATTCGAGGACTTTTTAACAACAAGAATTTTTACTTTGTTGAAGAAGATGTTTTAAATTTTGATAAAATTAAAGAATTGGCGAAAAGCTGTGAGCATATTTTCCATCTTGCAGCTCAAATTCATGTTGAAAAATCTATTATTCGACCAACTGAGACCATGAGGATCAATTTAGAAGGCACCAAAAACCTCCTTCAGATATGTACCGAAAATAAAGAAATCTCGATGACTCTCGCATCTTCTGCGGAAGTTTATGGTGAAGCTCCGGGTGCACACTCTGAAAGATCGCCTCTCAATCCTCAATCGCCGTACGCCGCCTCGAAAGTCGCTGCCGAGGCACTTTGCATCTCTTATTATTATACGTATGGCTCTAACGTGCGTGTTATTAGAAACTTTAATACTTTTGGCCCGAGACAGAAATCTTCTGGATACGGTTCGGTTATTTCTATATTTTGCCGCCGAGCACTCGACAATAAACCACTAATAATTTATGGCGATGGGTTACAAACAAGAGATTACCAATATATTGAAGATGCTATTGGGGGTTATATACTTTCTGAAGAATTGCCGGCCGGCGAAATTATTAATACCGGTTTCGGCATAGATCACAAGATTGTAGATATTGCAAAAACAATTATCGATATTTGTGACTCAGATTCTACTATTGTTTTTGCCGACCCACGCCCGGGCGAGGTGCACAAACTGCGAAGTAATATTGATAAGCTTAGAGGCTTTGGCTTCGAACCAAAGAACACCCTTAGAGAGGGCCTAGAAAAGTATATTGAATGGTTACAAAAATATGATTTAGATAGTTTAGGAGTTATGAAATGAGCAAATATAAAGCATGTATTAATATTCTCTCATCAAGAGAGCGATGTATCAAGCCGTGCGTTAAATCACTGTGGGATCACTGGAATCACAAGTATGATTACCCAGTATATGTTTATTATTTTGATGACATTTATGATTCCGAAGACTTTAGGCAGGAGGTAAGAAACGAAACAAGCCAAAATGTACATTTCTTGTCTATTCCATATGAAACGCCCAAACATGTTCCCGATAGTGAGTTGTTTTATAATCGAAACGATCTTTGGTATTCCAGAACTCAGTTTCCTATTACAAGAAAAGGTTATTTACACATGTGTCACTTCATGACCAATTTTTACAAGTATCCTAATACTGAATTTCATGAATATGATTATGTTTTAAGTATCGACGATGAGTCTTGTTTTAATAAGGAAGTTCCATATGATTTTTTT
>Ga0181367_1000180_pt1 | contig 10293 bp, 5 predicted proteins | sample LowviralmetaG_FD_130089 | JGI IMG/M metagenome (GOLD analysis project Ga0181367, IMG submission 130089) | Marine viral communities from the Subarctic Pacific Ocean - ​Lowphox_02 viral metaG | ecosystem: Environmental > Aquatic > Marine > Oceanic | place: Subarctic Pacific Ocean | collected... | reverse complement strand
TCAATCCCGTTAGCCACTACGAATAGTGACGGATTAATGTCAGCATCCGACAAAAGGATGCTGGATAAGGTTCCTGCTGTAGGTGGATCGTTTGGGTTGGTCGTCGATACCAAACTACTTCTACAGAGTCCAACAAACCCAGAAGGTGTTATTCAGGGAGATATTCAACTCAAAAGTGAGAGTCTGGATATCATCTGTGTTGGCCCGGACAAAGTCAAACTGAACTGTTCTGTTCCACCAGAATTGGAATGTTTATCACCGAATGGGGAACCGCCAGGATTATTATTCAAATTGAATGATAAATTTCTAGACACCCTTATAGTCGACTTACCGGGTCCACTAGGTAAGACTGGAGATACTGGTGACGTTGGCAATCAAGGCAATCACGGATTTAGTGATGGCCCAAAGGGAGATGACGGAGAGCAAGGCGAGAGTATCGATGAGTTGTGTGAATTGACCGATTTGAAGTACAATGATATCACAGGAATCGCTGATACTGCTATTGTTGGGATGGAACTAATTGACGATGATGGGCATGGCTGTAAATTAATCGTCACCAAGTCCAAGCTCAATGTTGCTGAGGACGAACCGGCTGAGAAAATAATCGCTAGTGCTATTAGTCGTTCTGTGGTGTATGCCCCCGATCCAGATGCAGATACCTGTGATATTACAAGGTTGGATGACTTCACTTTTGCCCAGCCTCCTGGTGATACAACACCGTTGAATATACAATTGCTGCGTCTGCCTAAGGGATCGAACGAGCATGAAGATGAACCAATTGGCTTCAATGGAACCATGAATCTACAAGGGTTTGTGGGAGATATTGTTACTGAATACAAGAGCCGTTTGACAAAGCTGGATGAGACTTGGGGCAAACAAGTCAAGAGTTACGTTGAGTCAATTGATGATAAGGCTAGGGGGATCTTGTCAGGTTTGGCCGACGATTTGGCTCAGTGTGAATTTGATTTGCCAGCTGTTGAGTATTGCATTACTTTTACTGGGTGTGGTGTGACACCGACGCCGCCTCCGCCTTCACCGCCACCGACGCCGCCTCCAAGTCCATCAGCGGCAGCATCTGCTAGAGCTGGTGTTGGTCCGTTGAAGATTGGTAGTCGAAAAGCATCATCTGTCCAGATGGGTCAGAGACGGTGGAGGGTTAATTCATGACCACCGCTAATTACACATTATTTCCAGCTGATCCGAAGCATGAAGATATCTTCGAGCTACGGCCGGGATTGTTGTATCAATTTGATGCTGGTGTGAATTCATGGGTCAGAATCGTTTCAAGCAATTTGATTCTGCCGTTGGTTAGCAATATTGCTGATGGTGCGATGGCCGCATTAGACTTGAAAAAGTTGAATCGGTTGGTCATTCCGCCGCCACGGTCTACGATTGTTGGTAATGATTGTGTCGCACCATTCCAATCTGGTGCTATTGGGTTGTTTGGTGGCGATAATTTTGTGAATGTGGAGGGTGACCTATCCTTGCAGAATATTGATTCTGTTGGTGATGTTATCAATGAAGAATTCCCGTTCCAAATTCATCAACATACTTATGGGTATGACTTTAATCTCGACATCCCGTTATTAGTGGCTGAACTCAATAGGAGAGGCCAACTAGATACTACTGGTACTATTGGGAAAAGAGGTGTAAAGGGTGCTGAGGGCGAACCGGGTCTAGACGAAATCCTCACTGGTCCTCAGGGTGACGGGGGTGAGCGTGGTAATGCTCCCGAGTGTGTGTGGGCTATTGAACCGGAAGCTGTTCAAGCTCAACCGTTACCTAGCTTGGATAGGGCTTTAGTGGAGGCCCGTCTTATTCCGAGTGTTACGTTTCCAACTGATCCGACTAAGTTTAGTATTGAGCTTGATCGCCAGGTAATTGGGCGTGATAATGCTACTACTAGTCGTTTCATGGTTCGTCAGCGTGATAGTTTGTGGGTTCTAGCTGTTGCCAGTATATCGGGTACGGCTCAAGAAATTTTTTACTTTGACGTTGAACCATTGATTGAGACGGTTCGGCAGAAATTTTTGGCTGAAGTTGAATTATTGAAAAAGGGTTATGAGGATATTGTAGCCTTTTGGATTCAGACGATGTCTGATTTGTTTGATGAGCAGAAGGATGCATTATGTTGTGCTTTAGAGTGTTGTCGTTCTCGTTCTAAGAGTACTCAGCTTCGACAGCATATGGAATCTGTTGCCGCTTCTGCTTTGCCAAATGCGAAGATTAATCTCTCTGGTCGCAAGAGTGATGAGGCTGAAGAGATTCCAAGCACAAAGTTGCTTAGTGACTCTGAATGTTATGATCCGTTGATCAAAGCGGATGAAGCATGTGGTTCTAGCGGCGGTGGAGACGATACGCTTGAAATCGACGATTCAGATAAAGACCCGGTAGTATGTGATTCTGGTATGGATGTTGTGTTCGTTTTAGACGACACAAGTAGTATGTCAAAAACCATCAACGAGATGAAATCACAAGTTAGGGATTATGTCAATCACATCAAGAGTATTAGTGGTGGTAATTACCGACTTGGTCTGATCACGTTTAAAGACGCTGACGAAATAGACATTGATGTTGGCATGTCTGACAACAATGAGGCTCAATTTATAGCTGGTATGGGTTCAGTAATAGCTAGTGGTGGTGGTGACGGTCCTGAAGCTCATGTTGAAGCGACACAACAAGCTGTTGATGGTGATGCTGGTAATTGGCGACCTACTTCGGCTAAGATTATTATCACAATTACCGATAGTCGGCCTGGTGCTGGTGATACTGCAGCTATCCCGGTTGCGAATAAGGCTAAATCACAAGATATTAGGATTAGTGGGATTCAAGTACCTGTTAGTGGTGGTGGCTTTTTGAAAGGTCCGGAGGTTTCGCTGAAGTATTACACCAGCATCACCGGTGGTGTTTTCATCAAATCGAGTAGTAATCGAGCAGAAGATGCTATTATTGATGGTGCTTTGACGGTTTGTAAAGAGGGAGGGGATGACGGAGGACTTCCAGTTGTGAAGTCTGATTTTACAGTTAAATTAGCTGTTGATCCGATAATCAATGCGGGTTCCGCTAATAATGGGGCCTCAGTCGAGATTCCGGCTGGTGATTATGTTGCGACTATTATTGGTGCTTCTGCGTCGGTCAATGGCATGCATAAGTCCAATGTCCGTCTTCAGTACGCTAAGGATGGCCAAAGGAGAGCTTCCAATTTCTTGGATAAAGGTGAGTTCTCGGCATTGATTGATGGTCGCAATGCTTATGAGGGTTTGACACTTCCCTTCTCTCATGATGGTGGCACAGCGTCCTTTTATTTCCCGATTATTCCGCAGAAGAGAGCTGCTGGGGAAGTCCAAATCCAGATTCAGCAAGCTACTCCTATAGTCCAAAAGGCTGCTGTGGAGGTGGAGGAACAACCTAAAACTAGAAAGCGTCCACGTAAGACTGAAAAGATTATTCCTGTGTCTGATGGGACATTGACTTGTTTATTGGATACATCTCATTTGAGATGGTATGAGCGTGGTTGGCAAACTGGTAATTGTTGTGGTTTGGTTGTTGATCTTGGAGGTCAAGAATATATTGTCGTCAAGAGATCCTTGGATGGTGATGATAATTGCGGTGGTGGTGAGAATGACTCGACACCGTGCATTAAAGCTTTCAAGGAGAAATATGGTCACCCATCGTTTGCTTGGCCTACGTTGGATGGTAAGACTTTTGCACCTATTCAAGATGTTGATCAGGTGTCATTCCGATATGATCAGACACTGAATGACTTGGTGGCACAACGGATCGCGGCTTCGGAGTACAATAGTCCTAAAGGGAATCCTAATGGTATTCGCCATTTGACTTTCCAGTTGATGACTATTCTATTCCCGACTGTGTAACGGAGCCCCTTATCAAGATTCTTGTTGAGCAGTTTTGCACTCTCGCAACTTCTCCATCCTGGCAATCGTGGTTATACCATTTCAACCAGGAATTACATGCCTCATATGTTAAGAGTCTTCGTGCTTCATCTGGGTGCAATGCTAATCGTGAGTTGATGTCTAAGACGCTGGGTACTATCGGTGATAAGGGTGGTTCAGAGCGGTTGACCAAATTCTTGCGGAAGTATTATCCGCAGATGATTAAAGATGATATTTCTGCTGCTGATCGTGTTGGTGATGCGGACTCAATTAATAGGCATCAGATTTTCACTTCTTATTCTCCTGGGATTTTGACATATCCGAGGAGAATAATTCTTGTGGGACCATTACATGAATTACGGAAAGAAGTGGGTGAATTTGTTTTAGATAAACCAGTTCATGATAGCATTCTTGTTGATGATCGAGCTTATATCGAGTATCTTGAGAAATCTGATATGCACCTCAAAGACTCGATTCCGATGAAGAATTGGCAAATTGCTGCCTACCGCAACAAACATAAGTTATGATGGTGTTTCACCACCAACAACAGACATATCCTCTCCACCATATCCATAAATATGAATTGTCGTATTATTGAGGCTTAATATGTCTTTTAGTAACGATTGGTTTAATAATAAGTTGGATCGTGTGTTGGTTGAGGATTCGTCTGTTGATTGGCCGGTTGCTTTTGCTGTTGTGATGAAAACTCCTGAGTCTTTATATTATCATTGTTTGGTGATTACTGGGGTTGAGGATCCGCAAGTGCTTCCTAGTATTCCTGGCGTTTCTGATGAAATCACTGGTGTGGGTGTGCAGACGGAGAAATATTTTGCTAAGAGGATTAGTGAAGTTCCGAAAAATCAGAATACTATTGGTGATTTGTTAAAGGTTGTTGATTTAGATGAATTTCATGGGCATGCTACGAGTAAGTCGGATAAGAAGAAGTTTAAGGAGATGGGTGTGAATTTTGGTGGGTCGTTTGGTGATGATTTTGATGATGCGTTACAATATTCAGTATATGAGTATGGGTCTGATTTACATAATGATTATAGTGTTCTTGAGCATCAATTCAAGTTGATGGGTTTTGACTCTCCTGAGAGTTGGTCTATTTCTGTTGTTCATGATCCTTATGGTTTTAAGAAGTGGTTTCAACTGGGATTTAGGGATTCTGATTTGTCGCCTTCGCCAGAGTTAAGTCGTTGGCAAGATATTTCTAATATGCCTGATGCTCCTGATGAAGATAGGGAGCGGCGTGAGAATGATTTGGATTTTGATCCTCCTGGCGAGTGGGACTCTGAGAACGATGATCCTGGTGAGTTTGAATAAGTGATGATCCTGGTGAGTTTGAATAAGTTATGAAATTGTCGTATATTATTGAGGCTGACGTGTCGCATCCAGGATCCTGGTGAACTATGACCAAAGTACCAGATATGCCCGAAGTTGATCCCGATGATGGTGAGGTCGAACGTCACGACGCCCATTATCGGTTGAATCCATCTGGCCATAAGGAATTAGTGGTCAAGAAGAAGGGTGAACAGGATGAGGAAACTCTCAATGAGTTGGCCGAGGATTTGATGGAGATGGCCGGTGATTATGAGGGATTGGAGGACGCCGATAAATTCGAGGGCGATTTTGTGTGTGATAATTGTGGCGAGAAAGGCAATTACTTCTCCATGGGTAGTGCGATGTGTGACGCGCGCGGGAGAGATAATTGCGAAGCAGTTCTCTGTGCGCATTGTGCCAAGAACATAGAGAAGACTAAATGGAATATCGAAGTCTGTTCCTCTTCTCATTGTTATCAATGTCCGCGATGCTTTACTGTTGGTGAGAGTATTACTTTTGGTGGTCCGGCTCCCGCTATGTCTCCTGAACAGCAGGGATACCAGCGTAACGTAAATAATGTCACTCCTCAGGGGATGGCTGATAATGGGCCACTGTTGGTTGCTGGTGATCATGAGGCGATTAGGAATGCTGGTGATTCTCCAAATAATCTGACATCTACTACGGCCCAGGCGGCTGATGGTCCTGAACGTTCTCGTGCAAAATCTAGAATAGGCGTGAGGAACAAGTTAGGCATTGGGCCTCGAAACAAATATATTGCAGGAAACAGAGGCGATGGTGGTGATGGTATCGATTACGGAGCTACCCACTCTGAATCGTTTACTGGGACGGCGGCCATTGCGATTGGCACTTACGACGTCTTGGATGACGATGAAGACGAAGACACCGACACTTCGGAGAGTCTAATGGCAAATAAGAAGAGAATTCTAAATGAGTGGGAACCGAAATTTGCCGGTGGTGGCGATTACGATCCCGGTGATTACCAAATGCCAAGCCCGACTGGTGATGGTGTAGCCGAGCGAAAGCCCAAACAGGACAAGGTTGGTGCTTATGACACGGATACTTCCAATTCCGGTCAAGAGTGGCCCCGTGACCATAACGAAACTGCCGCGATGTGTGACGTCGACGATGACGGCGTTGAGAACAAGCCCCAAGGCAGCCATGAGTCCAGCGTTGGCGACCCCAAAGACGGTCACCAAGAAGAAATGGGACACAATTGGCCAGACGAAGCCAAGAACAGTGGAAGTGGTGTTGCCGAGCCTTTCGAAGGAAAGCGTTGGAGCGACGGCGGAACTCTCAAGGGAAGTGGTCAAAACGAACTTGACAATTCCGGCCCAGCTCAAAAAATGCCAAGTTCCGGTATTATCACCGGTGTAAGTGGCCCCCAACTCGGTGAGCCGCAAGAAGGTAAATGGACGCCTGGTCTCTTCGCAACAATGATGGAAGGCGACGTCAGCCTTCAACGACTATTCAATTCATATGCGGCCGATGGTCGCGAAGCAGTTTGTGTCGAAGACTTCCAAATGCTCATCCGAGCCCACGGCTCTGGCAAGCAAATCGACGAACAATCCTTGATGCAGCTGATGAGTGAGAACCAGCAATTCCTATTCTACGAGGGAACAGACGCGAACGGCCCATATTGGGTTCCGACTCCACTCGCGGAAGGCAAACCATTCCCAGGTGCAGCAGAACCGTTTGGCAGTGATTCCAACGGTGATGATTCGGATTCTGACGATTCTGATGATTCTGACTCCAGTAGTGGGAAACCATGGGAAAGCGGCTCTTCAGACGATAGTGACGATGACAGCGGGAAACCGTGGGAAAGCCGTCAGCGTGGTCGTGCTATTTCAGAGGGCAGGTCTCGCCGCCCTTTTGGCCAAACGATCAACGAACTCCAACGTAGACCACCAGAACGAGAAGTTGATCTTTATCGAGGTGGTATCACTGACGATCCCAGTATTACACCTAATTTCGACGACCCAGGAATGGGCGGTCCGGAAATGGGTATGGGTGGTCCAGAAATGGGTATGGGCATGGATGGTCCAGGAGGCCCAGGAATGGGTATGAGGCGTTCGGAAATGGGTATGGGCGCAGCACTAGATGCGTGCCCGGAGTGCGATTACAACGGACCAGGAGGAGAAGAATCCTGCCCCGAGTGCGGTGCCATGATAGGTGACATGGGGGAAGAAGCCATTTACGGTGATGGCGGAATGACGCCAAACATCGGAACTCCAGAAGACGTGGACGACGACGATGAGTTTTTTGCCAGTGGCGATTATGACGAAGATGAAATCACAGAATGGAGCGATAGTCGACCTCGTGATAATTTCTATGACAGGTTCTACGATGCAGACGCAGACCCCGACAACTTAGAATTCTGTATGCCCGAGTTCGGATCCGTCTCGGATGCCGACTATTGTGGTCTCGACGATCACGAAGCATACGACGAACACCGAGATCCCACTGGCCAAGACGAAGTATGGGAATCGCCTGAAGATCCCGGCGATGATGACGACTCTACGGCAATGTTTAGAGCGGCGGCCAACCGACCGCGAGCTGCAAAACGAACAGGTCAAGGAACTCGAAGGGAGCGAGAAAACTTCAACGAATCATTGCGAAACTTCATGACTTCGGCTAGAAATATTATTGGCCACAATAAGGGTCAACACCGGGGTAGTATTGCTGAAGCATTGAACCAGTCATGGGATTACTACGCCGGTCGTATCAACCCGAATCGTTGTTCGGAAAAAGTCCAAAATAGCCTCGTAGAGTTGATGGATAAATTCCCTGGATTTAGCCCAATTGCTGAAGACAATGAATTCACTGACAGTCCCGAAAGCAAGGCCATGGATTCGTCTGAAGGCTCTGCAATCGGTGGCGGCGGGAGTGGTAGTAACAAATCATCATTCTTGCCAGAGGCCGATAGCGACACCAGCGATGAAGGTGAAGCATGGCCGCGATCTCACAAGCAACAAAGTTCGCCTGAAGAGACCCCGATTATCAAGGGTACTGAAAAGGGTATGACTGGTACAGGCACGAACGCCAAGACGGTCAAAGAGAATGTTGCCCGATTGTCCAAGCAAGTCAAGAAATGCCTGAACGAAGGTATCAAAGGACTTAGAGGCGGTAGATTTGATGTTCGCTTTACTTGTCTTGTGCAAGAGAGTAATGGCAAGATTAACAGAACTAAGACTAGAGTTCGATTGGCGGAAGCATTGGCCGATGCCGAGGAACTTCTGCAAGTCTACCCGGCGGATCAAGTGGTGCTGGAGAGTTACTTCGGGCGTGGTGGAAGTTGCCTGAGGAAGTATGACATTCCGCTATCTCCGGTTAAGGCTCGTGGACCGTTGGTCTCTGGTGACAAAGCATTATTCCGCTTCAATCGGACCGCTGAACGATATGCCCAGAATCTTGTGTCTGAAGGATTCTCTTGCAGAGTCGGAAGTCACAATTGGGGACAAGCGGTACAAGTTCTCACTGAGAAGCGAAAGTGGGCCAGTAAGACAAAGCTTAATGGTTCCACGATGACCGAATCGACGCATGCCCGACAGTCACGACGCCGAGCACGACGACGCCGAGCACGACGACGCCCCGCGATGGCCTGAGCCGACACGACACTTTTCAGGTCGACAGCAACCGCACCTTCAAGAGCCACCCTTAGCGGTGGCTCTTGTCGTAGGTACCCACAGAAAGCCGTTCGTTATATCTTCCTTGTACATAACGGCGTCAAATCGGCCGAGCATAGTCTGCTCTATAGAAGTGTCAGGGAGAGCCAAGGAAACGCCTCGTGAATTATCCAGTCGCCAATCTGGAAGAGAAGGGGGATACAATCTATATCAGATTGTATAATCACCCAGAGATAGAATCATTGGACAGCAAAGAAATTGCTGAAAGATGTAGTGGGTTTGAATCTTTCAAGATCGAAATAGAACAAACACCACTGCATATTGTCCAATTGGTCCACGACTTAAGGCAGACCGGTTACAAGGTTATCTCCCACCCAATTCAATCGTGATAACGGACCTCATCACTTGGCTTCGGCCAGTTGATATTAATAGCTTGCGTAACAATTTCTTCCAGTGCTGGGGGCAAACCCATCACCCATTCTCCAGTGCGAGGATCGCCCCCGTTAAGAAGCCCCGTAGTAGATCTCAACTTGCCGCCCTTGAGAGCTTTCTTGACGTGTTGGATTATATTATCGACCGCACTGCTACCAAGTATGTCGCTCTTCGCAATAACTAATTTGGAGAGGAAGACTGCTGATAGAGAGGTCATAAAATCAAAAGGTTTATCATCTTGATTCATGAACTCGGTCCAATTATGGTTGGCGAGCAGGTAGAGGTCACCGCGTTGCTTCGCGTCACTCTCATCATCCTTTTTGAAAATGGCGTAGAGAGGTCCGCTATTCAAATAGGACTGAGCGGTTGTAGGGCTTGCTACACAATAACTGGTTCCTGTAGCTAATTTCGATAGGGCCATAGCAGTTGGGGTAACAGTATGGGCATTTTCTGGATTTGCGTCTGGGGCGGCCCATAATGGTACCCATGATGCTTCGATTTCTTGGCCGTGTTGTCCAACCGCAGTTTTTTTCGATACTACTTCAATGCCTTTAGTGATTTCACCATTTGCTGCTTGGAAGGGTGAGGAGTCGAATAGGAGGACTGTGAATTTTTTGTCTTTATAGAATAGGTCCACTCCTTGTTTTTTTACCCATACCCACCAGGTTTTTAGATTATTTGGCTCGTCAGGTTGTGTCAGTCCTTCCTGGAACTTTTTAGTGACACTTTCTAATTCGCGGAAATTTTTATACTTATGGATGTCCTTGTCGCCCTTGAAGCGTGATGTGAGTTTGATTTTATCGAATATGGTGAGAGCATTTCTTAATCGTACTCCGTCTTCTGGCAGCCGTATTTGACTTGTGCCGACCATTTTCAAAATCCAAGAGACGTATAATCCTTTGGGAACTTTTTCTGTTCCGGATGGGTCCCATTGAGCTAGGTCGCGGGCAATTGCTTCTGGGTCGGTGATTTTTGAGTCATCTTGATATCTTCGAAGTCCT
>Ga0181367_1000174_pt1 | contig 10357 bp, 4 predicted proteins | sample LowviralmetaG_FD_130089 | JGI IMG/M metagenome (GOLD analysis project Ga0181367, IMG submission 130089) | Marine viral communities from the Subarctic Pacific Ocean - ​Lowphox_02 viral metaG | ecosystem: Environmental > Aquatic > Marine > Oceanic | place: Subarctic Pacific Ocean | collected... | reverse complement strand
TTCAGAGTTAACAAGTAACGCAATTTCAAGTAGTGTTGCACATCAAACAGATTTCTTTTTGAATCCATTTAACGATGCATTACATTTATATGGTAATACTGGTGGTTCAAAAAGTACTACTCAATATACACTACCAATAAGAAATGCAGATGGAATGTATTTAGATAGTAATGATAATGAATTATATGTAATACTTAGGTATGCAGGTAATCCAACTCCTGTAACAGGTATAACATTAACTTTTAGTTAGAGAATAAAATGGGATTAATAGATTCAGGTTCAAAATCAAGTAGACTGTTAGCGTCTCGTAGGTATACACATAATACTCTTACGACAGCGCAAGAGGCATTTACTAAAGTTCTTGATTTAAGATCAGAGGAAATTTATACGCGCGGTCATTTAATTCCTACTTCAAGTTTACCACATAGTGGTAGTTCTCAAAAAAATCTTACATATACCACACAAGGTCAATCAGTAACAAAATATTGGTATAGACAGAAATTAACGAAGTCAAATGTTAATAATGAAGTTTGGTTTTTCTTAAATCCAACAGGAAGTAATGATGGAGTAGGAGCACAGTTAATAAATGATAATCAAGTAACAAATTTTGTTTCACCAAAATATTCAATAGCATCATTAGCTACTTCTACAACAGAAGATACTACACCTGGATATTTAGCAACTGTATTTAAATCTTCAGAGATTAGTTCAAGTTTTCAAACAAGTTCGTTGAGTAGTGGTGATATTGTTTCAACTAATGATTATCAATTTGATTATAAAACAGGTATTGTACAATTTTTAAATTCTGATAAAGACCCAAGCGATAGTGAATATATCTATATGACAGTCTATCAGTATGTTGGTGATACATTAAAAACAGGACTTGAAGTACAAGGTGCAGTTACAGCATCAAATTTATTAGTTACAGGTAATTCAAAAGTAGATGGAGACCTTACACTCGGAGGTGATATTACAATAGGTGATGACGCTTCTGATGCATTAACTATAACCGCTGATTTAACTTCACATCTTATACCAGACACAAGTGATACATATAATTTAGGTAGTGATAGTCAACGATGGAATGATTTATATTTAAGTGGTTCAATGTCAGCGAGTGGTGGTCCAGTAGATATTGATAGTGCTACTACAGTTGCAATTGATGCAACTACAACATTGAGTGCAAAAGGGGCTGGAGGAGCTTCTTTTGGTGATGATACAGGAACTTGGGAATTTGATGGGGCAGGGGCTGTATCTGAAACGGGAATAACTACATTCTCATTAACACCATCAAGTACAGTAGATGTAGATGCGGGCGGTGCAATAACAATAGATGGAGTTTCTCTAACTGTCGGCGGAGACGGTGATACAAATATAATAAAATTAACAGGACCAGTAACAGCTTCAACTCATATAAGTGCAAGTGGTAATTTATCCGCAACAGGAAACTTAGACATTGACGGTACTGCTAACATAGAAGGAAATACAACACTACAGGCTGATTTATCTGTTGTTGATATTAATGCAAGTGGTCATGTTACGGCGAGTGGAAATGTTAGTGCAAGTGGCAATATTTATAGCACAGGAAATCTTGATGTAGACGGCACATCAAATCTTGAAGGTAATGTTACAATGCAGGCTGATTTGTCTGTTGTTGATATAAACGCCAGTGGAGATATAACAGGTTCAGTAATAAGTGGTTCGAGTGGTCCTTTTACATCTATTAACGTTGATGGCGGTACAGTTGACGGAATCACTTCATTAACAGCTGGTGGTAATTTAGATATTGGTAGTTATGATTTAAGAGCCGCAACAATTACTGCAGATGGGTTGACAAGTGGAAGAGTTGTATTTGCAGGTACAGATGGAGTGTTATCTGATGATAGTGATTTAAGTTTTAGTGAAGATACATTAACAGCAACACGAGTAACTTCAACTCATATAACAGCAAGTGGTGATATTAGCGCAAGTGGTGATTTATCAGCTACAGGAAATTTAGATATTGACGGTACTACAAATCTACAAGGTAATGTAACAGTACAAAATGATTTAGACGTTACAGGTACACTTACAGCAACTGAAGTTCATACAACATTTGTAAGTGCAAGTATAGCTAAGGCTAGTGGTTCAAATGTTTTCGGTGATGATGCGGCAGACAGTCATCAGTTCACAGGATCTTTATCAGTAAGTGGTAGTGCAACAGTTACAGGTTCAACAACTATAAATGGAGTCTTAACAGCAAATAGTGTAGTTGTAGATAATATTACTATAGATGGAACTGAAATAGATTTATCAAGTGGTGATTTAACACTTGATGTTGCCGGTGATATAGAATTAAATGCAGACGGTGGTGACGTAACTGTAAAAGATGATTCAGCAGTATTACTTGACATTTCAGCAACAAAAATTAGTGGTTCAGTTACATCAACAGGTTCATTTGGAGCATTAACAGTAGCTGATGGAGTAACTTCTACATTATCACCTATAAGTTCTGATGGAGTAGCTCTTGGTACTACAGCTTTACAATGGAGTGATTTATTTTTAGCAGAAGGTGCTGTAATAAATTGGGATAATGGTGATTTTACAGCTACACAAACTAATAATTTACTTGATTTAGACGGTGGTTCTACAAGAGTAGATAAATTAGAAATTGATTCAGCTAATGATTATTTAGATGTAGATACAGATTTAAAAATTGTAGCCGCGGCTGATATTACGTTAGATCCAGGTGGAAATAATGTTAAACCTGGTAGCGATAGTACAGATGATTTGGGTTTATCAGGTACAGCGTGGAGAACTTTATATGTAGATGCTATAGAAATGAACAATCAAGGTTCTATTGCTGCAGCTACTCATATAACAGCCAGTTCTAATATTAGTGCAAGTGGGAACTTGTCAGCTACTGGTAATCTTGATATAGACGGTACAAGTAATTTAGAAGGTGATGTTATATTACAAAATGATTTGGCAGTTACTGGACATATTACTGCAAGTGGTAATATTAGTTCAAGTGGTACAATATACGCTGATAATTTTCAATCAACAGGTGGAGATTCAGAAGGAATATCATTCGCTGATGATTTAAGTATAACAGGTCATATAACAGCAAGTGGTGATATTAGCGCAAGTGGTGATTTATCAGCTACAGGTAACTTAGACATTGACGGAACTTCAAATTTAGAAGGTGATGTTACATTACAAGGTGATTTAAGTGTAGTTAATATAACTGGTACAGGGAATGTTAGTAGTTCAGTAACTTCAACTGGATCGTTTGGTGCATTAACAGTTGCTGATGGAGTAACTTCTACATTATCTCCAGTTTATCCAGACGGTGCCGCTCTTGGTAGTGGTACTAATATGTGGAGTGATTTGTTCTTAGCTGAAGGTGGAGTAATAAATTTAAATAATGGTGGAATTACATTAACTGAAACATCAGATGTATTAGTACAAGCTGGTGGAAATCTTAGAGTTCCACGATTAGAAATAGACGGAGCTAATGATTATATTGATGTTTCTACAGATTTAAAACTTGTAGCGGCAGCTGATATTACACTTGATCCAGGTGGTAATAACGTAAAACCTGGTGGAGATAGTGCAGATGATTTAGGTGTTAGTGGTACAGCGTGGAGAACTCTTTATGTAGATTCAATTAAAATGAACGGTCAAGGTTCTATTGATGGAGCTACTTATATAACTGGTTCATCAGTAAGTGCTTCAAGTGGTGATTTTACAACAATTAATGTTGATGGTGGTACAGTTGATGGAATTACTTCATTAACAGCTGGTGGTAATTTAGATATAGGTGGTTATGATTTAAGAGCAGCGACAATTACCGCAGATGGATTATCAAGTGGAAGAGTTGTATTTGCAGGTACAGCAGGAGTGTTATCAGATGATAGTGATTTAACTTTTAGTGGAGCTACCCTAACTGCAACAAATTTAACTGGCACCACAATAAAAGATTTTACTACAATTAGTGGTTCTTCTGCTTCAACTGGCTCATTTGGTAGAGTATCAACATCAACATTAGATTTATCCAGTATACAAGGAAATTGGACAAATGCTGGAAACACAATTGCAGATTTAGGTAGTGTTACTACGGTTGATATTAATGCTGGAACTGTTGATGCAATTACTTCATTAACTGTAGCAAATGATGTAGATGTTGGAAATTATAAAATTACTTCTAAAGCACTTGAAGCATCTGATTTAACTGCAGGACGAGTTACATTTGCGGGGACGAATGGTTTATTAGCTGATGATAGTGATCTAACTTTTAGTACTGCTACATTATCTGCAACATTTATTAGTGCGACTCATATAACAGCAAGTGGTAATATTAGTTCAAGTGGTACAATATACGCTGATAATTTTCAATCAGCCGGAGGTGATGTTGGTGGAATTTCATTTGTAGATGATTTAAATATTACAGGAAATATAACAGCAAGTGGAGCTGTAAGTGCATCAAGTGGAGCTTTTACATCTATTAATGTTGACGGTGGTACAGTTGATGGTGCTACTATTGGAGCGTCTTCTCACACAACAATTAAAGGTACAACAATAGATGCAACAACTGATTTTACAATAGATGGATTAGTAATAACTGCAGATACAATAACTAATGATGCTGGTCTAAGTATAGTAGCATCGTCTGGAGATATTACACTTGATCCTGCCGGAAATAATGTTTTACCAGGTGGAGATAGTGCAGATGATTTAGGTGTTAGTGGTACAGCGTGGAGAACTCTATATGTAGACTCGATAGAAATGAATGATCAGGGTGCTATTGCTGGAGTAACACACATAACAGCAAGTGGTGCTATAAGTGCTAGTGGAGATATTTTATCAGATGGAAGAATTTATGAACAAGGAACATCAGTAGTTGACCATGCAACTGCGATGGCAATAGTTTTTGGAGGTTAATAATGGCTAATACATTTAAAAGTGCAGCAACAGGTTCATCAAACGTATTAGGCGCTTTTTACACATGCCCCGCCGCTACGAGTGCAGTGGTGCATGCTATTTATTTAAGTAATGTTGATGGTACGAATGATGCTACTATTGACATATCAGTAAGTGGAAGTGCTAATTTTAGTGATAGAAAATATTTACTAAAGACAGTTGATGTACCCGCAGATTCAACAGTTGTAATTGAAAAACCAATCAATTTAGGAGCTGGTGATAAATTAGAAGCGAAAGCGTCTGCAAAAGATGATATAGATGTTTTTGCAAGCATATTAGAGATAACATAGGTGAAATTTAATGGGTGATTCCTTAGAAAGAATAGGTAAAAATGTTCTGAATCACGGGCTTATAGTCCGGAAAGGAAATATTAGTGGTTCGGCTACAGCAACAGGTTCATTTGCTCATCTTGAAGCATTAGAATTAAGTTCAACTGTTAGTACTATAATAAGTGGTTCATTTACTACAGCAAGTTCAAGTTTAGCATCTCGAATTACTACAATTGATGCAACTGATATGACCTTAGCTACTGCCAGTATTGCGGCTAATGAAGAGAATATGACATTAGCAACTGCAAGTATAGCAGCAATTACATCAAGTATTAGTAGGTTAGATACTGAAAGTTCATTAGCTACTGCAAGTATTGCAGCAATAACAGCAAGTGTGGCTGAAATGAAAGAATTTACAAAAGCCGCCACTATTAGTGGTTCATTCACAGCAGTTTCATCAAGTTTAGCTTCAAGACTTACAGCAGAAGAAGGTGAGGCTGAAGGTTCGGTTGTAAGTTCTTCAGCTCAAATTGCTACTGATATTAGTGGGTCGTTTACTTCAGTATCAAGTTCAATTGCGACAAGATTCGATTCACGTGAAACTGATATGACACTCGCGACTGCGAGTATTGCTGCAATCACAGCAAGCTTAGGTCAACCAGTTAATACTGATTCATCTGTTACTTTTAATAGTGTTGACGCAGACGGTGGTGTTACTATAGATAATATCACAATTGATGGAACAGAAATAGATTTATCGAGCGGTGATTTCACTTTAGATGTAGCAGGTGATATAGAATTAAACGCTGACGGTGGAGATGTTACAGTTAAAGATGATGGAGCTGTGTTGTTAAATGTTTCAGCAACTAAGATTAGTGGTTCAGCAACATCAACCGGTTCGTTTGGACAACTTGAGGCTGTAAAATTTAGTTCAGATTTAAATACAACAATTAGTGGTTCAATTACATCTACTTCAAGTTCAATAGCGACAAGATTCGATTCACGTGAAACTGATATGACTCTTGCAACAGCGAGTATTGCTGCAATAACTGCTAGTGTTAGTAGGATAGATTCAGAAATTGATAGTAATACAACAAATATTACATTAGCTACTGCAAGCATTGCAGCTATCACTGCAAGTATAAACGATAATATAAATCAAGCTGTTAAAACTGATTCAAATGTTACTTTTGGTAATATCACATCTACAGGTACAGTTACTGCTGTAGAAGTACATACAACATTTGTTTCATCATCAATCGCAGTAGCTTCTGGTTCTAACAATTTTGGAGATGCAACTGATGATCACCACTCATTTACAGGTTCATTGTCAGTAAGTTCAAGTTTATCAGTAACAGGTTCAGCCACAGTAGATGGTACTTTAACTGCAACAAATATTGGTGCGTTCACTGCTGTAGGTGCTATAGATTTTGATGACCAGAATATGACAAATGTTGATATTGATAGTGGAGATATAACAGGTGTTACGTTTGGTACAGCAGCAAGTACAACAATTAGTGGTTCATTTACTTCTGTCTCAGGTTCAATAGCTACAAGATTCGACGCTCGTGAAACTGATATGACTTTAGCTACGGCTAGTATCGCGGCAATCACATCAAGTATTAGTAGATTAGATACTGAAAGTTCATTAGCAACTGCAAGCATTGCTGCAATCACAGCAAGTGTAGCTGAAATGAAAGAATTTACAAAAGCAGCTACTATCAGTGGTTCATTTACATCTTTAAGTTCAAGTTTAGCATCAAGAATTACAAGTGAAGAAAGTGATTTCACGGCCGCAGGAATTAGTGGTTCAATAGTAAGTGGAGTAAGTGGTAGTGCAATAAGTACTGGTTCTTTTGGTAGATTAGAAGGAAATGGTGAAGGTCTTACTGGCGTATCAGCTGTTCCATTTCTTAAAACAGGTTCAATGTATGCAGCTAATGCTGATATACAAATTACTGGTTCATTATCTGTACAGGGTATTATATCAGGTTCATATAGTGGATTATCAGTAGGACAAAGATTTAAACACACCCAAACTACAGCAGCAAGTACTTGGACAATTTCTCACAACTTTGATTATCAGTATGTAAATGTAGATATATATGATGATAACGATCAAATTATTATACCAACTACAGTTACTGCGACAGATACAAATACATTAACAATTACATTTAATACAGTTGTAGCTGGTGTAGCAATAATATCTACTGGTGGTCAAGCTCGAGATGAATTGGGTAAAAATGTAATATTTAATCAGTCAACAGCAGCTACAAATTGGCAAGTAACACATAGTATAGGTGAACAATATCCAGCAGTTACAGTTTATGATGAAAATGATAATGTAATTATACCAGAACGTATATCAGCTGCAGATTCAGCTCATATGGATATTATATTTTCAGAACCTGTATCAGGTAATGTAAATGTTAGTGTAGGTGGTGGCCAACTTCGTAATGCAATAACTGGTTCAGAACAACTATCATTCGATAATTTTGGAGATATAAGTGGTTCAGCAAGTTCAACTGGTTCATTTGGTAATGTAAACATTGTAGAAATGTCTGTACCATCAGTTTCAGATGTTAGTTCTTCAGTTTCTACAAGACTAACTACTAATGAAACTAATATGACACTTGCTACTGCAAGTATAGCAGCACTCACTGCAAGTATTAGTAGACTAAATACTGAGATTACTACTGATGATACAGATATGACATTAGCCACGGCTAGCATTGCTGCAATCACAGCGAGTATTAGTACTCTAAAAGGTAATGTAGGTCAAGAATTAAATACATATTCAGCGGTAACATTCGCTACAGTTGATACGGGTCAAGGTGCAAATGAATTATACGATATGGATCAGAATGTTAAGACTGATTCAGCAGTGACATTCGCCACAGTTGACACAGGACAGGGTGCAAATGAATTGTATGATATGGACCAGAATGTTAAAACTGATTCTAATGTAACATTTGGTGATATTACATCCACAGGTACAATTACAGCAACTGAGGTTCACACAACATTTGTATCATCTTCAATCACAGTTTCCTCTGGTTCAAATACTTTTGGTGACGCTGCAGATGATACTCATCAATTTACTGGATCAGTATATATGAGTAGTTCACTTACTGCAGATACAGGTTCATTTGGTAGAGTAGAAGCGTCTACTGTACAAGGTACTATTGTTACAGCAGCTCAAAACAGTATTACATCAGCTACAAGTCTTGCTTCAGTAGGTACTGTTACTACAGGTGTGTGGAATTCTACATTTGGAACTACTTCGGGAACACAAATAAGTGGTTCATTTACTACAGCAAGTTCAAGTTTAGCATCACGTATTACTTCTAATGATGGTGATATGACATTAGCGACTGCCAGTATCGTAGCTAATGAATCTAATATGACTTTAGCTACAGCTAGCATTGCAGCAATCACTGCTAGTGTCGCAGAAATGAAAGAATTTACAAAAGCAGCTACTATTAGTGGTTCATTTACGGCAGTTTCATCAAGTTTAGCTTCAAGGTTAACATCAGAAGAAACAGAAGCTGAAGGAACAGTAGTTAGTTCTTCAGCTCAAATTGCAACAGATATTAGTGGTTCATTTACTTCGTTAAGTTCTTCACTTGCGGGTAGAATTGCAACGAATGAAACAAACGTAACATCATTGAATGCTGACATAATTGCATTGTCAATTGCATTAGGATAATAATAGGATAATAATTTTTAAAATATTTATATAAGAGTAAAAGGATATAAAAAATGGCAAATACATTCAAATCATATACAACCGGTAGTGTCGGAACAACTTTAACTAACGTACATGCTGTTGGAGCATCAACAAGTTCTATTGTTTTGGGATGTTCAGTATCAAATACGACAACTTCACCTATTCAAGCATCAATTAAACTTAATAATAATGACGGTGATAATGTTTATGTAGTAAAAGAAGCACCCGTTCCAGTAGGTTCGAGTATTGAAGTTATGGCTGGTAATAAAATAGTATTAAATACTTCAGATATATTACAAGTACAAAGCGATACAGCTACTTCAGTAGATGTAGTTCTCAATGTTTTGGAGATAACTTAATGGCTTATATCGGAAAATCACCACCTACAAGTGGAAAAGATGCCGGAGCTTCTTTTGATATAGATGATATATCAGGAGAGTTCAATGGCAGTACAACTGCATTTGATATAGAAGTTGGAGGGACAGCTTTATCGCCTACAACTACTAATGTGTTTATATTTCTTGGTGGAGTATTACAACATCCTGGAGATGCATATACTGTAAGTGGTTCTCAAATTGCTTTTACTGCAGCACCAGATAGTGGAGTAAGTTTTCACGGAACTATTTTAGGACATACGAGAACTATTACTCCTGATCAGGGAACAGTTGCTGATAGCTCTTTCGCAGCGTCTGCTATTACCGCTATAAGTGGTTCATTTACAGCAGTGAGTTCAAGTTTAGCATCAAGGATTAGTTCAGAAGAAGGTGAAGCTGAAGGAAGTGTAATAAGTTCTTCGGCACAGATTGCAGCTGATATTAGTGGTTCAATTACATCTACTTCAAGTTCAATAGCAACGAGATTTGATTCACGAGAAACTGATATGACTCTTGCAACAGCGAGCATTGCTGCAATTACTGCAAGTATTAGTACAGCAAAAACAGATATCAGTACAAATACATCTAATATGACACTTGCAACGGCGAGTATTGCAGCAATCACGTCAAGTGTTAGTACAATAAATAGTAATATGACTTTAGCAACGGCGAGTATAGCAGCAATTACTGCAAGTGTATCTTCACTTAAATCAACTTCGTTCGCAGGAACAGCTGGAACTGAAACTGTTTTTAGTGGCTCTGCAGCTTCAACTGGTTCGTTTGGTTCTATGAGATCAGATGGATTAGTGTTAAGACCAATGCCTTCTGCTTCAGCTCCACAAGAAACTGGAAGTTTAGTGTTTGATTCTACTAATAAAAATTTACGAATGTATTTAGGTGCAATGTGGATTAATGTTACTGATGTCGAAGGTTCTGGAGGTATTACAACAACGTATGATAATTACAAAGTTCATACTTTTCTGGAGGATGGTACATTTATTCTAAATTCAGGCATTTTA
>Ga0181367_1000165_pt1 | contig 10572 bp, 15 predicted proteins | sample LowviralmetaG_FD_130089 | JGI IMG/M metagenome (GOLD analysis project Ga0181367, IMG submission 130089) | Marine viral communities from the Subarctic Pacific Ocean - ​Lowphox_02 viral metaG | ecosystem: Environmental > Aquatic > Marine > Oceanic | place: Subarctic Pacific Ocean | collected... | reverse complement strand
TATAGTTTCCAATGTACTAAATAATTGAAAAGCTCTATCTTTTGAAAATATTAAAACATCCATATTATATTAATTCTTTTAAGTAATTATTAAAAAACCTATCATTATCAACCCAAATATTCTTAGCAATATTATAATTTTCTTTTATAGCTTCCAAATTATCTAAGTAAAATTTAGATGACAAATTATTAATTATATCTATTAATTCTTCTTTAGTATGAAAAGTTATAATACCTTTAATATTAAAAAATTTTTCTATATTAGGACAACCATAATATATAGGAACTGTCCCAGCTAAAAAACAATCTAATATTTTTTCAGAATAATAAAATGGAGTTTCTGTATTTTCCATTGCTATACTATAATAATAATCTTTTAACCCATCTAACTTTGAAGGAATAGGATTTATACCTCTTCCAAAAATATCAACTTTTGGGTTACTAATTTTAATTTCATCAACACAATCTAATCTAAATTGATGACCCTGGCAAATATTTTTATTACTAGCAATAAAAGAAGTTAGTTTAGATTTATCATATATTTGAAAATTGCTAGGATCCAATTTTTTAGGTAAAAGATTCCATTGTGAAACTTCAGTAGTAGGACAAAATTTATAATTAGGTAACTTATGTAGACTTTTTTCCCACCCTAAAATGATATCAAACTTATCGTAATTTTCTATAACTTTTTTTAATACATTTCTTTGATTAAATAAATGAGGAGGTTCAGCTACATATGCTACTATGGGTTTTGAATTATCAATTAATATTTTTTCATCTAAATAATCTATAATAGAATTATCTTGCAAGAAGGATAGATCATATTCTCCTTCATTTAAATTATAAACATAAGAAAAATGTGTAGGAATTGTATGTCTTTCTTTATTATCTCCATAAACATTTACTTGTGGTAATTTTTTAGGAGAATCATTTAAATTTTTTAATCTCTGATATACTTTTCTATTTCTAATTTCTAATTCAAACTTATGATTATTTTTATCACTTTCTCTATTTACTGTACGTTCCTTAACCTCAGGAGTTGTGTTATATGCATAACTGTAAAAGTCTAATACTCCGATTCTATCTTTACCACACATTTCTAAACAAGGGTAAGTTAAAACTAAATCCGCAGCATGATCAAAATAAGAATTACTTATATCTGATTTAAATTCAGATAAATCTACTTTTCTTAATAAAGATCCTTTAAATGTTCTTAAATGAGATGCTCTCCAATGATCCTTTCTATAGAGACTATATTCATGTACTAAATCAGGATAATGGGAATTTTGTGGTGAGGGTAATTCTGTATTTATACCATCCCATGTAACAAACTTACCATAAGTCATCCAAACATTATGTTTATTGTAATACTTATTTAATTTATCTAAAACATCATCATCGTAAAACCAGTCATCAGCACTCATACAAATTAAAATTTCATCATCTTTAATCTGATTTATACATTCTTCATAACTAAACAAAGCTTGCATATTTTTTTCCCTAGTAGTTACAATAAATTTATTGTTATTTTTTACTATTTCTTTTACTATTTTATATGTGTTATCGGTAGAAGCATCATCATAAAACAAAACTTTATAATTGTCATAAGTTTGGTTTAAAATGCTAGCTATATTATATTTTACCCATTTTTCATCATTATAGGCAGTAATTAAAATTACAAAATTATTTTTCATAAAGTACTATATTCATAATGTATCTCCTACTCTAATTCTATAACTGTCCTCATCAAAATGTTGGGTTGATACTTCAAATATTTCTGAATTATCTTCTAAAGCTACTAATTGATGAGGTTGTCCTCTTTCAATAGTAATACAAGTACCTATAGGAATGTATCGTGAATGCTCTTCTCCTTTTTCAGTATCTAACCAAAAGTATTCAAAACTTCCTCTTCCTACATACCAAGATTCTTTTTTAATAACGTGGTAGTGTAAAGAAAATTTATTTCCTTTTTTAAAAAACCTTAATATTTTACCACAATATTCTTCATCATTGTGAATCCATATTTCTTCACCCCATCCTTTTTGTACTATTTTAGGTTTTACTATCATAATTCTTCTATTCTTTTTGCTTTATCATCAATAATTAAATCCACACATCCTTTTTCTTCTCCAACTATTAATTTATGGAATTTACACCCCCATCCCTCTAATTGTTTATTTGTAAAATCTCTGTAGTCTATTTTAGATGTTCCTCCTCTAGCTGTCCAATAAGTAATATGCCAGCCTTCGTCATATAATCTATTTATTTTACTGATATTTTTATAATTAGGTTCTGCTAAATCATATCTTCTAACATCAGAATAAAAACATATAGTTTCATCAATATCTACATAAGCTCTTTTTTGTTTATCTGAAAATTTTTTTGATGTTTTAAATTCCTGTGTTGCCCCCATATTATAATTTTTCGTAAAAGTTATTTTGTTTTTCTTGTTTTTCAATTGTTTTATGATGATATAAACACAAATCCTCCATAGCAGGTAATGGGGAATATTTTTTATGTCCTACTAAATATTCATGTACTTTATTCTTCCATTTAATTTCTGGTTTGTTCTTCCAAATTCGCCATTGAAAATCTGGGAAATTGACCCAACCTTTTTCATCTACTCTCCAACCCCATTTTTGTATATGTTCTTTTGTTAACCCTTTTACTGTATTAACTCTAGGGACTAAATAAACTTCATTATCAGGGTTTGATTCTAGTATCTTAGGAAGGTTTTTAATTAATAATCTGTTAGGAACTTCATCAGCATCTATTTGAAATATATAATCTCCAGAACACATTTCTGTTAGTTTATTTTTCCAATCTGCAAAATGATTTTTAAATGTACCCACTTCTACTATTGTATTTGGTTGGTCATTTAGTTCTTGTAGTCTATTCCAAACCTCAGCGGTACCATTACCCTTATCAAATAAAACTACTATTTCGTCCTCTTCTCTTTTCATATCTAAGAGAAAATTTATTAAGATAGTAACTTCTTTTAATTCGTTACAAACAGTAATTGCATAACTTATTTTCATAGTTTATTCAGGTAATACCCCAATATATGAAAGAGCCTCCATAAAATCACGTTCTCCATAATGTCTTATAGTTGTCATATCAGGTTTCCATTCTACGTCTTTATATTTTTCATCAGTTTCTTCTCCACTTACAGGGATGTATTTAACTCCAGCCCACATCCAATTTTCTTTACTATTTCCATCAGCAAAAATCATTCCTTTTCCTTTTACATTTATATGTGATGGTAACCAAATTTTTCCATTCTCTTCTTCTTCCATTAATACTTTATATAATTCTGGTAATACCCCCCATTGTTCATCAAAAAATGTGGATCCTTTTAACATTACTGAATTAGATTGAAAACCACAACCATAACACAGTTCTATTGAAATTTCTTTTGATATTTCTTGTCGATATGAGGCATCACTTCCACATCTCGAGCAATTTATTAATTCATCGTAATTCATTATTTAACTTTTTCTAATTTTGGTAAATTTAAATCTGGTAATTTTAATTCTACTTGTTCTGCAAACTCTGGTACGTGTTCATCTAACAATGTTTCTACTAAATCTTTCATGTTATTAAAACTAAAATTTGTTTTAACAAAATGTTTTTGTTTTCTAGATCTTTCTTGAAACTTTTTATAATGTTTAAATACATTTTTTAAAGTTGTATTTACATGAGGTTCACTAACTTTAAACCATTGTGCTTCCTTAATTAACCAATCATTAGCAGCTGACGGATGTACATGTTCTAAAGAACCTGGTAGTAGAGACGAGTATTCAGGATTTAAGAAATCCATTTGTCCTGACCAACCTGTAGCAATAATTGGTTTTCCTGTTAGTCCAAATTCTAGTAAAGGTCTACCAAATCCCTCTCCTTTAGTTAAACTAACCATAGCTTTTACTTTTGGATGATTGTATAATTCATTTATTTCACCATCATCAAACTCCCCATGTAATAAATAAATGTTAGGTAAATTTGTAGAATTTACTGTTTTTCTAACAGCTTTTATTTTATTCAAAATTTGATCTCTACTTATATAAGACGAAACACCTGTTGTGGTTTTTAAAATTAATGCTGGTTTTTTGCCTATTTTATTTTTAAAAGTTTCATAAAATAATTTAACTAATAAACCAACATTTTTTCTATCATGACCCATTTCTCCTTCCATCCAATGACCTATAAATAAATAACAAAATTGTTCAGGTATATCATTTAAATCTATAGTTTTTATTTCTTTTGGAGATATTGTTTTATAAGTATCTAAATTTACACCCTCAAATACCGTATGTATTGGTTTTTCTAATTTTACTTGACCTATTATTTGTTGAGTTTTTGGATCTTTTTTTTCAAAAACCATATTTTTAAAATTAGTTTTTGTGAACTCAGATGAAACCCAATTCATATGCATTCTATTCATTCCCTCAACCCACTCTGGTTTTGCTGCTGTGGCTTCAATTCCTGCTGTTAAACCAATACTGTATTTTCCTACTGGTTGGAATTCATTAGGAATAGTTATTTGCATCCAAATATCAGGTTGGGATTTTTGCCAATCTGGTTTAGCTAAATGATTTATTAGAAATGTCCATTCAGGGTGATCTTTACAAAAACCCCATGATGTACTACCCCATCTTTGGGATAATAATTCAACATTATATTTATCAAGTTCAATTATAGCCTTTACTATATCTCTTGATCTAGCCCCATAACCTGAGTAGGTATCAAAAGGGCATGAAATTACAAATCTTGGTTTACTCATTAATATATAATTTTATGGTTTAAAAATTTACCTTTATATTCATTTGCATTAATTAATTCATATTTTTCTCTGGGTGTCCAAATATCAAATAATTCATTAATAGCATCTATTACTCTTTTTGCTTGATGGGTTGAATCAAATCCTGCTTCATCACTTAATGCCCATTCTCTCCCTTTCATTCCTCTTCTTTTTCTTTCCTCTGGGGGTAGGTTATAAACTTCTTTTATTCTATCACATGCATCTTCCCATTTACACCTATCATCATAAATGTAGGGTGTTGGAGGTGATCCTTGTATAGACCTTGAAGTTGGATAAACTGGAAATGCCCACTCACCATGTTTTTTAAACGTACCTCTATGATTAGAAGGTATATCTGCTGATGGTGTAAACCATTTTCCTTCATTATCAACAAACCTCATTTGATCTTGCATTCCACCAGTAACATTTGCAATCATTGGGGTTCCAGTTAGAAGAGATTCTGTGTTAGCTAATCCCCATCCTTCATTAGAAGTTAATAAGATTGTTGCATCAGCTATATTATATAAGAAATTTAATTGTTCTTCAGATAATTTAGAATCTAATATATAAACCTGATCTTCATAACTCTCTTCAAATAAATATTCTCTAACTGTTATTAGATCTGTTCCAGCATCTGTAGAGTTTTCTGTTTTTAATACAAAAGCACATCTTTTAGCTTTTTCTTCCGGTAGGGAATCTAAAAACACTCTAAATGCTAACATAGCATCTGATATCTGTTTTCTCCTTATATTTCTTGAATTAAAATAAAGAACAAAATCATAATTTTTATCTTTAAATAAATCATGTTTAAAAGCCTTTAATCTTTCATCATTTACATCTAAAGGTTTAAATATATCAGCATTTTTACCATGTGGGACATACTTAAATAATCTTTTACCTTCACGTCCTTTTAATACTAACTTATTAATATTAACGGTTTGTTTAGAAATTCCCATTAATAAATCACAAGCTTCATAATAAGGTTGATTGTATTTTGGTGCAGGATAATCATCCCAAATATTTAAATAAATAATTGGAATAAGTTTTCTTATCTCTTGTTCCATATTCCAAATATGCATGAAATATCTAGGATCTGTAAATAAAAATAGTGCATCTGGTTTTTCAATTTGTATGAGTTGTCTAATTAAATTAGGATCACCATACCCATCAACAGGATAAAGAATAACTGAAGAATCATTTATACCTGAGAATTTGTTTGTATCGTGACTTATGTCTAATTTTTTGCCTTTTTCAGGATGCTTAACAGCGCCAGCCATTTGAACCCAATTAAAATGCTGACATGTATGAATTACGATTTCTTTGGCAACAGTTGCTACTCCAGAATGTACTCTAATATCATCACAAATTAAGAGGATTTTCTTTCTCTTACTTGGTGGTAAATACTTGAATTTTTGTTTTTCCATATGATTATAGTTCGAGTGTTGTTTGGTTAGTTATTTGTTTTCTAAAATCTTCATCTGTAAGATACAAAAACAAACTACGATCAGCAAGTTTTTGGAATGAAAATTTACGTCTAACACATTCAATTTTGAAATTCTCGAATAAATCACTTTGGACTTTGACACTCGTTAGTGTCATTGGGTTTTTATTACTCATAATCTTTATTATTTAATAACGTTATATTTGGTTATACATATATACAATATATCAAAATATTATACCTTCTCCACAGTATTTTTGGTCTTCTTTAAAAGGACAAAAAGTACAATTCCATTTTGATACTTGTTTAGGATACTCTAAATTTTTAATTTCCCCATTTGAATTAAATACTTCATTAACGAAATCTTTTATTGCATTATTCGCTCTATTTAATTTTACTTTTCCACTAGCAGGAATAAACTCTTGTATTCTTGTTTGTGGCCAATCACTTTTTTCCCAAATTTTTCTTTTAACTATAAAAAATTTAATATCAATTTTATCTAAAGGAACTCCATATAAATCAGAGAAAAATTGCTTATATAGAATTAATTGAAATTGTTTATCTTCATTTTTCTTCATCCTATCATCCCATCCTCTAGTACTTGTTTTTATGTCTATTATTTCAAATTCCTCTGTGTTTTCATTATATAATACAACATCTAGAAATCCTTGATATAATACGTTAGTATACATTTTATTTGGCGGGGTTATGATGGGTACTTCACAACCAACTAAATATGTACCTCTTTTACTAAAATATTTGCTAACATTTTTCTTAAAAAATTTAAGTATTGCAATACCATCCTCAAAAAACTCCCTCATTTCTTCCGCTGATGAAAAATGGGATTTTTTATTTGATTTATATTGTTTTTGGTATTCATTTATAAATTTTTCTTGGAATAATTCTTCTAAATTAATATCATTAGCTTTAACTTTGGATTCTTCATACATTATACTTAGATATTGTTGCATAACTTCATGAATGGCAGTACCAAAAACGGTATGAATCGAAGAGGTAAATACCTTAATTTTATCTTTATATTGCAATTTCCATCTATGAGGACATTGTCTAAATAAAGACATTTGGGAATATGAAACATGCTGTTGATAAGCATAATTTATTTCCTGAGGAGGGTTTTTCTTAATCTCCTTTACAATATTGGGGATTTTTTTAGCCAAAATTTATTTTTTCCAACGATCTCGTCCAACTAATAAGCCAATTATTCCGTAATTAGCTATATCAATAAACGTATCTTCCATTCCTTCTCCTTTAACGTAATTTTTTCCGTTAATTAAAAGATTTTTTAATCTACTTATTTTATCAGTTAATCTAATTGCTAATCCAGTTAGTGAAAATCTCTTATCATCTTGATTATTTAAATCTCCACCTAATGTAATATTGTTTAACCCATAATCCATATGTTTTGCAGCAAACAATTCATACATTTCATTACCTATTCTTTTATATTCTTCAGATAATTCTGGGTATTCTGTTTCAAATAATTCTACTGTTGAAGATGTTTTTACACCTTCACTTTTTTTATCTTCCATTTCGTAAAATGATTTTATTGAATCACTCATTATAAAATTTCTTTTTTGTTAAAATATTTTTTTAATGTCTCTAATCTTTCATCAGCTGATGATAATAATTTAAGGGCTTCAGTACAATTTTCCCAATAATCTTTAGTTGAGTGATCACCAATACCAACTGCTTTATCACCTAATAATTCAAGTGATAGTAGTGCTTTGGCTTTATCAGCTTCTGCTGATGATTTTAACATTTTGTATAGTGTTTTGTTCATAATAATTTAAATTTATCTGTTATCAATATTTACAATAACTTGTTTATAATAATCTACAAACGAATTAAGTTTTTTTTCATTTAATTCCCATTTTATATCTACCATATCTACAGCATAGATATTAAAATTTGGAAATAATCTAAGATAGGTTCGGTAAAATATTTTAAATCTTTCTTTCCAATCATGTTTATTTAGATGAAATTCTCCGGACATTTTCCTAACATTATTTTTAATCCACCAAATATTTTCATCACTAAATACATCCCATTCACCCCCTTCACAATCAAATTTTAAAAAATCAATCTTATCTATATTATATTCTTTAACAAAATCCATCCATCGCATAGTAGGAAATGTTTTATTGGGTATATTTTTTGTATTATAAGTTTGTCCATCTAAGTTAAAGGCAAAAATATTATTTTCACCAGAAACATCCCAAATACCTTTAGGACATACTTCATGTGGAATATTAGTTTTTGCCATATTTTCTGTTAATATAGGTAAAAATTCATGGCTTGGTTCAGAACATATTATTTTTGATGGTTTTTTATGTTGTATTTCCCAAGAAAATATACCTAAACTTGCTCCTAAATCGACTACAACATCCCCTTCTTCAACTCCAAAATCACATTCATATTGGCCTTCATTTTCACAAATTTCTTGTATTAATCTTCCTTTCATATTACCTGTTAGGTTTCCCCAATTGAAATCATTAAAATGTTTTGGTGCTTCCATTATTTTTGTTATATCGTTATATTTTATAGTTATTTTAGTAATTTATTTATTTCTTTTTTTTCAAGTCCAATACTTGTTAGTAAATTAATAATTTGATCATCTTCTAAAATATTTAAATAATCTCTAGTTTCTGTTTTGGAACATTCCCAATATTTAGATAAATAATCAAGTAATTCAAGGTTATGTTGTTTTATATTTGATTTAATATATTTATTCCATTTTTTATTTTTTGGAATAAATTCTTTATAAATATTATAAATTGCTACTTTTGATTGTGGAGGAAATTCCTGTACATGATTTACTAATTCAATAAATTCTGGGTTCATTGAAAGAAATCTATGGATCATATAACTATTCCATACCTCCCAATCTTTATCATTAAATTTATTAATTGGTGATTTTGTATAATTAATTTCCTTTAGCCAATCAAATATATTTTTCAATTTAATCTATTAATTCATCTTTTAATTCATCTCTAAGATCTGCAGGGACTGATGCCTTCTGAATCTTTTTGGTTGATGGATCAAAAAATACTGGAATTGGTAATAAGGCATCTTCTTCTGTTCCAGTTACGAATTTAGATACTGTTCTTAGAATTACTCCTTGTTGGAAAATACTACCACCATCAGCGTTTTTTACTTCAGTTGTATTTTTTAAATCAATAGGAGGTCCTTGTGGTTGTTGTGTTTGTTGCATAATTATTTATTATTTATTATATTTTGAATTAAACTCATTGTATTTATTTCCTTATCAATTCGGAAATTTGATTTATATTGATGATCATTAACTAAAATAGCTACTGTTCCTTCTTTATTTGGTAAATAACTACTCGCGTTTTCATATAAAGCTCTGAATAATTCTTCAAAGTCATCTACGTTAGCATTTGCAATTATTTGCCTAATTTCTTTAAAATTTGGTTTTGGTTTATTTAACTCGGAAATGATTTCTTTAATATAAGTAGATGAAACAAGTACTGATTTATCTAATTTTAAAGTTACCATATAATTAGTTGGATGCATTTCATCTTCTTCTCTACGTGTATTTAGTTGAATTGTATTGATGCATTTACGTAAATCAGGGTAATATTGATTAACGATTACCTTAATGTCTTGGGGTGTATACGAAATTTTCTCTTCATTTAGTATTTTCACTAAATGTTTAGCTACATCTTTTTTGGATGGTGGGATGATTTTAAGTACTTGACATCTAGATTGTAAGGGATCAATAATACGTTCAACAAAATTACAAGTCATAATGAATCTTGTAGTACGTGAAAAGGTTTCTATTATATTTCTAAGTGAGGCTTGGGCTTGTATTGTAAGAAAATCTGCTTCATCTAAGATAACAACCTTAAGAGGTTTAAAAGAAGCTACAGATGCAAATCCAGAAACTTTATCTCTAATTGTTTCAATACCTCGTTCATCGGAAGCATTAATATAGATATGATCACAATCTAAATTTTTGATAATTAATTTAGCTAGTGTAGTTTTACCAGTACCAGCAGGTCCATAGAAGATTAGATTTTGTATATCATTCTGTTCCAAATATTTGGAAATAGATTTTTTGATATTTTCATTACCAACAAAATTTTCTAATTTATCTGGTCGGTATTTTTCTACTAATAAACTATGCCCCAAATTCTCCATAAATAGAATATTTCTTTTCTGGTTCAGGTATTACTTCTGTTTCTTTAGAATCGATAGCATATAAATTACTTTTTAGAGGTTCTAATCTATAATTTCCTTTAAATCCTGTTTTTGTCATATAAGCTTCTAAAGTATCAGTTAATGATTTATGT
>Ga0181367_1000160_pt1 | contig 10671 bp, 4 predicted proteins | sample LowviralmetaG_FD_130089 | JGI IMG/M metagenome (GOLD analysis project Ga0181367, IMG submission 130089) | Marine viral communities from the Subarctic Pacific Ocean - ​Lowphox_02 viral metaG | ecosystem: Environmental > Aquatic > Marine > Oceanic | place: Subarctic Pacific Ocean | collected... | reverse complement strand
TCGTTGCTTAATATTATAGATTTAAAAAAGGCTATTGATATACCTCAAGAAAAAACAAAGAACACGTTTCGTGAATTATACAGCTCGAGAACTTATAAAGGCGCTACGATTTTTAATCTTCCGTTTGTCTTAAACGCTTCCGTTCCAATTTCAGATAATTTATCTATATTTGTAATTCCCTATTTGTCTAGAGCCACCGCAGTTCCTAATTCTGGAGTTGGCAACAGTGTTTATGAAGATCCAGGATATGTCGGCAGCTCGATATGCGAAAACATTATTATTAACGGCGAAACTAATCGTAAAAGAACATTTTTTATATCCCCAAGCACAGGCCAAGAAATTCCTAACGAAGCGCTTCGAGGAGGTGCTAAAAATTATAGAAAAGTAGTTAGAGGAATTGAACTGCAAGACTTCACAGTTATAAGTGATATGGAATCAAAACTTATTACAAGTGAAGAAGAATATAAGAGTAATATTTCGACAAATAAAAATTATTTTTCAAAACTTGAATTAACTCGAGATAAGGGAGAGCAAGTTCGAGGTTTCTTCGGAGTGGACTTGTTATCAATTGCCAGAGACAACTTTCCTTATTCAAAGATTTTATATAACTCTTCATTAGATGTTGTAAAAAGATTTATGAACATGGCTAAAATATCCGTTTATGGAGCTGTGGAAAGAGATGTTAATTCTAAAAGGCCGACTGGCTCACCTTCTTTTGCATCTAAAACTCCTGTCTCCGTCATTGGCTTGCCAGAGAGAGTTCAGCGGCCATTTGTTATGCATTACTCTTTTAAAAAACCAAACAACAACAAATCTTTGTATGGCGAATATGAATACTCAGTCTCTCTTAGAGTGGATATCTCAAATATCTATAAAAGAGTTGCTGGTGATCGACAGGAAATACATCGGCTTAATAACCCTTTATATCTACAACAAAACCCGTCATATATCACGGAACAAATAATAAAATACTTTAAAATATATTCACTAAAAGACTGCACCGCCAAGGAAGAGGCGACTTATAGAGTAAAGTTGCGCAATCTTTTGAAAACATCTACCGGTAGAGAGAAAATACTTGAACTTACCTCTAATCTTGAAAACATTGTTGATCAAATTTTCTTAACAATGCGTACAGGATCGACTAAAAAAGATCCTACTTCTGCCGGCGGGTTTCCAAGTAACCATAATGCTGGCGGTGTCAACCATTCCGTTACTATAAGGCACAACTTTAAAGAAACTTATGATATGAAAGCTAATCCTAGAAACTATGGTGCTGATTATGTGGATAATCTTTTTAGACCTCTCGCGCCTGTACATCGCAACCCAATGAGATCAATACCTGTGACTTACAGTGTAAAACAACTTGAAGGAAGGATAAAATCCGAAGAGAGGAGATATTTATTAGATAAAAAGTCATTTGCGTCCGATATTTCAAACATAACAAACGAAGAGTTTAATCAAAACTTAGATTTAAATTTACAAAAAATCTCTTTTTTGGCGCCATTTTCTATCACAACGGGATTTAATGTTAATGATGCTCCGCTTGTTTACGATTATCTTCCTAGGATTTCTCCGAAAGAGTATGACAAATATGATTACCTTTTATTAAAGTATCTCACTAGCAAAGCAGTACAGAGTCAGAAACTTCCACCCCACCCCGCTTATCACCACCCCAATCGGCCAATGAAAATATCAAATAATGGATTTATACTAGCTAGACTGGTTCAATACTTCATGCAGACGAAAAACATTGAGGTATTGACGTTATACAAAGAAATAATAAAACAACAAAAAGAAAACCAAATAAAATCATATGATCCTGATGACACTAGTTCTTCTAAAATTCCAGATACATCTGAAGGTGCAGACGATGATTTGGAACAAATAATTCCAAAAGATATGCTAGTTTCCATGTTATCTTCTGAAATATTCAATGATGGTGTACCTTTTAATCCTCTAGAATCTTATCATCTTCCTACATTACTGAAAGAATCTAACTATCAGCAATTTGCTTCCTTGCCAAATCAAATCAAGGCGTTGATCAAATATTATGATTATGTGGCAAAAGAGACAATCCAAACATATCAGCCAACGCAAAAGGACTCAATAGAGCCAGACTTACAAAAGATCATAATTGATAAGCTTTCTCAAGAAGATGCTGCCAGTGCCTCTGGATATGTATACGTGAGCTTTTTAAATTTAAAAGAGCTGCAAGTGTTTCAAGGTTATGAATTAACAGCCGAAGGTGAAGTATTGATGAACAAGCCAATATACTCAAAACTACAATCATATGCGCAATTGTCAGGCACAGGTCTAACGTTATGCAGGCTGATGGATTATAAGAATCTTAAATTTAATATTCCAGAGACAGGTTACTTTCCAATATACAATGAATATTTCTTTATTAAGTCCTCCTCCACTCCACCATCTCAAAACCCTAATTTACCAGGCGCCCCCGCCACAAATACGCAAACTGGTGGAACTGGGTACTAACACTATTTAATTTTAAAGGCTATAAAAAATGGCAAAAGAAGACAATGTAATAGATCCCGATATTGGTTCAATGATAACAAAAACTGTTTCATTGTTCGCAGACATACAAGAATACGACAACGCTGGTGGTTACAAAGATTCAGACTATAATCCCGCCGGCCTACACATTCATTCTAGAAAATCAGATCCTCCTGTTGGCTCTGATGGGCAAACAAACTATGTAAATAGTTTATCAGGCGACAAGATTAATGCCCTGATGGCCGAGGGCGATCACGTCTCTCAAGATCCTTTAAGAACTCAACTTGGAAAATTGTGGTATAACAATTCAGATGGTACTATAGATTTATTAAATAATGTATATGATAATGATGAAGCGACCGGCGTTAGTTTTCCATATGAGGGGTTCGATATAACATTTAGTACTCCGTTTATATACTATAATAAAGAGTCTGTTGAAAACGTTCACTTATTAACAGACCGTTTGCAAATGGAAAAACTTCCCGACACAACTTCCTCGCCCGAGACGTACAGGATACATGTCGGCTACCTACAGCGCCCAGACTCCGACCTGGAAACCCTCGGCCGATATAAAATAAATAGATTTTTCAACTTTGCAAAGCGACTAGCAAAGAAATCTAATATTAAAAAAATTGATTTAGTATCAGAGATTCAAGTATTGCCAACCACCACCGGCCAAACCAATGCTCCTTCAGCGTATATACAAAATGAAATTATATATAATGAACATATAATTAGAAACGAGATCAGCAAGAAAGTAAAAGAGATTAGCACAAGCTTAGTAAACTTAGCCCCAGAATCGTTATTGCCGAATTATAATTGCCACTCGCTATACCAAGAGGTAAAAAACTTTGACCTAAATAGCCCAGACGACGAAGAACATATTAAGAAATATAAAAATTATTTAAGAGACTTCCTAACTTTTAAAAATTCAGAAATTGTTACTAATTTAGATCAATCAAACATTGATTCATATTTAACTCAATATCTTGATAGTCTTAACATTGAGGGATGGACGGGAAACCAATTAAGATCACATCTTGTCAAATCAACAAATGTTGTTATTATGCAAAGTATGTTGAAATATATGAAAGAACCTATAAATAATTTTTACTTCCCAGTTGGTTCTAAATTTGATATGTTGTTGCCTATCACTGATGATAAAGTAGCTTATAATACCGATACTCTTAGAAGAAAGAGTTTGATTGAGGTTTTAGATCGTTGGGATTTAGATTATGCTGTTTTAAAGGCAATTGTTGAAAACGTAGGCCTTAATCCATGGAAAGAAGAACAGAAATTTAAAGATGGATACAAGTCTAATTATGCAACTGGGCGCCCATTATTCAACGCAGTTGATAGTGTGATGACCTTTCCATCAATAGGTTATTCTGCCAATGATAGTAATCACTCCTCTGGTAAGTATCTCAATATTAATTCTTTTCCATTTCTCTCTTTTGAGTTCTTTCGACTCCAACACCAAAAAGAAGAAGGTACCAACTTTGGTGATGTAGATATGGATTTTTTCTCGCTATACATAATGATGGCCTACGGTGATGAGCAAGTCGCCGAATTTTTTAAATTTTCCTCTTACGGAGATAATATATACGATGAACCTTCTGACGAAAACTCCACAGGTATCACAAATCATATATATCTAGACGTTCCAGGATATGAAGACTCGGATCGTCCTTTTATTAAAAGAGAGGTGGCAGAAAATCCAGATGTCGCCTTGCCTGCTTTAGAAAACCTCATGCCTTGGGATTTTGCGGCGGGTTTCCAAGAAAGTAATTTAATAGAATTATTCAATTTCAAATCAGGAGGCGGCAAGACAAGGAACTTTGAAAATATTTTAGATGGAGAAAAAGCTTCATCAGAAATAGTTTATTGGAGAGTAGAGAAGAAAGACAAGCAAGGAAACTTAATCCAAAACTTTTTTATACCCAACGCACCAGAATTTAATCCAAAAGTGTTTATTGATAATCAACTTATTGCCGAGAAAGAATATGAATACACAATATATGCTTGGTGCGTAATTTATGGAACAACTTATTCTTATCGACTATCTGAAGACAGCGCAGACCCACACCTAGGCACACTTAGTGAATCGCTAAAATTAACCGAAGCAGAAACAATGGAAGATTACCTCGATGAAGATCCCGAGAATCCAGATAATTTTAATTTTGAATTGGTTTCTCTACCTGCGCCGATATCGAGTAAATTAAGAAAATTTTACTTTGATATAATAGTAGAAAGCTTGCCACATTTACAAATGGTAGAAATCCCATATTACTCAATAGGGGGAATTGCGAGATCTAGTGTGCAGTCAACGGTGATCACGTCTATTCCTTCCCCGCCCGCTGTTGAAGTCGTTCCTTACGAGGGCACAAACAATGCAATGTTATTTTTATTAAACGCAGCCGCAGGAACAATTGAAAAAGACTTTATGATAGGCATTAATCCAGAGGACGATGAAAAACTGTATAGCATATATCAAATGCTTATGAATAATAACACCACTTCTATGACAAATGATATGAAAGTGGAATTTAATACCACTAGTGTTGATAGATTTGAAATTTATAGATTAGAAGAAAAGCCAAAATCTTATAAAGACTTTACCAATGGAAAATTAATAGGATTAGATGGCCTTCCAGGAATTAAGCCTACTGAAATTTACGGACAAAATGAAAGTGCAGAAGAAATAATAACTAATGCAAACACATTATCTTTTAAAGACGTTAATATTGTTCCTAATAAAAAATACTATTATACTTTTAGAGTTATAGACAAGAGTGGAAATTTTTCAAACCCAACAGCAGTTTATGAAATTGAAATTGTTGACGACAACGGAACCATATATCCAATAATCGATACAGTTGATTTTGATTTTGAAACTAATTTACAAAATATGAAAAATGTGAGAAAATACTTACATATTATTCCAACGCTTGAACAATCACTGCTTGATGAAGATACAGATCCTCCAAATTATGAAGAACAGACAGCAGGAGGCTACTTATTAAGTGGAATAAAACCAAAACTAGGATTGCCTGAGTTAGAACATAGAATTTTCAAAGATAAAGACAGCGAGGTTGATGATGGGAAAAAAGAGTATTTTAAGGTAAGAATGACTTCGAAAAAGACGGGAAAGAAGATAGATATAAATTTAAAATTCAAGGTTAAGCACAACGAAACGAAAGAAGAAAAGAAAAGCTCCGAAGCCCCAGGATAATATATAACAATAATTCAAGCATTTTGTCCATTTTAATTAAAAAAGACTATTTATAATGAAAAACTATTTACATAGAGGAAGTAAAACATGGCATTTCTAGACAACTCCGGAGATATAATTCTCGATGCAGTTTTAACAGACATTGGAAGAATGAGATTAGCGAAGGGAGATGGTTCATTTAAAATTACTCAATTTGCTGTTGGGGATGATGAGATTGATTATAATCTTTTTGACTTAACCCTAGCTAGTTCCCAAAGAGACTTGAATATTCTTAAGACTCCAATTCTTGAAGCGTTTACAAATAACACTTCAATGTTAAAGTCAAAACTCATGTCAATCTCTAGAACGGATCTTCTTTATCTCCCGGTTTCAAAACTGAACCAAAGTAAAGACAACAACAGGCTCCATTCAACGAGCAACGCTTTAAATATGTTTGTTGTGGCAGCGGACGCAGATACAGCGCAAGGAACAAAAGCAAGTTCTGGTTTAGCTAAAGATGCTGGTATTATTCCTAACAATGGTAAACAAATTGATGGCTTCATTAATGGCGTAGATACAGAAGGCACAATTAAAGGAGCTGCATTCATCAGAGTAGATCAAGGAATCGACAATGCTGATGTGTCACCAGCAACAACTATTGATCCTGATTTATTCGAAACTCAATATATAATTGAGATTGACGGAAGACTCGGTTCAATTGTCAGCGGTAATGGTACAACCGCCGCGTCTCCAAATTTTGTTCGCTTGGGAGAGAGTTTTAGAGGCGATGATGATTTTATGGTAACATATTATCTAACATTGGACACTGACAAAGCGTTTCTTACAGATATTAGAAATGAAACAGGCGACGCCAAAGTGAATGAAGAAGAGATTAGAGGCCCTCGCGGAACTCGTTTAGATTTCAAACTTAAGACGTCTTTAGAAGTTCAACAAAGTAGAACACTGTTTACTAAATTGGGACAGACTGGGCAAGCTTGGTCCAATCCTGCAGGCTCCACAACTTCTTCTCCTTCTGTAGATTTCATCGATACTACAATTAGAGTAACCGGTATCACAACTGGATATAGATTAGACATTCCAGTTAGAATTGTTAAAAAGGTATAAAATATGGCAACTTCATTTAAGTCAATACAGAATAAAGATATTACAACAACAAGAACTTTGTTACATGAAACAATCCCGGTTACAGGGTCAATTGTTTCTGGAACTTATGGTGTGACAAATACTGCGACAGAGTTTCCAAATGAAGGAAATATTAAGAATTATTCCCATGGAATGTTCCAATCTGTTTTTGATTATCCATTTTTAAGTTCTTCTGCAAATCATCTTTTTGATTTGACTGTTGGATATTCTTCCGCTGCAAAATGGGCTACAGGTCAGACCATCCCCTCCTCGACTAACACTCACAATACTGAAAAGCTTAATATTTATAACCAAATGGCCCAAGTTCTTGTTGGGCACGATCACACAGGTTCAATTAAAGAGTTTAAAATTCCTGGCGGAGATACAATTAGAGAAGCATATTTCATCAACTTTTCGAGATTGCTGACAAAAGATGAGATTAAGAAAGGTTCTTTAACGATGTCTTTTGGGACAGGATCTGGATTTACGACAGCTCATAATTATGGCGGATCTCCAAGGACTTTACATGATTATGGCGATACGACTTACTATACGGACTCTCCGGCTGGCGACTACGCAGTCCTAACAATGTCTGCGAACCCACCAGCTCCAGAACTGGGAGGAAAACCCGCAGGGCTTATTTATTATCAGGCAGGAATTGCGGTGCTGTCAGCCTCGATGTTTTATCCATATGATCCAACCAACTTAGAGAACGGCACCGGCGCAACTGCAATAGACTGCATTGACATTACTGGCGTTGATAACAGCAACGCGGACGCTTCGTTTACAATATCGATCCCAACGGCCGCCGGCGGACTAGGCGGCACGGCTGTTACATTTTTACTTGACTACGATCAGAACACGGGCGCCGGCATCGCGGGCGGCGCAAATCAAATCGGGATTGGCGCCTTTGGCGCGACCGACGCTGCCATCGCAGCAAATGTTATCAAGGCTATTAATGGAGTGGCTACTGATTATGTCGAATATGCATCATCGGGAAATGGAGAATCCGGCGACAACCTGGGTATTACTGCGAAAGAAGGTTCAAGCGATACCCAAATTACACTTACGATGAAAGTCCCCGGGACCGCCGGAAATATTACCAGTGCGCTAGCTAGCGCCACGGGCCATAACGTAATTGATGTGACAGCCTTCACCGGCGGCGTCGACGGACCCGGCCACGATAATGATAATTATCTTGCCATGACCGGATCGGGAACTGGCCTTACAAAAGATGATGATAATCTGTCATTTAAACAATTGTTAGTTTCTTCATCAATTACAGGGACAACAAATGCACTCAGGCACAGAATTGACAATATTGAGTTTCAGAACACAACAGAATTGAATTCAACAATTCATTTCTGCAGAATGAATCATAATGAATTTAATTACAGTTCTAATCCAACATACGTATCTGCAAGCAAAATTCAGGTGAAGGACACCAATTCTGATTCTCCGATTACGTATGCGACAACTATTGGACTTTACGGTCCGGATAACGTTTTATTGGCAGTCGCTAAATTATCAGAACCGTTGAAGAAAGATCCTTCTAACGAAATCACTCTGAGAGTAAGACTTGATTATTAAAGATCGCCAAGATTGTAAACGAAAAATTCATAATGAGGTGATAATTACAATTATCAAGCAAAGATTATGTAGCGATGGCAACTTTTTATAAATCAATAGAAGAAAAGGATATCACGACAACGAGAGTTCTTTTGCATGAGTCGGTACCGATTACTTCCTCTATGATAACTGGAACCTACGGAGTGACTGATACAGTAACCGAGTTTCCAAACGAAGAAAATATTAAAAATTACAACCATGGCCTATATCAATCTGTCTATGATTTTCCTTATATAAGCGCCTCTTCAAATCACTTGTTCGATTTAACTGTAGGCTATTCAACTTCATCTGTTCATGTTCATTCCGGAGATCCTTTACCTGATGGAAACAACGCTCAAAACAACAAGAAGATAAATATTTATAATCAGATGGCCCAAACTTTAGTTGGGCATAACCACACCGGTTCAATTAAAGAGTTTAGGATACCTGATGGTGACGCGATTAGAGAAGCATATTTTATTGTTTTCAATCGTGATTTAATTAAAGATGAGATCAAAAAAGGTTCACTAATCATGTCTTTTGGGACAGGATCTTCATTTACAGATGCACATAATTATAATGGAGATCCTAGAACCATTTATGATTATGCCAACGAAACCTATTATTCTGATTCACCAGCCGGAGACTATTCGAAATTAACATTTTCTACTGCTCCCACGCTCCCAGAACAAGACAAACCTTGTGGTTTAATTTACTATCAAGCAGGGGTTATTGTTCTTTCCGCTTCAATGTTTTTTCCATACAATTCCACTACTCCAAATACTGGTGAAAATTATGACAACGATGGTTATTTGTTCATTACAGGCTCAGCACTAGGCAATAGAGGAGCTGAAGACGACGATGTGTCTTCATTCAGACATATTTTAATATCAGGTTCAATCACCGGCTCACTCAACGCGATCCGCCACAGAATTAATCAAATAGAATTCAGTAATACAACTGAATTAAATTCAACAATACATTTTTGCAGATTAAATTATAATGAGTTTAATTATAGTTCAAATCCAACTTATATAAGTTCTAGCAAAATTCAAGTAAGGTATGCTCCAGCAGCACCGAAGTTGACTTATTCAAATAATCTGCCAGCTCCTAGCACTTATATGACGACTATTGGATTGTATGGTCCTGATAATTCTCTTCTAGCAGTTGCAAAGCTTTCTAAACCTATGAAAAAGAGTCCTACTGACGATATTACTTTAAAAGTCAGACTTGATTATTAATCATAACTACAACTATTTAATTTGAGATGTCATATTACAAATTTAAGAAAAATGATTCATTTTATAATATTATACAAACTCACCCAGTAAGTGAGTTTTCTATATATGACGGAAAGGTCTACTATAATAATAGACCACAAATAAGCGGATCTTTTACAGCCAGCGTTCCAGGTGTCCCGCCAGGAAATATAAGTCTATACGAATTAAATGCTGATAGAAACAAAGATGATCACTTGTTTGTTCCAAAAACAATTGAAAACGATAATAATAATGATCCGCTCAACCCCAATCATACTACGGCAGATAATCCTACAAATGTTAGTGGTGTTAAAAGTCTAATTTTCCCATTCCTTGAAAAAAACTCAGATCAAAATTTAAAATTTAAACATATTACAGACGCCGAATATAATGCGCATTATGCTTATGGGCAAATGATCACTGGTAGTTATCCTCTATCTGCAAGTATCAAAAGAGAATTTTATGCTCTTCAGAATCTTTATTCATTCGAGGAGCCAGAAGCTGCCCCACAACCGGGAAGAATAAGAGGGGCAATTGGTTACACACGCCGCCCGCGTATCCAAGCATTAAGAAATACACTAGATAATTACATCCCAATGAGTCACCATTATGCTTTTTCTCAGAGTGTTTTTCATCCGGACGAAGCTTCACCAATTACAGGTTGGAGAAAAGACCTTCAAGAATTGAATTTGATTAGTATCCCTTCAATATATTACGGACAATCAATTAAGAGAGGATCGGTAGATCTAAGATTTTATGTCAAAGGAAAGCTCGTAGGAAGAGCCAGAGATATAAAAAAGAACGGCGAATTGATTGACACCTCTACGCACCCATTTAGTAGAAATTCTATACATTTTGATGGATACCACAATGTCATACCAGACAATCCAGAAAGTTATGAATTTACTGAAGTCCACACATTCCCACCAGCTAATCCAC
>Ga0181367_1000158_pt1 | contig 10683 bp, 13 predicted proteins | sample LowviralmetaG_FD_130089 | JGI IMG/M metagenome (GOLD analysis project Ga0181367, IMG submission 130089) | Marine viral communities from the Subarctic Pacific Ocean - ​Lowphox_02 viral metaG | ecosystem: Environmental > Aquatic > Marine > Oceanic | place: Subarctic Pacific Ocean | collected... | reverse complement strand
TCTTAACTAGTAAATAGATATTTATATAGATAGCGTAATTAATAAAAATAAAGGATCTATTTTTATACAAGAAAAAAATATAAAAAGAAAAGGATTAGATAAATATTTAGGAAAAAAATATTTAAAATATTTTAATCATCCGGAAGCCAATAATCTTACAACTACAGGGGGAGAATTAATTTACCCGACAGGAGGGGATTATGTAGGTTCCTATCATATCCATAAAACACAGGGACCAATGGAAGGTCCAATTCATTCACCAACAGCTCATAGTAAATTATTTTATAAAAGATTTTATGTAGGAAAAATAGTTGATGTTCTAAATCAAGAAGGAGTAATAGAAACGGGAGAGACTCAAAACATTGAGTATAGATCCACAACTGAGGGTGGATATTAGATAGAAATTTCTTATATTGGGGAAAAAAGTTATGTTTTGGTTAGTTGAAAGTAAAGTTCAATTCGAACAGTTTACAAATGCTAATTGGAAAGAAGTTTTTATAGAAGTAATTCCAAATAGTTATTTAATACATCCCGCACAAAATAGTATTTGTGCCTTGTATATTAGACCGTTATTATCAACTAAGGGGTTTGTTGTACCACTATCGCATAGTGAAACTTTAAATGTAAATATAACGGAGATAAACGCGATGTTACAAACATTTAGTAGCATATATGTAAGGGATAAGAAAGAATCATTACATTATTTACCACTAAAAGGCCTCTTTGACATCAACCAAACCAATCCTCCGTATATACCAGAGTTAACACAAACCCACCATATCTTTAATGAAAGACATCCAAATAAAAAGGATGTAAATAAGATAATACCTATAGTAAAGCACTATGAGTACTGTGAAGAAATATATAATAACCTTAAAGAAAAAATAAATGGAAAAATCAATGAATTCTACAATGATAAAGTTTCAATGGTATTCAACGCCATTGAAAGAAGTGGTATACGAGTTGATAAGCAAAAATTTGAATCATATTTTCACGCTATCGATGGAGAATACGTCCACACTCAATACAACTTTAAAACCCTTACAGGAAGACCAAGTAACAAATTCAAAGGAGTAAATTATGCCGCACTTAATAAAGAAAATAATTGTAGAGAAAGTTTTATCCCCCGTAATCATATTTTTGTGGAGTTTGATGTTAGTGCCTACCATCCTACTTTGTTATCTAAGTTGGTGGATTTTGATTTTGGTGATGAGGATATTCATTCTACCTTCGCGGAAATGTACGGAGTGGATTACAAAAAATCTAAAGAATTAACATTTAAACAACTATACGGAGGAGTTTTCGATAAATATAAAGATTTAGAATTTTTTAAGAAAGTTCAAGTATATACTGATAATTTATGGGAAGAATTTAATGAAAAAGGCTGGATAGAATGTCCTATTTCAAAACATAGATTTGAAAAAGATAAGTTAAATGATATGAAACCCCAAAAGTTGTTAAATTATTTGTTACAAAATTTGGAGACAGCAATGAATGTTCATATATTGTGGGAAATAACAAAGTTATTACGAAATAAGAAAACTAAAATAGTTTTATATACCTATGATTCGTTTTTATTGGATTTAAGTAAAGAGGATGAGGATATTTTGCAAATAGTTAAAGAAATATTTAATAAACACAAATTACAAACAAAAATCACACATGGAAATACTTACAACTTTAAATAAAACCTCTAATATGTATACAATGGACGATTTTTCGGACATTACTAACCAAAATTTGGGGGATTTGAATAATAAATTATTTTGCACATTTACTACTTTAGAAAATTTAGAAAATCTTCTAAACTCCATCACAGGTAAATATAATATTATGTATAATAAAGTATTTGTTTTATATGTGAAGGAAAATGATGAATACGTTTGTACTTATAATATAGATCAGGATAATATATCAAATTTACCCGAAAATACAATTTTAGTCCACAGAAAAAAAGAAACCAATACTCTTTATACAATTAATGCCCTAAATGAATTAATTAAAAAATTAAATGGGGGAGTAGTTGATACTAAGTTTCCTATAACTTGGGAACATTATAAAAATTCCGTATTATTAACTCAACATGATGAGTTAAAACAATTAAAAACAAAAATACATAAAATAATTGAACTATAGTTTGGTTATTTTAAGTATTGGTCGTATATTATCAACAGTTATATAATGAAAATCAAAAAGTTATAAATTATGGATTTAAATCAAATCAAACAGAAGTTAGAGTCACTTCAAAAACAACAAAACTCAAACAAAACAGGGGGAAAATCATTATTCTGGAAACCCTCGGTAGGTAAACAACAAATTAGAATTGTGCCTAATAAGTACAATAAATCATTCCCTTTTACTGAAATGATGTTTTATTATGGTATTGGTCAAAGAGTAATGGCATCTCCTACAAATTGGGGTGAAAAAGACCCCATTCAGGAATTTACTAAAAAATTACGTGCTAGTGGGGATAAAGAAAATTGGTATTTAGCTAAAAAATTAGATGCTAAAATCCGTATTTTTGCTCCTGTAATCGTAAGAGGTGAAGAAGAAGAAGGTGTTAAACTATGGCAATTTGGTAAAGAAGTTTATCAAGCATTTTTAAATTTAGCATCTGATGATGAAATTGGTGATTATACTGAACCATCAGGGGGTAGAGATATTAAATTAACCACTGTAGGTCCTGAAGTAACAGGAACTCCTTACAATAAGACAACAATATCTCCATCAATGAAACAATCACCTATTAGTGATAATGCTAATGTAGTTGAAAGAGCTTTAGATAATCAACCAAACCCAATAGAAGTATTTAAAAGACTTACCTTTGATGAGGTTAAAGCTAATTTAGAATCATTCCTAACACCAGAAGGTGAGAGTGAAGGTGAAATTTCTTCAGAACCATCAGTTGCGTTCGATGGTGAATCTAGTAAAAATTATACACTTGAAGGAAAAGATACAACCTCAAAATCAGATAAATTTAATTCTTTATTTGATGATAAAAAATCTGAAGAATCAGGTGTAATTACAGATGCTAAAAATGATGATGATGGTTTGCCATTTTAATGTACAATAAATGGCTAGAAAGAAAAAATCACTTACAGAAGCAGCATCCAGAGAAATTAGATCTAAATTTGACTTGAATGCCTTTAAAGAAAAAAAAGGTTTAAAGCAAAATATTAAATTTAAGGACCAAGAATGGATTCCCTTATCCCAGGCATTCCAAGATGTAACATCTATTCCTGGGATTCCCAAAGGACATATTGTTTTACTTAGAGGACATTCTGATACAGGAAAAACTACAGCTCTACTAGAAACAGCAGTTTCGGCCCAAAAAAGAAAAATTCTTCCAGTTTTTATTATTACTGAAATGAAATGGAATTGGGAATTTGCTAAACAATTAGGATTAGATATTAAAGAAGTTATAGATAAGAAAACTGGAGAAATCATAGATTATAAAGGTAACTTTATTTATGTTGATAGAGAAACTATTAATACTATTGAAGATGTAGCTGTTTTTATTTTAGATCTAATTGATGAACAAAAGAAAGGTAATTTACCTTATGATTTATTATTTTTATGGGATTCTATAGGTTCAGTACCTTGTGAAATGTCTATTAAATCTAATAAAAATAATAATGAATGGAATGCTGGAGCTATGGCTACTCAATTTGGTAATAACGTAAATCAACGTATTACATTGTCACGTAAGGAAAGTAACCCATATACCAATACACTTGTATGCATTAATAAAGTATGGACTTTAAAACCGGAATCTCCAATGGGTCAACCTAAATTAATGAATAAAGGGGGTTACGCAATGTGGTTTGATTCTACCTTTGTTGTTACATTTGGTAATATTATGTCTGCTGGTACCTCTAAAATTAAAGCTATTAAAGATGGTAAACAAGTTGAATTTGCTAAAAGGGTAAATATTCAAATTGATAAAAATCATATTAATGGTATTACTACTAGGGGTAAAATTGTTATGACCCCTCATGGGTTTATAAATGATAATGATAGAGAATTAAAATCCTATAAAGAAGATAGAAAAGAAGATTGGGCGGCAATTTTAGGTGGTGGTGATTTTAGAGTAGTTGAAGAAGATCAATCATACTCAGATGTAACCCATTTCAATAAGGAACCCGAATAAATACTTGGCTTTTTAAGAGATTTTTCGTATACTATCGCGATTAAAATAATTATATGAAAAAAGAAGAACTATTTAATCTTTTAAATAATATTAAGGAAGATGGGGAAGATATACAAACCGGAGAAAGAGTATTATTAATCGATGGTTTAAATTTATTCTTTAGAAATTTTGCAATACTTAATATGGTTAACCCAAAGGGGGTCCATATTGGGGGTTTAGGAGGATTTTTTAGATCCTTAGGAGCACTAATTAGACAAATTAACCCCACCCAAGTTTATGTAGTATTTGATGGAGCAGGATCGGCTACTAATAGAAAAAACATAATCCCAGAATATAAATCAGGAAGAGATTTACAACGTATTACTAATTGGGAGGTATTTGATGATATCGATGATGAGAATGATGCAAAAGTAGACCAAATGGTCAGAATCATTCAGTATCTAAAGACTCTCCCAGTTAAAACCATTAGTATAAATAAAGTAGAAGCTGATGATATAATTGCATATTTAAGCAAAGTTATACCTACTGATCCTAAAGATAAATGTTTTATTGTTTCTTCTGATAAGGATTTTATTCAATTAGTTAATGATAATGTTATTGTATACCGTCCAATTGAAAAAAATTATTATACAAAAGAAACAGTAGTTAAAAAATTTAACATTTCTCCTTCTAATTTTATTTTACATAAAACCTTATTAGGTGATAATTCTGATAAAATTAAAGGGGTTAAAGGATTGGGGGAAAAAGGGTTATTGAAAAAATTTCCTGAATTGTCAAAAAAAGATATGATATGGGATGATATTTTAGACATTTGTGAGAAAAAATTAAAAGAACACGTAGTATATGCTAGAATAATCCAAGGAAGAGATGAGTTGGAAAAAAATTATAAAGTGATGGATTTAAGCAATCCAATGTTAAGCAATAAAGATAAAGAATGGTTGGATGAGGTTGTATCCACCAATAATCTTTCGTATTATCCATCCCAATTTATAACAATGTATAATGAAGACCAAATGGGAGGATTAATTAGAAATATTGAATTTTGGATTAAAGATTGTTTTCAAAATTTAGTTGTAAAAAAATAGTTATATGACACTTACAAATTTAAACCAATATGGAACAGGTTTTCAAATAAAGGTAATTTCATCATTATTAACTCATAAAGAGTTTTTAGTTAACATAAATGATATGTTAAGTGAAGAATATTTTGATAATCAAGCCCATAAATGGATTATAAAAGAAATATTAAAGTATTATGATAAATATCATACTACACCCTCAATGGAGATATTAGCAGTTGAATTACAAAAATGTGGTAATGATGTGCTACAAATATCTATAAAGGAACAACTTAAAGAAGCATATAATACCCCCAATGATGATTTAAAATACATTCAAGAAGAATTTTCTGCATTTTGCAAAAATCAACAACTAAAAGGAGCTCTACTACAGAGTGTTGATTTGTTAAAAGGAGGGGATTATGAATCTATACGAAGTTTGATAAATAATGCTATTAAAGCTGGACAAGATAAAAATATAGGACATGAATATATTAAAGATGTTGAGTCAAGATATAGAAAAGATAGTAGAAAAGTTGTATCTACACCCTGGGAAAAAATTAATCAATTACTCCAAGGAGGTCTCGGAAATGGAGATTTTGGCCTTATATTTGGTAATCCAGGAGGTGGTAAATCTTGGTCATTAGTAGCTTTAGGGGGACATGCAGTTAAATTAGGATATAATGTTCTCCATTATACTTTAGAATTAGGAGAACAATATGTAGGAAGAAGGTATGATGCTTTTTTTTCTAATATAGGGGTAGATAAAATACAAAAACATAAGGGTAAAATAGAAGAATTAATGGGGGAAATTGAAGGAAATTTAATTATAAAAGAATTACCTACAGGGAAAGCAACAATTTCAACAATAGAATCACATATTCAAAAAGCAAAAGACACAGGGATTGAACCTGATTTAATTCTTATAGATTATGTTGATCTTCTTGCATCAAAAAGAAAGACTATCGATCGTAAAGGAGAAATTGACGATATTTATACCAGTACGAAGGGATTAGCTCGTGAGTTAGATATTCCTATTTGGAGTGTATCACAAGTAAACAGAGCTGGTGCTAAAGATAGTATTGTTGAGGGAGATAAAGCGGCTGGTTCATACGATAAAATTATGATAACAGATGTTTGCATTTCTCTCTCCAGGCAACGCAAAGACAAAGTAGAAGGGACAGGAAGATTCCATATTATGAAAAATAGATATGGTATGGATGGGTTAACATTTGGTGTAAGAGCAGATACATCAACAGGTCATTTTGATGTATCAAATGAACTTTATCAAGAAAATGAAGATAATAATGATAATGCTCCAATTTCCCAACCTACTAGTTTTAGTGGAATAGATAAATTTGATAGATCCGAGTTACAAAAGAAATTTTTCGAACTTAATTCATAATTTTAGTTATGAATTTTTAATAAAAATACTTAATGAATATTACACAAGAAATTTTATCCGATATCGTAGTTTATAACAAATATGCAAAATATGTTCCTAAAAAACAAAGAAGAGAAACTTGGAGGGAATTGGTTACTAGAAATAAAAAAATGCACCTCGCTAAATTTCCGGATTTAAAAGAAGAAATAAAAGAAGTTTATAAATTAGTATATGATAAAAAAGTATTACCCTCAATGCGTAGTTTACAATTTGCGGGAAAACCAATAGATATAAATAATTCAAGAATTTTCAATTGTTCTTTTTTACCTATAGACCATTGGAGATCTTTTAGTGAAGTAATGTTCCTATTACTCTCAGGGTGTGGGGTAGGATATAGTGTCCAAAACCATCATGTAGAAAAATTACCAGAAATTAGAATCCCAAAAAAAACAAGAAGATTCTTAGTAGGGGATTCAATTGAGGGTTGGGCAGATGCAGTTAAGGTTTTAATGAAAGCATATTTTGGAATATCAACTTCTAGACCTATTTTTGACTTCCGTGATATTAGACCAAAAGGAGCAGAACTAATTACAGTAGGGGGCAAAGCACCAGGACCTGAACCATTAAAAGAATGTTTATTCCAAATTCAAAAAGTACTCGATAGAAAAGAAGATGGAGACCAATTAAACCCAATAGAAGCCCACGATATTATATGTCATATAGCTGATGCAGTATTATCTGGGGGTATTCGTAGAGCTGCTCTAATTTCTTTATTTGATTTACACGATAATGAAATGTTAATGTGTAAACATAATTCTTGGTGGGAATTAAATCCTCAAAGAGGAAGAGCTAATAATTCGGCAGTAGTTATTCGCCATAAAGTTAGAAAAAAAGACTTTTTTACATTATGGGAAAAAATAGTCGCAAGTAATTCTGGTGAACCTGGAATATATTTCTCAAATGATAAAGATTGGGGAACAAATCCCTGTTGTGAAATAGCACTAAGACCATTCCAATTTTGTAATTTAACAGAAGTTAATGTTTCTAATGTAGAATCACAAGAAGACTTAAATATTCGTGTGAAAGCTGCTGCATTTTTGGGAACTTTACAAGCAAGCTATACAGATTTTCATTATCTTCGTGATATTTGGAAAAGAACAACAGAAAAAGATGCACTTATTGGTGTGGGGATGACAGGAATTGCAAGTGGTGAAGTTTTAAAATATAATTTAGAAGAAGCTGCCAAAGAAGCTAAAAAAACAAACGAAGAAATTGCAAAACTTATTGGAGTAAAAAAAGCTGCTCGTGTAACAACAGTAAAACCTTCAGGAACTAGTTCATTAGTTTTAGGAACTTCATCAGGAATTCATGCTTGGCATAATGATTATTATATAAGACGTATAAGATTAGGAAAAAATGAATCTCTTTACCAACATTTAGCATCTACCCACCCAGAATTAGTAGAAGATGACTTTTTTAAACCAGAAATCCAAGCAATCATATCAGTTCCCCAAAAATCCCCAGAAGGAGCAATATATAGAACAGAATCTGCACTAGACTTATTAGAAAGAACAAAAAGACTTAATTTAGAATGGGTAAAAGCAGGTCATAGAAAAGGAGCTAATACAAATAATGTATCAACCACAGTTTCTGTAAGATCAGATGAATGGGATGATGTAGGGAAATGGATGTGGAAAAATAAAAATACATTCAATGGCTTAGCTGTTTTACCCCACGATAATGGAACATATACACAAGCCCCCTTTGAAGATATATCAGAAGAAGTATTTGAAGAAATGGTTAGTCATCTCCATTCTATAGATTTAAGACAAATAGTAGAGATAACCGACGAAACAGATTTAAAAGATCAAGCAGCTTGCGCTGGGGGCGCATGTGAGATAGTTTAATAGTAGTAATACACTTCTGGTAAATTTCTATATATTTATGATAAAATGCTTATATGAGAAGGATCAAACAATTTTGGAATTGGTTATTAAATAAAACCATTCTAGATGAAAACTTAACTTCAGTAACTCAAGAAGCTTATGAGGAAGTCAAAGAAAGAGCCAAAAAATCAAAAAAAGATGTTATAAAAGCCAAAAAAGGCAAAAAAAGGAGAGGAAGACCCAAAAAATCAAAAAGAAGAAAATAAGATGGCAAAAGAATTAAATGAGCACACAGCATTTAACGTAAGTATAAAAACATTAATAGGAATTGGTGCCGTTATGGCAACTGTTATTAGTATGTGGTTTGTACTCCAATCAGAGATTGAAGAAGCAAAAAAACTACCAGAACCCCCAGCTCCCGTAATTACAAGAATGGAATTTGATATGAAAGACCAATTAGTTCGTCAAACTATTATGACGACTCAAGAGGATGTTAAAGAAATAAAAGTAGCATTAGAAAAATTAGAAAATAAGATTGATGCATTAAGGTAATATTATGGAACAAAAATGTAATATATTCAAAGGAATATGTATATGCAACAGAAAAAAGAAATGTGTTATAGGTAAATGCATTACATTAACAAACAAAAATATATTAACAATAGCGATGGTATGCATATTCAGTACTGTGTTAATAGGGAGTGTAATAAATGTATCAAATTCTGAGATAGATATATGCAAAACAGATGAAAATATGTGGATACCAACCCAAGAGGATATCCGATATCAAGATAGCATGTATCAAATAATACATCAAACTCAATTAGAAGTAGACACTATTAAAGATCAAATGTTAATTATTATTGATAAATTAGATAGAATGGGGTTTGCTGATGGTTCCAAGGATAGTACTAAAGTAAAATTATAGTTATGAAAAATTCAATATTAAAAATATTCTTCACTTATTTACTGTTAACAACAATTTTTTTTGCTAAAGCACAATCCCCTTGCAATGATACGTTATGTGTGATAGAGTTTAACGCAAGTTTTAACCAACAAAATAGTGTTGACTGGTTAGAAAATTTAACAGATTGTAAAATTGATAGGATAAACATTGATGCAAATATAGCTACCCAACAACAACAAATGGATTATGGCATAGTTATAGTACCAACTATAATCATATTTAATAGGGGAGAAGAAGTTAAAAGATATCAAGCCAATATTATGATGGAGATGGAAACAGAACAAATGGAAATACAAAAAGAAATAAATAAAATATTATTAAATAATTTTTAAATAAAAATGAAACGTTATGAACATATTAAGTACAATATTTAGCGGAGGAGCTAAAGAGTTAGTAGAAGGTGTAGGTGGTGTAATAGATAATTTACATACTTCCAAAGAAGAAAAATTAGCAGCAGAACAAAAAATAAAAGAACTAATAGCTTCATATCAAAGCACATTAGAAAAAGAAATCACATCTAGGTGGGAAGCAGATATGCAATCTGATTCTTGGCTAGCAAAGAATATAAGACCAATGACTTTAGCATTTTTGGTTATATCTACGATTCTTATGATATTTATAGACGCGGGCACAATTAATTTTGTAGTTGAAGAAAAATGGACAGACTTATTACAAATAGTACTAATAACTGTAATTGGCGCCTATTTTGGTGGTAGATCATTAGAAAAAGTAAAAAAATAAATAAAATGGATAAATTTAATTTAAAAAAATATTTAGCTGAAGGTAAGCTATTAAAAGAAAATGTTTCTGATCAAGAATACTATTCATACTTAAACGATTTAAGAGATTCAGGTGCAACAAATATGTTTGGTGCTGGAGAATATTTGGAAAGAGATTTTAATCTAGAAAAAAGAGAAGCTAGAGAAATTTTAGCTAGATGGATGTCAGATTTTAAAGATGAACAACCAGATGCTTATGATTTTTATATGAAAGAAGGTACTTGTGGTTATAGTGTAGATGGTGAAGGTATAAGTTTGAGAGAATGGGTAGGGGGGCAATTAGAAAAGAAAAATAATGCATTTGTAGACGAATTAGTCCCAGGACAGGGTAAAGCAGACACAGTTCAAGGTGAAATGTTAAGAGCTATTAATAAAATTGCTTACCGCTGGTATAATGATGGAGATGAGTATTTGAGGGGATATGGTACCGAAACAGCAGGCCCAGCTCACTCATATTTA
>Ga0181367_1000144_pt1 | contig 11061 bp, 10 predicted proteins | sample LowviralmetaG_FD_130089 | JGI IMG/M metagenome (GOLD analysis project Ga0181367, IMG submission 130089) | Marine viral communities from the Subarctic Pacific Ocean - ​Lowphox_02 viral metaG | ecosystem: Environmental > Aquatic > Marine > Oceanic | place: Subarctic Pacific Ocean | collected... | reverse complement strand
AGATTCGGTATTAGGTATAGGTACAACTAATATCAATAGATTTGCAAACACATCTCTTAAAGATCAACTATCGATAGATTTTAAAGAACATATTGGTGGCCTAGGAGGATTTACATATGAACAATATCTTAAAAGATATAACCATTATACAAATCCATATGTGCAGACCAAAGGAGAATCAGATAAAATATTTTCAATATTCGATATTGATGATAGTAAAGATAGTAAAAAGAAAAGTCATGGCGGCAGACAAATTGAGGGATTTGATGCATACGGATTACAAACTCATAAAGCATTAAAATCTTTAGCTTCAAAAAAGCAACCTAGAAAAGATGGTAGTAGAACATTATTTGATGGAGGTGGCTCCTCCCAAGCATTAGATTCATCAAACAACCCAATACCTGCAAACTCAGGCGATATTAAATATTATAAAACTTTAGAGTTTGGAGATCTCAAAAGAGATGCAAGTAATAATATTAGAAAAAGTTTTGATGCGAACGATACATATAACACAGCTGATACTATACAAACAAAATATGGATACCCAAACTATCCATTAGGAGAAAGAACAGATGCAGTAGATCCTATTCAAGGATTAGAAGCATTTTCAGATTATGGAGATATTAAAGATTTAATTAAATTTAAATTTACACCTTTAAGATTAACAGATAAAGCTAAAGACACAGAAAACCCAATTATATTTAGAGCATTCATTGGTACATTATCAGATTCATTCATGCCAGGTTGGGATGAAAATCAAGATCAAGGTAGAGCTGATGGAAAAATAATGTTAGGTAGTTGGTCACGATCTATAAGCGTAGATTTTACAGTACCAATATTTTCAAGAGGTGAATTAGAAATAGTTTATAATAAACTAGACGAATTAGCCAGGCTAACATATCCTATTTATCAAGGTTCAGGATTTACAGGAACATATGTTAAAGTCACAATTGGAGATTTATATAGAGGCGTTCCGATGTATATAACGGATTTATCATATGATTGGGATAATGAAACCCCATGGGAATTAGAAAAAGGAAAACAAGTTCCATATTATACAAGTGTTAATATGACATTAGGATGGATAGGTACACAACGACCAGAATATAATACAAAAGCATTTTCACTTAATGGAGTAGCATAATGGCAATAAATAGATATGAATTTACTACACAACAAGCATATGCATATAAAGGCAAATGTTTGAATACGACTAAATTACCTATAATTAAAAAATCTTATAATGACCGGTATATAATATCACAAGAAGGTGATCGATTAGATTTATTATCATATGAATTTTATGGCGACTCACGATATTGGTTTATATTAGCGAATGCAAATAATTTAGGTAAAGGTACATTAGACGTGCCTTCAGGAAAACAAATACGTATTCCACCTGATTCAATAATAACTGAGTTACGAAATATATTACAAAAAACAGAAGAAGAACGATAATGTCATTATTTCAACATACATCAGCAGCTCGAGGTAAAGTAGGCCAGCGATATCAAGAGTATAAAGATTCTTTTGCTCCAGGAGGAACAGATTATTACAAACCAAAAACTAGAAAAAATGCATGGGTGACTGTAACTGCAGGAGGCGCAACATTACCTTCTCAAAAGAATACATACGACGATTTATATGCAAACCAAGAAGGCAAACCAGACGTAATACTAAATTCAGTTAAAATAATTGAAGGCGGAGAATTTGGTATGTTACGTAAAGTTGAAGGACAGTTTACATGTTTGTCAAGAGCAGCATTCGAAACATATGAGCCTGCATTTTGTCAACCACAAAATAAATTAACTGTTAAATATGGATACGTAGACGGCACAGATTCCGGCACAGCTTCAGATTTTATAATTTGCAAATATTCATATAATTTAAATGATAAACAACAATATGTTTGTAGCTTCACAGCATATGGTCCAGCACCATTTATGGGTGAAATAGATATGGATATTATAGGAAACTTTGGCGACAAAAAAATTACAACTGGAGGATTTTTTAAATCACCTGTAGCTACATTACCACAATATTTAAAGTATGTTGCTCAAGGCGTGGGTGAATCTGCAAATATTGATATACCAGATGGAACGATAAGAGATGGCAGTGTATTAATAGTAGACAACCCAGGAGCAATGACTCCTGATGGAATGTTTATGAAAAAGGTTTATAAAGTGTTACAGGCATTAGGTATGTTTTCTGGAGACGCATCAAAGAAAATGTATTGTACATTAGATTGGCTCATAAAAACAATAAATACATATTTTCTAGGACCAAACCTAAAAGAAGCGTTATCAGGAAGATCATTAGCTATAGGCTCTGGAACTGATAGAACTGGTGCATGGCCTATCAAATTGATAGGAAGTGCATTTCCATTTCATTTTGTATTAACTGGTAATAAAAGAGGAACATATGGTACTGCAGAAGTAGAAGAAGATGAGAAATTAGATATAGATCAATGGGCGGGAGATGTAGGTGGATCTGCAATAAATGGTTCATCAATTGATATTGGACAAATATTGATATCATATGAGTATTTAGCAAGCAAATTATTCGGTCAGAGTTCTGAAAAAGGAGCTACTAAATCAAATGATCAATCTACATCAGTTGATGGCAAGAAACAACCACCTAAATTTAGTTTAACTACTTTATTAACGACATTATTTGACGACCTTAGTAGTGCAACTGGCGGCGCATTAACATTAGGTACTATGGAACAACCAGGCGATCCTAAAAAACTTTTAGTGATATGTAAAAACTCAGATTCATCTACAATAAAACAAACAACATTTAGGCCAATTAAAGGAGATGGCATATCTCGAACAGTAACAGTTAAATGTGATATCCCATCAAATGACGCATATGCAGTAGCTAATGGTGCAGCAACTCCTAATGCGATTAAAGACAAAGAAGGCGCCTTAACAGCTGATGAGGAAGCATTAGTATCTAAAGCAAAGTCTGATATTGCCGAATGGATGGCTACAGGCATAGCAGCTGGAGGATTTGAATCTGAAGATTGTGATGCATTACAATCTTGTTTTAAGACATTAAAAGAGAAAGCATCAGCAAAAGAACAAGCAAAAATGAATATTGATGGACATATATGGCCATTACAATTAGACATCACCATAGATGGAACAGCAGGATTTGCTTTTGGAGATGTTGTTAATACAGATTTTATGCCGCCCGCATATCATCGTTCCGGAACTTCGGTATCTTTTTTAGTATTAGAAGCAACACAAGAAATTGCGAACAATGATTGGACAACTAAATTGAAAACGCAATGTCATTTATTTCAAGGGTCTAAATAATAATGGCAAATAGAAAACAATTATATTATACAAAAGATTCTATATCTCAAACGTTTATAGCAAAAGAAGGAGAATTTGTCTTTAAGAATACATTAAAACCATACACTGGCATTTATATTAACGCAAATGGACAATTTTTAACAGGACCGACTCCATCAGATACTTCTAAAATAATAATCCCAGTTAATTCAAAATTTCAAGAAAAGAGTTCAATTAGATATTTTGAACTAACCGGATTAGAATTTAATAAACATACTTCGCCATTCATGTTCTATCCACAACCTATTGAAAATGATTATATGACAGGCCAATTTCAAAGGTATTTTGTCCAAAAGAAAAATGAACCAAATATAATATATGAAATTGATTCTGACCAATTCACAGCTGTGAATAAAGATAATAAAGAAGGCATAGATGGTAATTTATATTATAAAATTGAAATTCAATGGATGTTAAAAGGAGATGAACCAGAAAAAATGAATCGAAAGAATATTGACTTTGCAGACATAAAATATCCTGGAATAGCTAACTTTTTATCAAATGTATCACAATTTGTATTAGAATAATTTGTTTAATTGAAATATTTTTGTTATATTAGTATTGAATGCTAATAATCGAAAAAGAAATAGAGTTACGTCGAGTTCAAGAATCATTACAATCTGGAGACTCATTTTGGATACCAATATATTCAGACCCATATAAACACTATACAAATAATTCTATAAGTTTTGTGTATATTTACTCTATAACTGACGAGTTAGATTATATTCTTCCATTCCATCATAATGATTGTATAAACCTAAATATAGACCTTCTAAACGACCTTACAAGTCCTAATGATATCTATGTACTAGCCAAGAAACGCTTTGCACATTTCTATGCAGATAATTGCTATGATGCGGATATGGTGGCATGGTGGCAAACACATAAAATGTTACCATTAGATGAAACAAATACATCAGCACACGATGTATGGAGTAGGTGGTGGCATAATGAAACAAACACTCATGATTGGTTACCTATTACAAAACATATTGAAAGATGTATTTCTATGAGAAAAAAATTTATGGAATTTTATAACACGTTCGATAAAACTTTAGCATTTGATGTATATGAATCATTAGTGGTTGATAATTTTTATGCAATAGAAAGATCTGGAGTGCAAGTCAATTATGATAAATTTATTAACAAATTTAAAGCAAATGGCATTCATCAAAATAGAGCGTATACAGAATATAATATTTATACAACAACTGGTAGACCTTCGAATAAATTTGGAGGAGTTAATTATGCCGCATTAAATAAAGAAGATGGTTCGAGAGAAGCATTTGTAAGTAGATTTGAACGTGGTATGTTATTAGATATGGATTTTGATGCATATCATCCTAGGCTCATTGCAGATATTATAGATTATGATCTACCTGATGGAAGTGTACATGAATATTTTGGTAAACAATATTTTGACAAAAAAGAAATTTCTGCAGACGAATATGAACAAAGTAAGAAAATTACTTTTAGATTATTATATGGTGGCATAGATAAAGACTTTGAAAAAATACCATTTTTTGGTAAAACTAAATCTTATATCAAAAAATTATGGAGTGATTTCAAAAGGAATGGATTAGTTGTAACTCCATATATGAATCGACCTTTATATAAAAATTGTTTACATGATATGAATCCTAATAAATTATTTAATTATTTGTTACAAGCTTCTGAAACAGAAAATAATTTATCTATGATAAATGAAGTAAATGGCATATTACATGAGTATAATTCAGAATTAATTCTATATACATACGATTCTCTATTATTTGATTATGATATCAATGATGGCAGAGAATTGATAATAAAGTTACAAAACGTAATGTCACAAAGCAATAAATATCCGGTCAAAATCAAAGCTGGCACGAATTATCATGCCATGACGGACATGACTTCCAGGCTTCGTTGATATTTATTAAAAAGGTATGTCGATGGATAAAGAGAGTATAATACAGGAATGGTTTTATAGACTACCTAGAGGTTACGCTGAAGTCCCATATACAAAAGAAGAAATGGCTATGTTACATGAAATTCTTGAAGAGAATGGATTGAATGGTTCTGTCTTTGTAAATGAAATAGACCAATTAGACCAAGCTTTTTTAGATGCAAAACCAGTTAAAGATTTAGAAGAAGGTGAGGAATCTGAAGTAGTAACACGATCAAACAAATTTTTTCCATTTGAATATTTGCAAAATGGAGACACTGAAGGAAGGTTCAAAGGAAAAACAAATAATGATTTAGTAGAAGCACTTACTAAAGCTAATAAAGTAGAAGATTGGGATAAATTTATAAATGCACTACCTAGTATAAAATCAGTCGACAAAGTGAAGGATGAAGTATATGATATGCATGGACAAGAAATTAAAGATTTTGTTGGAGGATTATCATCAATAAGCTCTGTAGGAGAACTAAAAAAAGAAACACCAGATAAGACATCGGGTATAGAAAAAATAATATTTGATATGGAGCCAGCTGGCGTAGGTAGAGGAGAGTTATGGTTAGCATGGAAAATAGCAGGGGATGTACAAATTCAAGGAGGAAGCGAATCATTTGATGTTGAAATGAATCTTGTTGGTATTGCAGGAAAAAGATATGAAGTTAAAGCATATCATAGTAAAACAAATACAAAAAAACCATTTCGATTAGGTACTCATGGAATCCTAGGAAGATTTGAATTTTGGAAAAACTTGTTTGAATCAGCTGTGTTAATTGAAAAATTAAAACAATTTGTTTCAGATGATGATGAAGGTATGGCAGAGTTAGGAAACATGATCGCATATCATAATAAAACAAAATTAAAACTTGCAATCTCTAAAGGAGAAATTGGAGCAACAAGATTAGAAAAAGTATTAGATTATTATGATGCAGCAAATAAATATGCTACAAAAATTGACAAGCCTAATACATATGATATAGTTCAAATAAAAAGTTCTTTACCAGGCAACCCGTCTAAATATTATTCAATTGACCCATCAAAATTAGAAGATGTATTAGGAGGAAAGGTTATTATTTCTAAAGATAATGAACTCGATGATGATACTCATAAAACAAGGTTAACACAACAATTGTTAGCCGACCCATATGTGAATAATCCACAAAAATTAACAGATGATATTAATGCTGCAATACAAACAGTAACAGATGAATATGGTAAAGAAATGGGAGCAGGATTTTTAGTATTCCGTGAAGATGGTATTAAGTTTTCTGAAAAGGCAGAATTAAAGAAAGTAGAAAATTTAAGAACAGATTTGAGTGAACCTAAAAATATAATTACATTATCAATGGGTCGTTTATATGTTAAAGAACTAACAGAGGAAGGAGAATAGATTTTGAAAACACAATTATTGTGTACATTTGCACATAGGAAAGATATAGAGTTAATTGTTGATTATATATCAAAATCTTATACAGTATCAGAAAAAAGAATATTTGTGTTTTCAGATGCTGAGAAGAGAGCAGAGGTATATGTTACATATAATGTAGAACCAGATGATTATAGTAAAACTCCAAATACAATTATGATTCATAGGAAAAAAGAAACAAATACATTATACACAGTTAATGCATTAAATGCAATAATTAAAAAAGCAAATAATGGTATTTTAGATAAAACGTTTGTCATAAATTGGCCATTCTATGAAAATTCTTTACTATTGACTGATGGAGAAGAATTAAGACACATTCATTTGGATTTACATAAAAGAATAGATTTGTAATGTATATTTATATTAAACAATAGGGTATAACAATGAACTTAGCAAAAAAATATAAACAATTATTTGAAGGTAAAGTAAGAAGTAATGATTCAATATTACTTAAAGAAGCACTTAACTTATCAAGTGTTAAGTCACAATTATTAGCACTCAGTAAAAAATATCCAGGCTATGCAAATGGGTTAGCAGATTATATGGATAGTGGTATTCCAGAAGATGCATATAGAGATATTCAAGGAGGAAATAAAGCAACAGCTGAAAAATTTTATAATTTAGCAGTTGCAATTGTACACAATGTCGACCCAACATTTGATGTAAGTGATGGCAAACCATTTGCACCAGGCGATCCTAATGAACCAAAAGGTTTTGATACAGAATCTGAGGCATTTGAGAAGATTGGCTTCTTTGAAGGTAAAGGAAGAAGTAATGATGCTGCCTTATTAACAGAAGCATTAGCAAGAGGATTAAAACCTTTATTAACGATAGGTACAACTATTACTAAAAATGATGGTGAAGATGCATTACTAGATTTATCAGATAAGTTTGATAGAATAGATGATGAATATGCTGGTGAAATTGCAAGTTGGTTAGACATGGCTATTGAATTAATGCAAGATGGTTATGCTGGAGACGCTACTAAAAAATTAAAGGAATTCAATAAAGCATGTAAAGATGTATTGAGAGGAAAGCCAATTAAATCAGCATTTGCATAGAAAAATAAATTGAAATAAATTAGGATATATGAAATATTTTCATTATATTTATATTAAATAAAAAGGATTAGAGTTTAGCCATAATTAAACTCAAAATTAAAAAATAAAAAATAAAAACTTTTTTACAACTTTTTTCGATAAACCTTAGGATAAATGAAAAAAAGTTGTTATATTAAAAATTAATTAATAACCATTAAAAAATAGGAGAAAAAAATGGCAATTGACTTAGAAGCGATTAAGAAAAAACTTAATCAACTACAAACAACAGGAGCTCGAAGAGACAACCTGTGGAAACCTGAACCAGGTAAACAAGTGGTGCGAATTGTACCTTATCAACACGATAGAAACAATCCTTTCAGAGAACTTTATTTTCATTATGATTTAGGTAAGAAAAACTACTTATCTCCTGTCACTCATGGCAGACCAGACCCAGTAGTAGAGTTTTGCGAAAAATTAAAATCTTCTGGTAATTCAGATGAATGGAAATTAGGTAAGAAAATGGAACCTAAAATGAGAACTTATGTTCCTGTACTTATTAGAGGAAAGGAATCAGAAGGAGTTAAACTTTGGGGTTTTGGAAAATTGGTTTATCAAGAACTTTTAGGAGTTATCACAGACCCAGATTATGGTGACATTACTGACCCAATGAATGGCAGAGATATCTTAGTTGAGTTCACACCAGCAGAAGGAACTGGACAGTTTCCAAAAACAACAATTAGAGTTAAGCCTAATGTAACACCAATGACAGAAGACAAAAATGTTATTGAGAATGTTGGTAAGAATCAACCAAATTTAGATGACATCTTTAAAGAGCCATCATATGATGATCTTAAAGAAGCTTTAGAAAACTGGTTGAACCCAGAAGCAGAATCTTCGACGAAAGACGATTCAACAGAAGTAAAGCAGGAAGAAAAAACACCTGCAGACGTAAATAAAGTAGATGACGTTTCAGCAGCATTTGATGAGTTATTTAACGAGTAATTAAGGTTACAGAATGGCAAAATCAAAAAGTGAATTAGCAGATTCTCTAGCTCTTGAGCTAGCGGATAGTCTTAATAAGAAATTCAAGAATACAGGTTATCAAACTGCATTTTTCTTGGATGGTGATACAAAGGCTCCTACCGAAGTTAAAGGTTGGGTAAAGTCTGGTTCGTCTATGTTAGACATTGCAATTTCAAATAAAAAAGACGGCGGATTTCCAGTCGGAAGAATTTCCGAAATAACTGGATTAGAAGCTTCAGGAAAATCATTATTAGCAGCTCATGCACTTGCGAATACACAACAGCAAGGCGGATTAGCTGTTTATATTGATACTGAAAATGCCGTTAGTAGAGAGTTTTTAGAGGCAATCGGACTTGATCTTGAAAAGATGTTATATGTTCCGCTCGAAACAATCGAAGATATTTTTGAAGCAATTGAAAGCATAACTGAATCAGTTAGAAAATCAAATAAAGATAGATTGGTAACAATTGTAGTAGACTCAATAATGGGTGCATCTACAAAAATTGAAATGGCTAAAGAATTTGATAAAGATGGTTATGCAACAAGCAAAGCTATTATATTATCAAAAGGTATGCGAAAGCTTACTAATATGATAGGCCGTGAGAAGATTTGTTTGATTTTTACAAACCAATTAAGAACTAGGTTGGGTGTAGCCTTTGGAGACCCTTATACTACTTCAGGAGGAAAAGCAATTCCATTCCACGCTTCGGTACGGTTACGACTGAAATCAGTTGGCCAAATCAAAGTTAAAAAGGACGGTGTCGATCAGGCTATCGGAATTAAAACTAGATGCCAAGTGGTGAAGAATAGATTAGGTCCGCCATTAAAAACTATAGATTATGATATCTACTTTGAAAGTGGAATTGATAATTATGGTGGCTGGCTTAATGTTATGAAGCAGTTTAAGTTAGTAGGAATAGCAGGTGCATGGTATACATATACCAAAACCGACGGCACAGATGTTAAATTTTTATCAAAAGATTTTGAATCTAAATTAGAAACAATTGATGGTTTGAAAGATGAGATTTATAATAAAATCTGTGAATCCTATATACTTAAATATAAACCAGGTGAGGATATTGGAATAGATGATGTTGAGATAGATGAGGAATTTGTTGGCGAAGAAAGCTAATGAATTCAAGATATCTCAACATACTACGAGAAGTAGAAAGGGAAAGAGAGCAAGGGATAGGATCGAGTAAGGACAGCCATCTTTTAGTGATCGACGGACTGAATACATTCATTAGAGTGTTTTCAGCCGTCCCAGCTCTTAATGATGATGGAGCCCATATCGGTGGAGTTACAGGATTTTTAAGATCAATAGCCGCCAATATCCGTCAACTAAAACCTACCAGGTGTGTAATTATATTTGATGGTAAAGGAGGTTCTAAACGTAGAAAGAAAATTTATCCAGAATATAAAGCAAACCGAGCAAACAAAACTGCATTTAATCGTTATCAAGAATTTGCATCATTAGAAGATGAGCAAGATAGTATGCGTAGACAATTTGGTAGATTAGTTGAATATCTAAATTGTTTACCTATTACTACATTAGCAATAGATAATGTCGAAGCAGATGATATCATGGCATATATTGCAAACGAAATTTATACAGACGATAAAAATCGTGTTACTATATGTTCTACAGATAGAGATTTTTTACAATTAGTAAACAATAGGATATCTGTTTGGAGTCCAATTAAAAAGAAATTATATACTCCTGAATTAATGAAAGAAGAATTTGGATTTAATTCATCAAATTATTTATTATACAGAGCATTTATAGGAGACAAGTCAGATAACATTCCTGGATTGAAAGGAGTAGGACCTAAAAGTTTACTTAAATACTTTCCAATGATAACTGAGGACAGAGAGGTATCAATTAAAGAATTAGTTGATCATGCCGATTCTATAGAGAAACCTTATAAGGTACATAAATTAGTTTCAGAAAACAAAAAACTACTTGAATTAAATTATCGTCTCATGCAACTTAAAGAAGTTGATATTAATGGTGGAGCAAAAATGTTAACACTTAATAAAGTTACAGGCGATATAGACCGGATGAATGTATTAGAATTTAAGAAGATGTTCATGGTCGATAAAATGTATACAGTAATTAAAGATTTAGATTCTTGGCTAACTAATTCTTTCAATTCACTTAATGCTTATGCTTCGATGCATAAAAATTAGGATTTTAAAAAAAAAATTATTATATTAAAGTATGACAGATAGATTGAGTTCATATGGATATGCTTTTCAAATAAAAGT
>Ga0181367_1000130_pt1 | contig 11703 bp, 9 predicted proteins | sample LowviralmetaG_FD_130089 | JGI IMG/M metagenome (GOLD analysis project Ga0181367, IMG submission 130089) | Marine viral communities from the Subarctic Pacific Ocean - ​Lowphox_02 viral metaG | ecosystem: Environmental > Aquatic > Marine > Oceanic | place: Subarctic Pacific Ocean | collected... | reverse complement strand
ACAAACAGACGGTGGACTTTCTGTTGCAAAAGATATTGTGGCAGGAGATGATGTTAAGTTATTATCTGATGCGGCTGTATTATCATTCGGTGCAGACTCTGATGTTACTTTAACCCATGTTGCTGACACTGGTATTTTATTAAACAGTACCATGGCAATACAATTTAATGATGCAAGTCAATACATCAATGCACCAAGTAATGCAATACTTGACATTAACGCAACTGATGAAATAGAATTAAATGCTACGTTGGCAGATGTCAATGCGAACTTAGATGTATCAGGAACAATCGTTGGTGCAAGTACACTAACTGCGACAGCAATAACTGCAAGTGGAATATTAAAAACAGATGATACTACAGAGGCAACGAGTACAACTGATGGTTCTTTACAGACCGATGGTGGATTATCAGTAGCAAAAGATATTGTAGCAGGTGATGATGTTAAACTATTGTCAGATGCTGCTGTGTTATCTTTTGGTGCAGATTCAGATGTAACAATCACCCATGTCGCAGATACGGGTATACTATTAAACAGTACTATGGCAATTCAATTCAATGATGCATCACAATACATTAATGCACCTAGTGCCACAGTTCTAGATATTAATGCAACTGATGAGATTGAACTGAACGCAACTCTTGCTGATGTCAATGCAAATCTTGAGGTGTCTGGTACATACACTGGTGGTGGTTTAATGACCACTGGTGGCAATATAGTTATACCAGATGGTGGTAATATTGGTAGTGCTTCTGATACAGATGCAATCTCTATTAGTTCAGGTGGAGTAGTTACATTTAGTCAAACACCGATTTATTCTGGTGATGCAACTTTTGAAGATGATGTAAGTCTTGATTCTGATGCTGCTGTATTGTCATTTGGTGAAGATAATGAAATCACTATCACACACGTTGCAGACAAAGGATTAAATCTAAAACACACAGCGACTGGTGATGACAAACCGATTATACTTACCTTACAAACAGGTGAAACAGATATTGCAGCCAATGATGTGATTGGAACAATAAACTTTCAAGCACCTGACGAAGGTCAAGGAACTGATGCAATATTAGTGGCTGCAGGAATCGAAGCAGTTTCTGAAGGAGACTTCAGTTCATCTAATAATGCAACAAAACTAGTATTCAAAACTGCTGCCTCAGAAGCGGCTGCATCTAAAATGACATTAAGTTCTGCTGGTGTATTGACTGTATCTGGTGCAATCACTGGTGGTGGTCTATTAACAACTGGTGGCAATATTGTTATACCAGATGCAGGTGATATAGGTAGTGCAAGTGATACAGATGCTATGTCAATCAGTTCTGGTGGAGTAGTTAACTTTACTGCAAGACCAACATTTGCCGCAAGTTTAACGATTCAAGATGCAGGCTCGATTGGTTCTGCCTCTGATTTAAATGCAATCACAATATCTTCAGGTGGTGTAGTTGCCGTAACTGCAACAACTGCAAATACTAGTGCAACAGATGGTGCATTAACTGTCGCTGGTGGTGCAGGAGTTGCCGCTGACTTATCAGTTGGAGATGATTTACGATTAATCTCTGATGCGGCTGTATTATCATTTGGTGCAGATAGTGATGTAACACTTACCCATGTTGCAGACACAGGTATTCTATTAAACAGCACTATGGCAATACAGTTCAATGACGCATCACAATATATTAATGCACCGAGTAATGCAATTCTAGATATCAATGCTACAGATGAAATCGAACTGAACGCAACATTAGTTGATGTTAATGCAAATCTAGACGTTTCTGGAACAATTGTTGGTGCAAGTACATTAACTGCGACAGCAATAACTGCAAGTGGCATATTAAAAACAGATGACACAACAGAAGCAACTTCTACCACAGACGGTTCTTTACAGACCGATGGTGGTTTATCTGTAGTCAAAGATGCAGTATTTGGTGATGATGTAAAATTATTATCTGATGCCGCTGTTCTTGGATTTGGTGCTGACGGAGATGTAACATTAACTCATGTTGCTGATACTGGTTTACTTCTTAATGGTGCCATGGCAATACAGTTCAATGATGCAAGTCAATACATCAATGCACCAAGTAATGCGATTTTAGATATCAATGCTACAGATGAAATAGAATTAAATGCTACGTTAGTTGATGTAAACGCAAATCTAGATGTGTCTGGAACAATCGTTGGTGCAAGTACATTAACTGCGACAGCAATAACTGCTAGTGGTATATTAAAAACTGATGATACTACTGCCGCAACATCTACAACAGATGGTTCATTACAAACAGATGGTGGTTTATCAGTAGCGGCTGATGCAGTTATTGGTGATGACTTAATTCTGTTAAGTGATGCGGCCGTATTAAGTTTTGGTGCAGATAAAGATGTAACCTTAACACACGTTGCTGACACAGGTATTTTATTGAATAGCACCATGGCAATACAGTTCAATGATGCTTCTCAATATATAAACGCACCTAGTAATGCAATCTTAGATATAAACGCAACTGATGAAATAGAACTCAATGCAACTCTTGTTGATGTAAATGCAAACTTAGATGTGTCTGGAACAATCGTTGGTGCAAGTACGTTAACAGCAACAGCAATAACTGCTAGTGGTATTCTGAAAACAGACGATACTACTGCCGCAACTAGCACTACTGATGGTTCACTACAAACAGATGGTGGTTTATCCGTAGCTCTAGATGCTGTTATCGGTGATGATTTAATTTTAATTAGTGATGATTCAGTAATTCATTTTGGTGTAAATAGTGATGTTACTATTACACATGACCCCGATGATGGTTTGATATTAAAATCTCTAGCTACTGCTGATGATAATCCTTTTGTTCTCACATTACAAACTGGTGAAACTGATATTGTTGGGTCAGATGTTATTGGTAAAATAAACTTTCAGGCACCTGATGAAGGTTCTGGAACAGACGCAATATTAGTGGCTGCAGGAATCGAAGCAATTTCAGAAGGAACTTTTGCTGCAGATTCAAACGCAACTTCATTATACTTTAAGACTGGATTATCAGCAGCCGCAGATACAAAAATGATATTAGATTCTGCTGGTGATATGAAACTTTATATAGATGGTGCATCTATATTCTTTGGTAATGATTCAGAAATAAAATTAAGTCATGTTGCAGATGTAGGATTAACATTAAAACACACAGCAACCGCAGATGATAAACCTATTGTTCTCACACTACAAACTGGTGAGACAGATATGGCTGCAGATGATGTGATAGGTGCAATCAGATTCCAAGCACCTGATGAAGGTACAGGAACTGATGCTATTTTAGTTGCGGCTGCAATTCAAGCAGTTGCAGAAGGAGACTTTAGTTCTTCTAATAACGCAACAACATTAGAATTTCACACAGGTGCAAGTGAGGCTGCATCTTCTAAGATGACATTAAGTTCTGCAGGACTATTAACGATTGCAGATGATTTAATGATTAAAGATGGTGGAACAATTGGTGTTGCTTCTACAAATGATGCAATCACAATTTCTTCTGCAGGTATTGTAACATTCAAAGATGATATTTTAATCAAAGACGGTGGTACTATCGGTGTTGCATCAACTGTTGATGCTATGACAGTTAGTTCTGCTGGTATTGTAACATTTAAAGACGATATTCTTATTAAAGATGATGGAACAATTGGTTCTGCAAGTGATGCCGATGCAATCGCAATTGCTTCTGATGGTGTTGTAACATTTAGTCAAGTCCCAGTTTTTCCTAATAATACAGTAGAAACTGCTGATATACAAGACAACGCAGTTAGTCTCGCAAAAATGGCAGGAATTGCACGAGGTAAAATCATTTACGGTGATGCAAGTGGTGATCCAGCCGTATTGGCTGCAGGTTCTGCAAATTATGTATTGACTTCTGATGGAACAGATATTGCATGGGCTGCTGCTAGTGGTGGTGCAGACCCAGCATCAGCAGATGGAGATTCTCTAGGTACTACATCAGCAGAATGGTCTGATTTATATCTTGCAGACGGTTCAGTTATTTACTTTGGTAATGACCAAGAAGTTACACTAACTCATGTTGCTGATACAGGTATCTTATTGAATGGCACAAATGTCATTCAGTTCAATGATGCTAGTCAAAACATTGGTGCGCCTTCTAATGCAATACTTGACATCAATGCAACTGATGAAATAGAACTAAACGCAACATTAGTAGATATAAACGCTAATGTTGAAATAAGTGGAACAGCTACTACAACAGGTGTTCACACATTTACAGCGGTTCCTGTTTTTCCTAATAATACTGTAGAAACTGCTGATATACAAGACAACGCAGTTAGTCTCGCAAAAATGGCAGGACTTGCAAGAGGTAAGATTATCTATGGAGATGCTTCAGGCGACCCGGCCGCATTAGCAGTCGGAGCTGCTGGAAATAGATTAGAGTCTGATGGAACAGACATTTCATGGGTAACTAATATAACAACAACTGGTGGAACAACTTCTACTTACTCTCAAGGTGGCACTGATTACAAAGTTCATACATTTACTACTACTGGCACTTTCTCACATGAAGGTGGTGCAGTTGATATGGATATACTCATAGTCGCTGGCGGTGGAGGCGGTGGCGGTGGTGCTAATGTTGGAGAAGGTGGAGGAGGCGGTGGCGGAGGCCTCAAATATTATGATAATATTTCTGTTACTTCTGGTGGAACTGTTACTATTGGTGCTGGTGGTGCAGGTTCTGAAGGTTCTGCTGACAAAGGTGATGATGGTAGTGATACTTCAGTTGTAATAAATGCTTCAACTCTTACTGCTACTGGCGGTGGTGGTGGAGGTTCTAGAAATACACCAGTCTATGCAGGAAATACTGGTGGTTCTGGTGGAGGCGGTGGTCAAAGAGATAACGATACTGATAATAGTGGTTCAGGAACTGCGAATCAAGGAAATGATGGTGGTCATGGATACGAAGGTGCTCAAATGTCTGGTGGTGGTGGGGGTGGTGCAACTGCCTCAGGAACAAATTCTGTCGAAACAGGTGTAGGTGGTGCTGGTGGTGCAGGTGCTACAGAAGGCTCAACTTCGATTTATGATTGGGAGGCCGCAGATGGCTCAACTGAAACTATGCACATTGATGGTGGTGGATTAGTATTCAGTTCAGGTGGTGGAGGCGCAGGACAAACCACAGCCGCATCTGGTGGAACTAGAGCTGGAGATGGAGTAACTCCGAATAATACTGCAAACGCAGGTACTGCAAACTCTGGTGGCGGTGGTGGTGGAGGCGCTACAACAGGTGGTGCTGGTGGTTCAGGTATAGTTATTATAAGATATGAAGATTAGGAAAATATAAATGGCTCATTTCGCAAAATTAGGTTACGACATTATTTTACAAGAAGATGGTTCTTCGTTTATGCACGAAAACGAAACAGGTCGATCTTCGGGTAAACTAGGTTTGGAATCTGATCAAAATATTGTAAAAGAAATTATTGTTACTGAACAAGATATGGTAAATTCAGGTTCTATTGGTGATAGTTTTCTATGGGTACAAACATCATTCAATAATAGTTTTAGACAAAGATATGCACAAAAAGATGGTATATATGATAGAACAAAAGATGTATTTATACCTAAACAACCTTACGATTCTTGGACATTAGATGTCAATAATGAATGGCAACCACCAACTGCTATGCCTCTTGATGGAAAAGTCTACACTTGGAACGAAGCAAATCAAGAATGGGATTACGTTGCACACTAATATATAAAAACATAAATATACATACAACTATAGTATATTAAGGAAAGAATATGGCAAAACCACAATCAAGACGAGAATTAAGAGAACATTGTCTTAGAACTCTTGGAAAACCTGTAATAGATATCAATGTTGATGAAGATCAATTAGAAGATCGCATTGATGATGCATTACAATATTTTTCCGAGTATCACTTTGATGGTGTAGAACGAGTATATGATCAACATCAAATTACGGCTGCAGATGTAACGAATCAGTATATTGCTGTTCCTGACCCTGTTGTTAGTGTTACTAGAGTTCTTCCTATTAGTGACGCAAGTACAATCAATATGTTTGATGTTCGATATCAATTACGTTTAAATGAATTTTATGATTTCTCAAGTGTTTCTATTCAATACTACGATACTGTAATGAAACATATGAGAATGTTAGATATGTTATTTGCAGGTGAACACCCAATCGAGTTTAATCGAAAACAAAATAGATTATACATTAATGGATTTGAATGGGGAACAGATTTAAAAGCAGATAACTATATTATCATTGAATCGTTTCGTAGATTAGACCCAAATACATATACAGAAATATACAACGATATGTTTCTCAAAGAATATACTACTGCATTGTTTAAACTTCAATGGGGTACAAATCTAAGTAAGTTTGATGGCATACAATTACCCGGAGGTGCTACTTTAAACGGTAGACAAATTGTTGATGATGCCAAAGAGGAGATTCAAAGGATAAAAGAACAGATGAGTTTAAATCATGAGCTTCCTGTTGACTTCATGGTAGGGTAAAAAATGGCCACTAATACTTTCATAAACAATCTTGCAATTACCGAAGAACAAAGACTGATAGAAGAACTTACTATCGAGTCTATTAGAATGTATGGACATGATGTCTATTATATTCCACGTGCCACAGTAAATGAAGATCCAATCTTCGGTGAAGATCCAACTCAAAAATACGAACAAGCATTTTCTATCGAAGCATACATTCAAAATGTAGATGGCTTTGAAGGCGAAGGCGATTTTGTTGGAAGATTTGGATTAGAGATTCGTGATAGTATTACATTTGCAATCGCAAGAAGAAGATTTGAAGAAACGATTACAACAAACACAATACCTCTCGAAGGTGATTTGATTTATTTTCCATTAAGTAAAGGTCTATTCGAGATTAAATTCGTAGAACACGAAAACCCATTCTATCAGTTAGGTAAACTTCACACTTATCAAATCAGTTGCGACCTCTTTAGATACTCACAAGAAACAATTGATGTTGGTATCGCAGAGATTGATTCTGTCGAGAAAGAAAGTGGAGTTCTCAAGAAACTTGTATTCTTGGGTGATGAGATACGACAAGAAGATGGAAGCACAGATGTATATATTACTGGTGATAAATTACAAATCGAACATCTCACAACAAGTTTCATGTTATCAGAGGGCACTCCTGTTGGAAACTTTACTGTTGATGAGATTGTATATCAAGGTGCAACACAAGCGGCTGCAACTGCAACAGGTAAAGTTGTTTTTTGGGATGGTGATGATAGAACACTTAAAGTACAAGTGCAAACAGGTGAGTTTAAAGACGCAACAGATATGCACATTCTATTAAACGATACACTTGATGATGAGGATAGAGTACTCATGGAAGATGGAGATATTTTACAGATAGAAGATGTTGAATCCTTAGTAACTGGTGCATCAAGTGCGGCTGCATACGCAGTATTTACAGTTACAGACGAAACAGGAAATGTCACATCAGATGATGGTTCAGATTTTGAAACAAAAGCAGATTCCGTACTTGACTTCACAGAAGGCAATCCATTTGGTGAGTTTGGTAATCTAGATAATTTGGAGATTTAGTATGTTAGGTACAACTTTCTATCATGAAACATTACGAAAAGTAGTCGTTGGATTTGGAACACTATTCAATGAAATCTACATTCAAAGAAAAAATTCTTCTGGAACAGTTATATCAAAAGGTAGAGTCCCTTTTGCATATGGACCTAAAGAAAAGTTTATTGTTCGTATAAATCAAGACAGTTCAATCTCTGATGATGGTACAGAAGTACAAATGACACTTCCTCGAATAGGATTTGAGTTTACAGGTCTTGCATATGATGCAGCCAGAAAACTAAACACACTTAACAAATTTCAAAAAGTAGGAACTGATGCCAGTCGTACAAAATGGCAATACGAAAGAGTTCCTTATAATCTTGACTTCAATCTATATTGCATGGTCAAGAATACTGATGATGGTCTACAAATCATTGAACAGATACTTCCATACTTTACACCAGAGTTTAATATAACATTGAAAGATATGTATGATGATTTAGGAATAACTACTGATGTTCCTATTATATTAAATAGTGTAACAAATGAAGATGAGTATGAAGGTAACTTTGATACTAGACGAGTTCTTACATGGACATTAACATTTACTGCAAAAGCATTTCTATACAGTCCGACAAATGAAACTGGACTCATTAAGAAAGTTACTGTTCAATCTTACCCTCAAACTGAAGATACTACACCAGAGAGTAGAACAACGACTGAACCCGGAAAAGAACTTGTTCGTCATGTTGTTGTACCAAGTCCAACTACTGCTGATGCAGATGATGATTATGGATACACAACAACAAGAACTGATTACTTTTTAGGACAAACTGGTGCAGATAATTATGATCCATTAGATCCTTCATAGGAATTAAATTATGAGTGAAAATGAAAGAAATGATCAAATAAGTGATGCGTTAGATATCGAGTTTGAATCAAATAAAATCATACCCATAAAAACAAAACAAATCGCAAAAGTAGAAGATCCGTCTATTGATATAAGTAATGATTATGTAGAGAGTAGAAAAAACTATTACGATTTAATAGAAAAGGGTCAAGAAGCAATAGATGGCATACTTGATTTTGCAAAAGAAAGTGAACACCCTAGAGCATATGAAGTGGCTGCACAGTTGATAAAAAATGTTTCAGAAGTCAACACACAACTTATCGACTTACAAAAGAAAATGCAAGATTTGAGAGATTCTAAAAGTATACCAAATAACGTGACAAACGCCATAGAAAATGCTGTGTTTGTTGGGAGTACAAGTGAATTACAAAAATTGATAAAGGGAAATAAAAATGAATCCAATTCCACCGATAGAGATTAGTCCATCATTATTAACTTGGGCTACAGCAATTATAAGTATTATTGTCGTACTTGCTATTCGAGACTTTGCAACCTCTTTTGTAAAAGGTATGAAGTTTAAATTAAGTAAAGATTTCAATCAAGGCGATCAAGTAGTTTTAGATGGAAAGAAAGCATTAATCATAAGTATAGGTGCAAAACAAACTATATTTCAATTATCAGATGATGATCACACATATCGTTGGAGATATGTACCAAATACAAGAATAGAAACACTAAAACTAGAAAAAGTTATATTCAAAGACAATGGAACTGGAGCAACCAATGCCAAAAAGTAGACCATACTTTACAGACATAGAAACCCTTGATTTTATATATGATGATCCTAAAAAGATAGATTATTTTTTTGCAGAATGTTCAGCACTTGCATACAAAGCATCTACTGTTGCAAAAAGAGAATATGCAAAAATTGGATTTAAAAGTCATAACTACTATAGTGTAGAAGGTGCTCAATGTCATATGATATGGAATGATGATCATATTATTGTTGCATTTCGTGGAACAGAACCAAATAAGTTTAGTGATATTTCTGCTGACTTAGAAATCACAAAAGAAAAATCTATGTCTGGTGAAGGGTATGTTCATGAAGGATTCAAAGAAGAAGTAGATAAGTTATGGAAAAAACTTCAGAGTCGTTTTAAAAGAACAATCGAAGATGGTCATAGAACTGTCTGGATTTGTGGACACTCTCTAGGTGCAGCCATGGCAACGATATTTGCATCAAGAGTTGAACAAGTTTTTGACAATAGTATAAAACTATACACATATGGATCACCAAGATGTGGTGGTAAAAAGTTTATTAATTCTATTTCTAATATACCACACAAACGATTTGTAAATAATAATGATATTGTTACTTGTGTTCCTTCACGAATACGATTCAAACACCATGGAGTAAGACAATATATTACAAGTAATGGAAAAGTTGCAAGACTATCGAATTGGAGTAGATTCAAAGATAAAGTATCAGGGTTCTTTCGTGATTTAATCAAAGGTTCAATTGACTGGTTCTCTGATCATTCTATAGAAGAATATTCAAGTAAACTTAAAAACGTATGGAAAAGTAATACAAAATTTATAGAGGTATAAACAACATGATAACGTGGATTATACTTAGCATATTAAGTGCAGTTGTAGGTTCTACATTTTATGAGTGGTGGGAAGATACTAAAATGGGTGCATGGTTTAATAGAAAGTTCGACAATGCATTAGACTGGGCTGCAAAAAGATATCATATAGATTCACTCAAGAAGGAAGATAAAGGTTTTAACAAACTTCCTGAAAGAGTCAAAGAAGCAGTATTGTATTATGAAAAGATTCAAAATGATAACAAATAACTTTTTTTAAGGAGAGGTAAATGTTTAAAAAACTCGCAACATCAATTTTTGTTATAGGAGCTATGATACTCGCTCCGATTGTGGCAAGTGCAGAAATCAAATTATATGGACAAGGTACTATGTATGGCCAAGATGGTAGTAAATCTACAGATGAATTACAATGGAAAAGTAAAGCAAGTCGTGTGGGTATCAAAGGTACACAAAAATTGAATGAGAATTTGAGTTTCTTCGGTAAAATCGAACTAGGTGTCGATCTCAATGCAAGTGGTGCTGATAGTACTGTGAGTGGGCGATATGGATATATCGGTCTAAATCACAAAGGTATTGGTTCAATTAGTGTTGGCCGAGTAAGAAGTATTTTTGATGAGTTTGTAAGTGGTAATTCTGATATCTTTACAGTAGTTGGTGCTGGTTCTTTACAAGCACCCGGAAGTAAAATATCTGAAACTTTGAAATTTGAAAGAAAGCTCATGGGCGCTGACGTTGCATTTCTCGCTCAAAGTAAATCAAACAGTAATGATGGTATTGATTTCTCAGAAATAGGTGCATTATGGAATGGCATAGGTGTTGTTCTTGCATCAGATGATGTAAACAGTAAAGATTACTATGGATTAGGTTATACACTTAAAATTCCTTTTGTGAAAAGTCTATCCTTAGGATCAACATATTCTGTATTGAAACAAAAAAGTTCTGCAGATGTAAAAGCAATTGAACTTTCCGCTAACTACAAACTAGGAGGTGATCTATCTGTTCTTGCGGCTCTTGGTGATACCAATGCAGCCAATGATGATGGATTTTTAGCATTAGGTGTAGAAAAGGGATTGGGAAAAAACGCAAAATTATTTGTAGAACTAGAAAGAGATCGTGATTCAGATGACAATACATACGCAGCAGGATTTAAATTGGTATTCTAAATGGTAGAAACTGTTGATACCTACTATGGTAACCCAAATTTAAAACGATCTAATGTACAAGTTAATTTTACTGAAGAACAAGTAAAAGAGTACATGAAATGTCAAGAAGATCCAATATACTTCATTCAGGAATATATTCAGATCGTTCATGTTGACAAAGGTCTTGTTCCATTCGACTTGTATGATTTTCAAGAAGATATGGTAAAGACTTTTCACGACAATCGTTTTGTAATTTGTAAGATGCCTAGACAATCAGGTAAATCAACAACTATTATTGCATACCTTCTACATTATCTTTTATTTAATGAGACTGTAAGTATTGCATTACTCGCTAATAAATCGCAGACGGCTAGGGAACTTCTTGGTCGTCTGCGACTAGCATACGAACATTTACCAAAGTGGTTACAACAAGGTATTCTATCTTGGAACAAAGGAAGTATTGAACTAGAAAATGGTTCTAAGATACTCGCAAGTGCAACGAGTTCCAGTGCAGTTCGTGGTGGCACATACAACATCATATTT
>Ga0181367_1000129_pt1 | contig 11780 bp, 12 predicted proteins | sample LowviralmetaG_FD_130089 | JGI IMG/M metagenome (GOLD analysis project Ga0181367, IMG submission 130089) | Marine viral communities from the Subarctic Pacific Ocean - ​Lowphox_02 viral metaG | ecosystem: Environmental > Aquatic > Marine > Oceanic | place: Subarctic Pacific Ocean | collected... | reverse complement strand
TCTATTGTTCTTGATGCTAATTCTTCTCCTGGGGATCTATCGTCATCATCGTCCATAAATGGGTTTGTATCACCTATATCTCTAGACATAATGTCTTCTTGTTCTTCATCACTAAACCCAGCATCACCCATTGCATCTTTAAATCTAGAATCGAAGTTACCTTCTTTAATAGGTTTAATACCTGCTAGTTCTTGAAAGCGATTTTTTAAGTTTTTTATTTCCATAATTACCAAACGGGACAGTTACCCTTAGAACAAAGGATTTCTGTAATAATAGAATTTACTTTTGTATAAGTATTTGATGTATCAACATTAAGACCTTCTTTAACTAAATGCATATATGATCCTGGATTTGAGGGAGTTGAAACAAAATCCCAACAAAGTAATTGGAAATCATCTTGTACTTCTTGTACTTCCCCCATTGGTTTTAAACTTCCCATTCCCCGAGAAGATACTCCAACTGTAATTCCATTTTCAATTAATGCTTTTAATATATTTCCTGAGGGTGTGGGTAAAATTTCTATTTTTCCTATTACATTATCTCCATCCCACCAATAATCTGTAACATTATGAGATACATTTTTTAAATTTACTACTGAATCTTCTGGGTGGTCTAATTCGCCAACTGCTCTGTGTTCATCAATTAATTCTTTATATTTTTCCATTTCTCTATCCCATAATTCTTTTGAATAATAACGACCATTACCATTCTTAACTTCACAGGTGGCTAATATGCCTTCAACTACAGGAAGTCCTCTTTCGGATTTTATTCCTTCTGCAAAGGATAAGTTTTGGGGTTTAAATAAAGAAGTTTCAATTAATACTTGTTTCATAACTTATTTCTTAACCTCTATAGGTTCATCGTTTAATGTTTTTTTTGTAGCATCACCATACCCACTTTCAGTGTATTTACCTTTTATTTCTGTAGGCTTTAAACCAGGTGCATCTTCTGTATAACCAATTCCTTCTTGGCCAAATTGAGCATTTTCTACATAATAAAGGGGATTTGATGCTAAATTTTTAGAAACCGTTTTTCTAGCTTTTTCTAAATGCTCACCCATATTTTCACTGGTAAGTAATTCTGCTACTTTAGACATTTCAAAATTGATACCTAATCTAAATTCTTCACCATTAAGGTTATCTATATTTTTAGTATCTTTCGAATCATAAGCATTTTTATTTAAATCTTCTTTAGCTTCATTAATCTTTTCATCAAAAATACTAAACCAATCTGGTTTTTTGCCTAAATTACTTGCAACACCTCCTAACATATGTTCCTTAATAACAGAACGTTGTTTTAAAATAGTAGTTGCTTGATCGTAAGTTAGAACATTGCTAATCATATTAGGATAACGTGATTTAGCTTCTTTAAGAAATACATCTTTATGTCCTTTACCTTCTTTAATTAGATTATATTGTTCTTGTAATGTTTTCATTTATTCTCCTTTTAATAATTTTTCTATATCTTCTAAATAATCTGAAATCAAATCAGTAGGTTTAACTACTAAATATGATTTGGGATGATCCTTATAATATTCTGCTGTCTCGTTTTTGGCATTTGATATCATGGTATAAATATTATTTAATTTTTTCTCAATACCATCAAATGCATCTATTCTTTGTTTTTGAAATTTAATTCTTCCTTCGTCTTCAAAAATTTGTTTAACTATTATTCCCGATCCTTTAATTTTTTTTGGGACTAATTTATATTTGAATTGTGTTGTGCAACTATTATTTTCATCTATTCTATCCATATTAATATTTGATACCCAATATGCATACTGTCTTCCAGGGGTGGCTCCACTTTTTGAAGCTCTTTTAACATAATCCTCTGCTTCATCTCTTGAAAATATTCTTGGTTCTGTATATTCTGATTCTGAACTTTTAACTAAAAATTTACCATCTCCATGTCCACGATTAACTGTTACATAAAACTTATTTTCATTAACTGATTTATATCCTAACTCTTTATAAGCTTTATCGTCTGCTTTTTGTCCTTTTCTTCTAAAAGCATAAGGTGTATTATATCCACCAGCAGCACCAGAAGTTGATATTTCATCTACTTCCAAATTTTCATCCATTCCTCTAGTTGTAATTCTTTTATAATCTTCTGGGTATTCATTTCTCACATGAGTACGAATTTTATTTTTTATATCTTTAGCATCCTCATATATTTCTCTAAATTTAGGGTCTTTTTTTGCTTTTTGATAAACTTTTTTAGAAACATTAGTTAATTCAGTTGTGGCATCAAATAATTGAGTTAAGTTAGGTAAATAATCTACATCCCAAGAAATTTTTCCAGTTTCTTTATCAATATCAGTAACAGTATATTTAATACCCTTACTTACTTGGGTATCACCTACTCTAAATTTAGCTGTAGTTTCTTCCGGTGCTTCCTTTAATTTATACTTGTACTGGCTCATGAGTGGATTTTAATTCTTCTAAAAGGTTACAATATTGTAATAAATCAACTAAATTATCACTATTGATTTTTTTATTTTTATCTATTTCAACAATAAACTTATTTATTTCTGTTAGTTTAATTTTTGTGGCATTATCCCTTACGGATTTAATTTCTTCTTGTAAACTTTTTTTAATTTCATGAACTTTTAAATTATAAAATTCTTTTAATTTATTTGTACTATCAACATTATTAATAAATTCTTTTAATATTGATTTTTGGGTATCTGATAGGTGAGAGTATTTGTCATTAAATTTTTCTAATAATACTCTGTATGTAAGAATTCTTATATCTTTATCTTGTGATTTAAATTCCTCAATTATGTTATCTTTAACATCATTTTTATTAATTTCTTTTGCCGTTAGTTGTTCTAAAAGAACTAATCTATTATCAACTATTTGATTGGGATTAATAATTTCTTTAGAATTATAAATTTCAAATAATGTATACAATGCTGCTAAAGATTTATAATGGGAAATATTAGTTTTAAATAAATCTTCAACATTATAATGTTCTCTTAATTCTTTTACAATATTATATTTTTCTCTTTTAAGAGATTTTCTATTGAGTTTTTTGGAAGCTTCTAATATTGTTCCTAATATAGCGTTTGCTTTTCCCTCTGTAATGTTTTTGGGTTTAAATATAGTTTCATATAATTTATATTCTTTTCCTAATTCTGTATTTACAAAGTATTTTTTTAGAATATTTACGGAGGGGGATTCTATTCCCGCTAAAGTATCTGCTGTTATTTTCCTTACTAGTAATTCAAATAATATACCAGTATTTTTAAATTTTGAATGTTTTATGTACATCAACTATTTTTTTATAAATATATTAAGATTTCTTATTATTACCCCCAATTTCATTTCCTTTGTATTTCCTTGCGACTTTTTTTTCTGAAATAAGGCTTTTTTTATTAATAGGTATATCTTTTAACATATCTTCATACTTAGCTAATATTCTATTACTATCTAATTCTGATAAATTTTTAGAAGTGTCATTATAGTCTTTTTTCATACCTTTTCTTCCTAATCTATCTTTACCAAAATTACCTTCTTGTTTATCTCTGTTGGAGGGGTTTTCAATTGGTCTCCCTAAAGGTTCTTTATCAGTAGTTCCTTCATCATACCCTGCTGGTAGATTTGAAGGATCAGAGTACATTCTACCTTTACCATATAAAGCAGCTAAATCATGAGGAGTACCATATGATTTGCCTGTTTCTAAAGGATCATTACCTTCGGCTTCTAATTGAGAGAATCTAAATTGACGTTTAGTATCTTCTGATACTAAATCTCTATATTCATCATATTGATCTTGACTAAAGTGGAAGATATTTTCATAAATCCAATCTGATGGGATTAATTTACTATCTAACATTGATTGAGCTAATGCCATTTTTTCTGTCATTAAAGCGATCTTTTCTTGATCATATATAATAGATGGAGTAGTTAAAGAAATTTCAAAATTAGTTAAATCCCCGTCTCTATAACCTTGAGTATAAAGATGAATCAATGCAATTTTATATAATTCTGATGTAAATATTCTTTGTATACGTTCTACTGTTCTAGCAAATCTAATATCTTGAGCTGCTAATGTAGCTTTACCATCTGTGTTTTCATCATAACCCATAAATGCTTTAGGTACTTTAAGAGCTGCAAATAATTTATCTCTTAAATACTCGACATCGGCAATTCCATCCCACTGTAAACCTGCTAAATTATCTATTTTAGTAGTTGTATCATTTCCTCTAATTGGAATATAAAAATCTTCAAGCATATTTTGCATATTATACTTTAAATTATATTCACCTGTTTTTTCATCTACATAAGGAGTACGTTTAAGTTTAGAAATTGTTTTCTCCATAAATGCATCTACTTCATTTGGTGGAATGGCTCCAACATTCATATAATAAATTCTTTTTTCAGGTGCACGTACAATTCTATGAATTAACATAGCATCTTCCATCAGCACATATTGTTTAAACAATTTACGAGCGGGTTCAATATAAGATCTACCATAAGGTAAGAAATTCATATCAGTTAATAAACGAAAATGAGCCATTTCATAATTATCAAAAATTATTGAATTAGCTTGGTTTGCTGAGTTTGGTACCGAAAAATATCCTGAGTCAGCTCCTGATATTCCATCTGGGTCAAATCTATATTTTATTTCACCAGGGTGATCTTTATCTCCTTCTATTCTTTCAATATGATAAGCTGTGTAAGGAATAACTCCATATACCCCAAATTTTTCTGCTATTTCTAATTTAAGGAAAAAATCACCATATTTACACATATTACGAATCCATGGCCATAAATTAAATTCTATATTTAAAACATCATAAAACAAATTATAAAGGATTTGTTGAATATTTTCATCTGAAGATTTAATATGTAAAACTTCCCCCATATCATTTTTGAGAGTACTTTCATCAGATAAAATATCTAATGAAGATGCTACAATTGCATCTGTATCCATTGCATCATATTCTGAGTATAAGTAGGGTCTTAGGGTTTGATAATTGAAATTTTGTTGCTGACCATACAAGGAATTAGGGGAATTAGTATAAACTCTATTAAATCTATCTATTAAAGAATTAGTTTCTAATTCTCCCGTCATTTGGATTTTATTAACATCCATGACTTTAAGTTGATTGCCCCCAACATTACGAATTAACACATCTGTTGAAAATAATCTTTTTAGTCTTGAAAATAAGCCTTTATCTGCCATTTTGTTTTATTTATAAATATATTATAATAACCAACTTATGTCCTCATTTTTTCCTCCTATATCCATTTCATAGGGATTTCGAACATTGTTAGCACTATACCCACCACTGTGGGGGGTTTTTGATTTTTGTATATTATTTAATGCCGCACGAGCTCCGTCTAAACTTTGTTGTTGGAACTTTAATGAGGTATCTCTTAGAAACATACCAATCCCAAATGACATAACCAAGTCATCATTATAACCTGTTTGAGCTTCTGGTCGTCCATTTCTCCAAACGAATACCTTCATTTCTTCTAATAAACGTTTTGATTGAATAGTTACAGATCTATCACCAACAAATTCTCTAAATTTATTGATACAAAGAGGTCTTGTTTTCATAGACATAGTAAAACCAGGTACCATTTCAGAATTACCTTCATATACTCTTAAATAAGATTCTGCTGTTAATTGGTCTGATTTGGGGGATTGATATAAATTTTTATATTCTCTTTCTCTAATTGCGTCTAAAGTTGCCCACCCTATATTAGCATTTTCAACTACTAACATTGCATTATTATATTCTGTAGCTAAACCCGTAAGAAAATATCCAAATTCTTTTGGGGGCATTTGTCCTTTATATTCAGCAACTTGTGTGTTTGTTTCAATATCCATAACATGGCATGCTGAAAAATCTTTACCATCACCTCTAGCAACATCAGCTACTATCATATATTCTCTAGTATAATCTGCATTTTCCCAAATCCAAAGATTTTGATCAACTCCTCTTCTTTCTAATGGGTCTTTTATGGTTGATTCCTTAATAAATTCAATCCATTCAGAATAAAATACAATATCCCCCGATGTACTAAAATCGCAGTCACATTCTTGAGCTGCTATTCTAGGGTCACCTAATAATTCATCTTGTCTATCTCTCCATTCTTGATTTCTTTCTGGGTGTACAAACCAGGGTAATTTAACAGGTAAAAATTCATTTTCTTTAGCTTCTGCTCTAACCCAGGTTTGATGAAACCAATTTCCCGTTCCATAAGGTGTAGATGATGCTATACATCCCCCCCCGGTTGCTAATGTTTGTTGAGCTGATGCCCAAATCTCTCCAATATTTTCAATAAAAGCTGCCTCATCTATTAATAATAAAGATACTGCTTCCGATCTACCTGCATCTGAGCTTGCTGATGTGGCTTTGATTTGGGAGCCATTTTTTAAACGTAGTGTTAATTTATTATTTTCATCAGAATCTACTTTTAACCACGAAGGTAAATTTTCATACATAAATTTTACCTTTGTAACCATATTTTTAGCTGTTTCTTGTTTAGTTGCAATACAAAGTATATTTTTGTCTTTATGGAAAGTCATTAACCATAAAGAATAACCAGCGGATAATGTAGAAATTCCTAATTGTCTTGATTTAAGAATAATTGAATATGGGTTTTCATTAAATAATTCTAACATTTTTACTTGGAAGGGGTAGAGATTAAATTGTATTCTTCCTCGTTGGGGGTGTTGGATATAACAATATTTTCTCATAAAATGTACGGGATCTTTTGCACATTTTATATATTCTTGTCTTATTATTTTTCTTAAATCATTCATTTATTTGGAAAAGGAAAAGTATAATTATATCCCAATAGTATTATTATAACATTGATTCTAACTCTTTTTTAATATTAGTTAGTTTTAATAATTTATCTCTTAATTTTTGCTTATCTTCTCCCTCTGCTGTTTTCCATTTATTAACAGTAGATTTCATTTCTTTTGTTATTTGTTGTAATTTATTAGCAATGGTAGAGACTGAATCCTTAGATGCTGTTTTTAATTGGGCCGTTGTAGGTTCCTCATCATTTTCCTCCATCAACTCATCTTGTAATTCTTTAGTTTTTTCTAATTCTTTATTAAATTCTTTTTGAGCTTCAACATCCCCAGGAGTTACTTCAGATAATACATCTATAATTTCTTCTTTAATTGAATTTTTTAATTCCGATTTTTTCATATCTAATATATTTTATTATAAATATTAGAAGAGAATTGCCTGTTTAACCTGTTTTATACGTTCTTTTGTTGTACCTTTAAGTATAACAACGCCACTTCCTGATGTTTCTATAATATTTTTTATTTTATTATCAATTGCCCTTCTGTATTCAGCATCTATTTCTCTAACTCCATTATCTTCAATTTCTACCCCTTCAGGACTAACATAAAATAAATAATCGTATTCTTTTATTAAATGATGTAAAGTTGAATTTAAAAAATATTTATGAGTGGCATCCATAGATGTAGATAAATCACAAAAAGCCATTACATCAATAATAGTTCTATCTGTTATTATATTTTCTTGCATCAATTCTTTTGATCTTTCTGCCGCAAATACAAGTTGTCCCTTTAAAGTACTATCAGTATTTAAGGGAATCCCTATTGATTGTAAATATTTTGAACGTTCTGTTCTAAAAGTATAATCTTTAAACTCTGGTAGTTCTTTTAAAGCATTTACTAGTGTTGTTTTTCCTACACTCATTGTACCACATAATCCTATTCTCATAACTTATTATTTTTATTAATATACGAACTAACTTCGGTGGGTCATACCTTTAGGAGCTGGTTTTTTATACCAAGGTAAACCTTCTCTTCCCTTTCTTATTTCATTCCAATCATCCCAAGAATATTGAATCCCATTTAAGTAATATTCTTTTTTTCTTTGTTTTTTGTTAACTAAAGCTGGTTTGTCTATACTATGCAATTTATTAATGCCTTTATATTCTAAAGTTAACATTGTGGTTGTTGTGCCATCTTCTTCTATTTTACGAAATTTTCTTTCTTTAATATGTTGGTTTAGGCTTGGTTTTGAATCTGACATATTTTTGTTTTTTTATTATTTTTAAATGATCCTGGTATTATGTAAGCATCATTTTCCATCATGTTTTCAATTACATAAATACCATGTGCCCCTGATACTGTTATTCCTCTTGCTGATAAGGCGTCACCCACGAAATGAACATTAGGGAATTTAGTTAAACTTAAATTTCTGTAATTTACTAATGGTTCTGGTGCTAAATATTTTACTTCAGGCATATAAACCCCCCAATCATTGCCCAACGTTGAAAATACTTTTTGCATATCTGTTATAAACTCTTCAATATAAACAGCATAATTACCAATAGCATCCCATAAAGGTTCCATAGTATCTACAACTTGAGTTTCTATATAATCACCTTCTGTTGTTTTTGAAGGTACTCTATGGCTTGGGGAAAAATATGTTCCCTTACTATCCCAATTCATTTTCTTTACTGCTTCTCTTGACCATTCAAATGGTTTTTCTATACCTTTTATTTCCATTAAAATACCAAAATTAGTCATACCATTTTTATATTTTTTGTCTTTTTTGGCATGACCATTATAACTAATATTACCATAAGTATGTTCAGCTGCTACATAAGCTGCATTATTATTTGTACAAAATGATCTTAATGATACTCCTTCATCTTCAAATTTTCTATATAATTTGAAATCATAAGCAATATCAATTAATTTTTGAAAGTGTTTTTGGGGGGCTTCAAAACGTACTCCAATTTGTACTGGTTTTGCTTCTGTAGGTAATTCATATTTTTCAGATAGTTCTTTCACAAAATCAATTCCTGATTTACCTACACCAAAAATAAGTGTATCATATTCAAAATAACCATCAGGTTGACCTTCCATCTCAATAAATGCTTGTTGTGTTTCAAAATTAATATCAGTTACTTTAGTTTTCCAATGAAATTCTACACCTTTTGAAACTAAAAAATCATACCAATTTTTACCAATATCATGAAGATAATCCGTACCTATATGGTATACTGGGAACAATCTTAAACCAAAATGGGGTTTAATGAAGTCAGGTTCTTCTGCTGGTTCCGAACGTTGTACTTCATCTGGTTTAGGGTGAAAACGCTTAAAATTATTAATAACTTGATCCATTAGTTCCATTGCTTTTTCTTCCCCACAATATTTGGATAAATGACCACCGATTGCTGTATGGTAAGTTAATTTACCATCTGACCATCCTCCTGCTCCTAAAAAACCTCTCATTACATCGGAGGTTGGTCTTCTATAAGGATCTAAACCCATATCAATAATAGTAATATTACCCTTAAAATCATTATCTACTAATTTTGTTGCAGCATTAATTCCCGCAACTCCTGCTCCTACAATTACTATGTTTTTTTTCATTTAGTTTTTAGTTTATCGGGCATAATATACGAAAAAAAAACTGTGGCTCCAAACATTGGGCCACAGCTCCTTAATTAATTTATTTAAATCGTCCTGCTATGAAAAGGACTATGTGTTTTAATTTATATTATGATAGGCATTTGTTGGAACAATTATAAGCGGAGTATGCTGCTCCTGCTAATAAAATTAATGCTATCCAGTTATTTATTCCAAAATAACACCCTGCTCCTACTGCTAATATATATCCACCATAACATTTTACGTATTTTAAATATTCCATTTAATTTTTTATTTTAATTATTATTTTAATCTATACTCCAACCTCTCTCCATATCTTTTTTTATAGAAGATGCCTTTCCTTTTCCTATTTTATCTTTTGTATCTTGAAATTTATCATTAAGTATTTCTGCTTTATCAAACCAATCTTCTGATTCTGGTTTTAATAAAATTTTAACATCCCCAAATCTACCTATTATTTTTTCTTTGTAAGTTTCTAAAGCACTCATATCTCCTATTGAAGTACTACTATCATCCCAATTAGGTAATGATACACTATCTCTATAGTAATTTCCTTTTTTACCATCAGGCTGCATACGTGAAAAGTGTATATTTTTATAATTTTCAGGATAGGTATCAATTAACATATCAAAAGTTAAATCTTTTAAATTAACTTCAAGAGATTCATTTAGATATTGCTTTTTAAAATAAGAATGTAAATTAAAATTATTCATTTATTATTGTATTATTTTATGTCGGAATAATTCTTCTATTATTCTTTGTATTTGATACTCTGATAGTGGCATTGTCCCAAATCCCATATCAATTCGTTGGAGTAGTCTTTTTACAAAATTTACTTTGTTATTTTTATTTTCATTTAGTTTACTTTCTACTAAATATGCAAAGTCATACTTATTTGTATCGAATGTATCAATTTGTCTTATATCTTCAATTGGCATTACATTTTTAGTTACCTTATGAACTACTGCAATCTTTTCACCCATTTTGAAATGTGATTTTGCTCTAGCTTTATTTATTTTATTGCCGATATTGTTTTCATTTAATGGTTCATCAGTAAGCTGATCTGGGTTAGATTCTCCTCCTGGTCCCACCCCTTTCATAAATACTCTATCCATATCTATTTTTTTATCTTTAGGCATCACCCACAACCAAACATCACCATAAACTCCAGATTTAGAATCAGTTATTTCGTAATCTTCTATGTAATCTTTAAATTTGGATATTGTTTTTTGTGCTGCTCCTTTTGCTGATGCTTTAGATTTTTCAATTTGATTAACAACATCTTTTCCAAATGTTGCCCCTGTATAATCAGGTCCATTATAGTGTGGAAATCTAATATAAAAACCTTCTGTTCTTTTATCGGGGAATGTTGAAACACCTTTCATTGTATCTACAAGTTCCATATGATATTGATCTGCATAATCCAACATATTAGAAGATAATGTACCTTGATTTTCTTTTATTTCTTTATACCCCATTTTTTTAACTTTATTCCCTTCTTTAATATAAACATAGTATAAATTACAATTACTTTGTTTTGGTTTGCTACTAACAATTTCAGCTAAATAAGAATCAATTAAACCCATTTTAGCTAATTTTTTTTCTAAATTTCTTCCTTTTTGTCTAAATTGGACTAATTTTCCCCAATTTTCTTCTGTTCTATCATTTTGGTAAATACGAGTTAAATCAGCTTCTCTAGATAAAATATTATCATATTCTCTTTTTAATTCTTCACCTGTAGCTTCATCTTCGTTTAATTTAGAGTCTCTTATAAAACCTTTAGCCATAGCTCTATCCATATATTGTTGAATTCTGGTTAGAGCTCGTTCTATAGTTCCAATTTTGAACTTCTGATCTAATTCTTTATATCTTTTAGGAGATTGTATTTTTAATAATCTAAACCCTCTCATCATGTCTACAATATCTTGATAAAAGTTTTTAGCTTCATTTAATTTGTTTTCTTCAATATTTTCCTTTATTGAATCTCTCCCTGATGGTTGTTTATCATATTCATCACGAACCCACTCTTGTTCATTCGGACCTAATTGATCATAATCCATGCTAAATTCTGCTTGTGCTATTTCATCATAAGCATCATAGCCTTCATTCAACATAGGAATACCTAATGGTACTTTTTTACCTTCAAATATACCAAAATCACCAATATTAGTTTCAGTTAAAATATACTTATCTTCTTCACTTACATTTAATCTATTGCGGGAGTATAAAGAACGTGCTTCTTTATATAACTCCATATATTCTTTGGTACCAACGCGATAAATATTATTACTTAACGGTATTTTATTGTCAATATGATATTGTAATCCCTCAGATATAGAAGTATATACAAATTTATTTTTCTTAAGTATAGG
>Ga0181367_1000124_pt1 | contig 11896 bp, 17 predicted proteins | sample LowviralmetaG_FD_130089 | JGI IMG/M metagenome (GOLD analysis project Ga0181367, IMG submission 130089) | Marine viral communities from the Subarctic Pacific Ocean - ​Lowphox_02 viral metaG | ecosystem: Environmental > Aquatic > Marine > Oceanic | place: Subarctic Pacific Ocean | collected... | reverse complement strand
TTAGATTGCTTTGATTTTTACAACTTATCTGTTGTTTTGCTCAAATTGGATAGAAGGTTTTGAGCAACCCCCCGATTAAGCCGCTAAGCGGACAGATTCGAAATTGTTATTGTTATTAGCAATTATGTTTTGTATCTGCATTTAAAGTCTGCTGTTACGTTTGACTACTTGCACTATCCTTTCTTCTTACCCTGTCGAGACCGTTTCGTCCCCTTTAATTCGTGTGTTATGACACCTAGTGGCTGGTGTTTTTCACCATCTAGCCAGATAAGTATCTCATCTTTTCTTTTTTCTCTCTCCGAGAATTTAAATTTAATTTCTTTTTTTGCTTTTTTCATGGCCGCATCTTCTGTACGATGAGAGCCCACCAATTCTCCCATGATATAGTGTCCGTTGTATTTATAAACCTTCCAAGACATTGATTGTCTTTTCCTTCTCAATTACTATTACTGTATTACAACGATGCCATTGTGGCAGAGTCATGGGATCCGGCAGATCCTTCCAATCTATATTAAACCAAAGCCACTTATTGCGTATTTCTTGTTCAATAATTTTCCCAAAACACAATATATTCGTATTAATTACCTTTACAACTGGTTCATCTATAAAATCTTTGATCATTTATCCTTCTTCAAAAAAAGTTGTTACCTTATATTTTCTAATAGCTTTCTTAAAGTCACTGTAGGTTAAACCTAAAAACCTTGCTGCATCTTTTTTAGAGTTGGTGGTCGAAAGCGCAAACTTCAGTAAAGCCTCTTTTATAATATAACCTGATTTTCTCCAAATGTCAAACCCATATGGCCTATTATTTATATGATTAGCTGAAAGTTCTAATTTAATAGCTATTAGATCTTCTAAAGTTAAACTATTAATACAAACTAACAAACTATCATCTATAAGGTTTTTAGCCTTCAATGCTAGTATAACGCTCTTGTTCTTGGTTGTCAAGTTCTTTTTTGAACTTTTTATCATTTTATTCTCAGGGTACCCCGGGGAACCCGGGTTCCCCAGGAACCTGCAGGGATCCCCATTCAAGGTTGATGTGTTCATATCCCTTTGTGCTTCCAACTATAGTGCGACTGACTTCATGAGATATAACTACCACTTTCTTTCCAAAGAACTCCAGAGCGTCAACCCATTCTGCATCATATTCGTCACCCTCATTCGCCGCCTTAACAAGAATTTGGAGCGCTTGTTCTAACACCATGGCGCCTTCACCATCAGCTTTGGCCAAATCTACTAAAGTATCGGATGAATGAGTTTTTTCCAACCAGTCGAATGCATCCACCAGTAGCTGTTGATGTTCCATGGACTCTTCTTTGCTCATGTCCCACAATAACCCTTTTAATGCATTAACCGTCGTATCGTCGAGTGTTCCAACATATCCGGCGCCTTCGACATTGCTAGCATCTATCGCTGCTTCAGCTTCGGAAGAAAATACGATCATTAGTGCAATGACAATCAACATTATTAATAATATTTTTCCAGCTTTGCACATTATTGGGTGTTTATCGCAAAATTTATTAAGAAATTTTAAAATACCGGACAACACAGAAACTACTTTTTTGCCTGCACGTCCTATGGTCTGTATTAGTTTCCAGGCTTGTTCAAGAAGCTTATTAAACATTTGTCCTATTTTTCGGAGCCAGCCGGGGGCTTCTACTGTTTCTTCTTTCTCGGCCGCTACTTCGACTTCTTCGTCTTGTTCTTGGAGCAAATATTGTGCATAAAGACGTTCGATCTCTTTTACTTCATAATCAACAGATTCCTCCCAAATTTTAATAAATTGTTGGTCAGATAATTCTCCATTATTATTCTGCTCTACAAGCGTGTCAAAGCTTGTGACAGAGGGGACCTTTTGATTATTTTCAAACAAATAAATAACGTTATCAGACGAACCATACTCAGCTTCTACTACTTGTTGATATTTCTTAAAGTTTTCCATAATCGTTGTCATGGAATTAGGTTTGCGATTTAACATTTTAGTTTTCATGGGGTTCTTACTTTATTGTGCGGCCATGTCCAATTCTTTTTCCTCGTCTTCTACATCAATATCAACATCAGGTACTTCTTTTTTCTTTTTCTCGTCGCCTCCTACAAGTCCTTTTGCAAATTTGCCTACTTTGTAGACCGAAACTATCTTCTTCAAGACACCTAGTACTGGGCCGGCCATGAGTCCATAACCGGGGAATAAGGCGTTAATTGCCACCCCAGATGCCAGAGTTAATATAATTTTAGTAAAGAAGTCGTCTTCGAATAAGTCTCGGGCTGCAAATTTGCCTCCGAGTGCTGCCAAAATAAGCCCAACTTGAAATGGTGGAGAGCCGTTACCTAGGAATGTGGTAGCTACCAGGATCGTCAGCAAGATACCAGCTACTGCAAACTTAGATAAATTTCCTAAATCTTTATCTTCAAATAATTCATTCTTTATCCACTCAGTCATGCGTTGACCGGGAGTGTCTCCTGGCACCGCATCCCCAAAAGGATAATTTTTTACTAAATCAATAATCTTTACTTGAAGGAGATTGAGAGCCTTAAATCCAGCATGGAATATCTCGGCCAAGCTGTCTAGCGTCCATCCGAGCGTCTTCATTACTTTCCACAGGATTCCATCTTCACTTTTAAAGATGGCAACTAGCTTTTTCCAGTGAGCGCCGAGAGCTTTTCCAATGGTTTTAAAGAACTCAATGATTTTCTCAAAAACTGCTTCTTCTAAAAGGAAGGAACCCTGTTCAGCTTCATTTAAAAGATCGTATTTGTCGTATAAAGCATAAAAATTCAGGTATTCTTCATGAAGTGCAGTCTCATCCACACTAAACTTAACATAATGACGCCAGTTTTCCATTATGAGCGACATCGATGAAGAATTTGTGAGAGTCTTCGTTCTCATGGGCTACTGCTCTCCGACTAATGCCATAATATCACTACGAAGGTGAGGCTTAATACGAATCAAATTCCTTACCACCTGAATAACATCTGCAGATCTGGGTCCTTCGTCCGCAATTACTTGACGAAGAGTATTTAATGCCTCGGGATCCCGTAAGTTGTCCCAATCTACACTTAGATCGCGCACATCAAGGTTTTGTATCCCTAATGTGTTGCCGATATTGCGAATTCTATTGTCGAGATTTGTGCCGGCTTCTTTCCACTCGTTCCAAAGTCCCCTATTGGCACGTTCGAGTTCACCTTGTGCTGGCAAATTCGGAACTTCCTGGCCGGCCATAAACCCGTACTCTGGTGTAACTAATTCGCCGCGGCCAGCCCAAAGTTCTTGTGCTACCGCTGTTGACTCAGCTACCTGATGTGCCTCCATAGACGCACCATCAACCAGATCCTCAATGTTGATTGTTTGGCCGGCCCGCGCACTTTCATAGCATTGGGTTAATGCATCTTGAGCTTGGGTCATGGTGTCCGCGTGTTCCGGCATATCTTGCTTAAGGTCGCCCAAGAGCCCCATTGCCACTTTGTATTGATCTTCTGTTAAGACTTGTCCTGCTGCAAGGCACTGTCCTACATCTTCCTGTAATGCTGCTGCAGCGGCTTGCGCACATAAGGGAGGCAACTCCGTGTCTGCCTCAAACGTGGGATCGTCCATGATACTTTGCAACCACTTAAAGACCAGATATAAAACACCTAACGCAACTAAGGCGACAACACTCCAGAATATCACTTTAAACATCACAGGATGCTTCTCTTTAAACCTTTTAACAAGTCCCCAAACTTTTCTCACCCCAGAGAGAACTAAATCAATGCCCTTTTTCCACAAGTCTTTGAGAAAATCGAGAGCTTTATTAAAGAGTTGTCCTAATTTCCGGAGCCAGCCAGGAGCTTCGACTGTTTCTTCTTCTTCTCCGGCAACTTCCACCTCTTCATCTTGTTCTTGAAGCAAATATTGCTCGTAAAGACGGTCAACTTCCTTCGCCTCATAATCAAAAGACTCGCCCCAGATTCTAACGTACTCTTCATCAGAGATCTTCCCACTATTGTTCTGTTCTCTAAGCTCATCTACAGTGATGGTGGTGGGAACTCTTCGGTTACTCTCGAACAAGTAAATAACGTTGTCCGATGGTCCACATTCAGCTTCCACTACTTTTTGATAGCGGCGGAAGTTCTCCATAATCATTCCCATGGAGTTGGGTTTATTTAATGGTTTCGTTCTCATGAGTGTATTATGCCGGCTAATTCTTTCCAACGCTTAAGTTGGGCTTCTTGGAGGGAGGCCATTGACTTCTGGTCATCTCTCATCGATTTTGGAGTCTGATGGGGGAAGCCAGCATCAGACGGCACTTTAAGCGCAGGCTCTTCTTCCTCTTTTCCTTTTTCCTCTTTTCCTTTTTTCTCTTCTCCTTCTACGTTAGCCCAGTCTCTAAATTTCTCTATCAGTATCTCGCCGAACCCATAATCCAGGAATGCTTCGACAGCCTTGCCGGCAACCCCGCGGCCGGCTTTCATCATGGCGCCCTGTTCCTTGTCATCGGCGTTTTTGATCTTATCTGTAATAATCGTAGTGATCTCACCACATCGCGCTTTTTTGGTTTTCGGGTCTTTGAGACTTTTCGGCAGCGCTGACCCGGGTACTTTTGAGCATCCCATTTCGAGAGCCTTTGATACAGACACCTTTTTGAATGTATCAAGAGCACGGTCCGCTTTCTCTCCTAATAGACCCTCATCGGCCGCAGTGATGGTTCCAGCCACAAGTTGTATAGCGCCTACATTCTCTATAATGTTCTTTATGTTCTCGGAATCTCCCTCGGCCGCTTGAAGCATCTTTGCGTTTTTGGAGCCTACGATTACTTCGAGGGCCGCGGAGGCTTCTTTCATGCCCGGCATGTCCGATAATGCTTCGGAACAAAATTGTCGGGTGATTTCGAGTCCTCCGCCTATTATAAATTCACAGATATCTATAGTGAAAATAGCTTTTATGGCACCTACAGCTGTACTCCAGACTGGGAAACCTTCGCATACTCCTGCAAAACGATCACCAACCTGATTCTCGATCTGGACTGCGATGACAGAAGTAAGTATGTCCGCGATGATTGTTGAATCTCCACCCAGCCGGCCCGGGCCGATTGGCTTCTTTTCTTTTTCTTTGCCACCGTCTACACCGGTCTCTTCTTCACCACCAACGCCGGTCTCTTCTTCACCACCAACGCCGGTCTCTTCTTCACCACCAACGCCGGTCTTTTCTTCACCACCAACACCAGTTTCTTCTTCGGCGCCTGTTCCAGTTTCAACTTCGGGTCGTGGCGGCTCACGCCAATTTAAAGCACGAACACCCACGTTTTCAAGACTTTGGGCGATCATTGCGGCTGCAAGTTTCGCTTTTTCTTCGTCTTCAATAATATCATAGATTTGAGTTAAATCTAAGGGCTGCAAACCCGCCTGTGCTACCTGTTGGGCCGGGGCACGTCTTTGAAGGCGCCCACGACGTTGTTCTTCGAACACATACAACAAACGTTCCATTAATTCCATATTCATGGTCTTGGCCCAATCGCTTAAGAACTGCCGGACACCCGCCATTTCTTCTGGACTCAACTTTAATCCTTTTAAGCGTCCTCCGCCATAAGGATCTGCAAGTTGGGAGGCCACCATGCGAAGCTCGTTTTTGTCGGCAGTGCCAACTTGAGCGCCTGGAACCGATGTTTGGTGTTCGCCTTCTTCGCCCCCACTAGGAGTTGGCGGTTCAGCGGGTGGAGCTTCACCTCCACCAGCCCCCGCAACGGCTGCTCCATTCTCGGGAGGCGGTTCGGGAGTCGGTGTGGCCGGCTGTGTGGGTTCAACAGGCGCGGATTTCTCAATTTTGCCGGTTATGGCTGCAACGGCTTCTTTTGCCCGTGGATCTCCGGACTTTTCAGCCCTCTGGATAGTATCTTGGACTTTAGCCTTAAAATCTTCTTTGGAATCAACGCCCGAGAGTCCTAAACTTTGGGCTGCTTTCTGAGCGTCTTCTTCTTCCCACTGTTCTACGGCTGCTTCCCAACCATATCCATGGTCTCCAAACTTTTTGCCGCCTCGCATGCGCCCCATAAAGCTTTTTAAGGCGCCAATCTCTTGCAGAAGCTCATTTAGCTCTTCTTCAGTTAAAATAACTCTTTCATTTTCTTCGGCGACGTATTCTCGCCAATTTTCCATCAATAACTTCATTTTAAAGTTCCAATTCTATTTCTTCTTCGCCACCTTCGAGAGGAGCGGGTTCTCCCATGGGTTCTTCTTCGGCTTTCGCATCATCATAAGCTTGATTAGTGGGTTCTTCCACATCCGTTGCCAGTTCTCCTTCGAATTTGTCAAAGTAAAGTTTCAAATTAGCAATTAAGTAATCATAAAAGAGTTCTTGATCCTCGGTATTGGACAAAAGTTCATAAGAATCAAGAATAGAGGTCTGAATTTTCTTGAAAGCATTATAAGCTACATTTCTGCCGGTTTCGTCGGCACCCTGCATTCCAAATTCATCCCTAGGGTCTTCTTCCTCTTCTTCATCAGCGTCGGCCTTTTCAGCATCAGTCCGAATATCAATAAACTTCTCATCGTCTGCAGCATCACCAATTTCAATATCTACTTCTTCTTCCAAAGAATCGACTGCTGCGGCTTCATCTCCCGCCTCATTGTTTGCTTCGGCCGGTGTCAACGCGGCAATTACCGCATTAATAACGTGTCCGCGGAAAGATTCGCGCTGAGTTGCGTCGGTTGTCAATAATTTATAATCTGTTTCGAGAACAGGAATAATTTTCTTTAAAAGGTCCTCTAAAACGTTAATACCTGTTGATTTATTGGGAGTAGGCTCGTTATCGGGAGTGGTAGCTTCTGTTAGGTGCCTTAACTCAACCTCAATCAAATTCCGAACGATATTTCGCAATCGATCTTCTTCTAACATCAAATTTTGTTCATTAATTGTTCTTTTTTGCTTGACAACATCGATAAGTTGTCTTATATTCTCTCTTAAGGATTCTTCTTGTTTAGCGGTCATCGCATAATACCTCTCTCCGTAAATAGTCGCATAATTTCATCGACCATAGATAAATCTGCATTTTCTTTCTTCAGTCTGCTTCGCTTTTTCTCTTCTTCATTTTCTTGATCTAAATTGCCGCGTTTCCATGGTCCGCCCTGCGCGCCCACGGCACCTGCGACTGCGCCGGCAGCCATGGCATTCCCTCCGGCTAATTCATTTAATCCAGTATTTAATCCTAAAATTGCCAATACATCAAAAATATTATCTTCCCCCGTAAAATCTTCCAATAATTCGACCGCCTCTTCGTCAGATTCGGCTTGTCCGAGCAAATATCGCATATCTGACGCATGAAAGTCCCTAGGGTCTTTCCCCGAGGTAGTCATGCTCGGCATTTCGTCTTTTAAGGGAGAATGTCCTAAAATATCCATATAATATGTGGAATGAGAGATAGGATCGATTGCGCTATAGCCGGGTGGTGTTAATATCACCCCTTCTTTTACATATCCCTCAGCCTGACTAAAGCGGTCTACATCTCTTCCTTTGTTGCTTACACCTAAAATTACTTCGGTTCCTGGTTCGAGGGGCCCGTCTTTTCCTATAAAATCATATGTTGCAGTAATAGGGGAAGCATGCGGCGATATCTGGACTTCTACGTTCGGCAAATGTGAAACTAAGGTCTCCCAAATCTTTTTAGAGTCGTCCGCGGTAATTTCGCGGCCATTTGGGAGTTTTCGACTCGATTTAACCGGCGATGAGATTAAAACAACTACATTGTCGGCTCTTTGGGCGTATTCTTCGACCATTCCTAAGTGGCCGCGGTGCGGGGGCTTAAATGCGCCCGGAATCAGTGCAATTTTCTGTCGACTCTCTTCAGGGCCGGCTTGAGCCTCGGCTTCGTTATTAGGAGCGTCTGAATCGGGGAGGGCCCGGCCTGACCGGTATCCTTCTCCCTCTTCTTCGGTAACTTGTCCAAAACCACCCCCTAGGTTGCCAACAATAAAGTCTCCAGTGATTTTGACGGGATTTGACCCGAAAAGCTTCTCATCTCGCATAACAATTCCCTCATGGTTCATTACATCGCCCATTGGGCTTGTTAAAGACCTCATAACATCGTTTCCAAGCATTCTAGTCGCATGCATGAGCACTGCACCGTAGATTGCGGCTTCCGCATCGCTATCTTCGATCAGATTAACGATAGGAGTCTCTCCATTCAAGATATTCATGTATAATTGCTTGTGAAGAGCGTGTGTTCGGCTGCCATCCTTCAACTTAACCACCTTATAGCGTGGATTGGTTGCTTCGGAGAGCCATTCCTTCAATGATTTCGTTATTTCGCGATCATCGGAGACTTTTACGGTAAAAGGTTGCGATAAGGTCGATGAAAAGTCAATTTCATCCATTTTCTCAGTTGGAACCGACCCATATACCTGAAAACCGTACTCTTCAGCTACTATATTGAGTTTTTTGACTAAATTTTCCATTGTTTTGGGGTTATAAGGTACCTCAACGCTAGGGGCTTTAACCCCCTCTGGGCGCTCCATTCCGGGACGTTCTTGTCCATTTCTGGAGTGTATTTTATGGTAAAACTGGCTTAATCCGTGAATTGCAAGGAAATTTTCGTCGTATTCCGTTACATTGGTTGTTCCTTCGACATATTCGGTGTTTAAAAACCGAGATGGGTCGACCCACATGCCTAATTCTTCCAATTCTGACTTAATATCGGGTAAAGCGGCGTTTAATATGGACAAAAGTGTGCGAATTGCCGGCCGCATGCCGTGTCCTTCCGGAAAACGGTCGTCAACGCGGTCCATCGTGATTCCTTCGATGTCTATTGGCTTTAAAGAGCCTCGATCAACCGCAAATTGCTTGTTTTCGTCATCTCCCACCACTTTAAAGGACACATTGACCCCATCTATCTTGACAGCGCCTGCTCCCTTCTTCTCTACAAAGGTTTTGGCCTTCTCAAAGAAGTCTAAGAGGTCAGAACCCGAGTTTACCCATCCCAAATCGAAGGGATGAGCCATATGACCGGCTGCGCCACCCATTATGCCCCCTCATTGAGGCTTTCTTCTAAGATAGAGAGCCTTTCTTCTAAAATTTGAAGTTCATTCTGCATTTGCCGCGCATATCTGCGAGCTTCTTTCAGATGTTGCTTGGCCAATGCAAGTCGGCGTTCTTCTGTCATTGATTTTGGCTTCAAGGTGGAGATAATCTCCTCCAAACCCTGGAGATAGGTAAAAACATTCCTACTATCCAGACCTTCGCCCAACAGAAACTGATTCCAATCTTTATTCAAAGACATTGATATGTTTCCTTCTTATTATTTAGTGTTAGGGTGTTGAATTCGTCGCAGTCGTGCTACCACTCTCTTGGCAACCTCCCGGACTTGTGCTTCTGAAATGCCCGGTTTGCCGCCCGAACTAGCACGCTGGCTGTGTCCTGCACTGCGGCCGCGCTCACGGTCGTCATCATTGCGATCACCGGAGGCTTCGTCGATGGGCTCATCTTCTTCTTCATCTTCCTCGCGAAGATCTTCTTCCTCGCGCTTGCTAAGCTCTTTGCCTTCGCTTTCTTTTTCGCCTTCGTCTTCGCCGGCGACATCACCAGGGCCATGAGCTACGCCAGATCCTGTGCGATCTTCCTTTAAGGTGTTCAGATTGAATCCGAATCCCCAAGCTTCTGTGAGGAGAGTGGTTAATTCTCCATTTTTCCATTCTTTAATAGACATCGTGTTATTAGCTCCTTTTTGTAGATGTTCAAAATAAATAGTACTTTTTATGCTGTCTTCCCAATCTCGGAAGCACATATTTCCCGTTTCATACGCTTCACGTTCCATTTCACGCAAATGTTCATCATTTTGGGCGTATCCTTCGCCCATTTCTCCGACGCCGTTAAAGTCGCCGCGGCAGTTTTGGGAATGATGTACTAATTCGTGCGATAATGAACGCATAACGTCCTTTGGGTGCCTATCTGTAATGTACAAAGTTACCGATTTGGCCTGTGGATCATAAAATGCCGTTTTCCCGAGAGGGTTATTAGCATTTTGGGCATCTCCACGTAAAAATAATTTGGGTGGGTCCTTGAACCCCATTCGTTCTTGTGCAAAAGGTAAAAATTGCTTAATCATGGGACTAATAATATCAATCATTATCTAAAAATACCTTTTTTGCCTCATCCGAGTACCAAATATACTCTAAATAGTTTCCAAATGGGTCTTTTACATAAACTCCTATCGTTCCATCACGATGTTTTACTACTTCTCCCTTTTCTAGAGGTAAATCACATATATTTTCCACTAAGACACCAAAATGAGCATGAGGATAATGCTTTTTATCGATCAAGGCAATATTTGTGTTCTCCACCTTGATCCTCACGTATTTTTCGTCTTTAAAGGTAACTTTTGCATCTAAATTGGCGCAATACCATTTTTCTGCAACTTCTAGGTCGTCCACACGGATAGCAATGTGATCTACTGTCACTTTATTCTCCTACTGGTTCGGCTTTGGATACTAATTTAAGACTTGGCGTAAAAAATTCCATTTCTGTCGCTGCGCCGGCGAGAGGAACCACGCTTGAAACTGAAACGAGTCTGCTACCCCTTACTTCGTTCTTTATTTCCATAATAATCCCATAATTGGGTTCCCATCCATTGTCAACACTGCTCCACTTTGACCATTCTACAATATCGCCCACCTTTAAGCCTTCGGCCGAGAGTTCCCCAAAGGAAGGCTTTTTATCCATTATAGACAACGACCCATGAACAAATCCCCTTCTTTAAAAATCCGTTCATTTTCTTGTAGGCGTCAGACTTCTCCAGATAGGGTCCGTCTGACACCATTTCTTCGCGTTGTATGTCAAATTTATAGACAATATACAGCTCTTTTCCTTTATAAGCAGGATCCGCTGGTAGGTATTTCTTTTTCTTGGAGAGGCTTCTTATCATCGGTACCATAAATAGGGCTTTTTTCGGCATTTGATCCTGAAACTTCCATAATTTCTACAATTGCCGGTTTATCTAGGTCCAATAAACTAGCATTCCGGCGCCCGCGGGTAATATTATATACCTCAACCACACCAGTCAAGCAGTAATTCCGACTTTTCTTTCTTTTTTTTCTCATTTTTCTATGGTATTAAATGCTAACAATAAAGTGAGTAATGTAATTGTCGTAAATTCATACCCCCATAGTCCAAAGGCACACCATGAACTTAATACTAAAACTAACGTTTTCCAAAATTTATTAAATGTAAACAACATTAATCAAAACCTATTTCTTCAATTTCTTCTTTTGAGATTAACACCAAACTTCCATCGGCACAATAAACCAAACACTTGTCATCTGCCTCAGTGCCCCAGTTGATCACGTAAATACTATTTCCACGAATTAATCGTATAAAGGCGCGGGTTGTCATATGAAAACACCAAATATCACCTTTTCCTTTGATACGGTGATACGGAACCAACTCCCCATCTTTTTCAGTAATGGTTCCACTGATCTGTTTGACAAGTGCTTTAAACTTCTTTTCATCGATGTAATCAAATCCCATGCTCTAAGTAGCTACATAATCTGAGATAAAGCTACTATAGCAGCCATTAAACATTGCACTCCGGCGAAAATAGTAACAGCTTTTGTCTTGAAGGTTTTTAAATCTTCAATTTCTTGTAAGGCCATTTGTAGCTGAGAAGGGGAAGCAACCTCATCGATCTTCTCTTTCCAGTCTTTTAAATCCTGTACGCGATCCTCTTTCGCTTTTAATTCTGTGAGTTGATTTTTGACGTCTTGAAGTTCACTTCGAAGACCCTCGATGCCACTTGAAAGTGTTTCTAATTGTTGTAAAACTAATCGGGAATATTGATCCCAAGATTCTCCTTCGGACATATTGTTGCCTCCTAGCGCGCTTTCTTAATTAGTTTAAAGTCCGAGTTCCTGCAGTGTTGACAATGTTTTTTCT
>Ga0181367_1000109_pt1 | contig 12454 bp, 17 predicted proteins | sample LowviralmetaG_FD_130089 | JGI IMG/M metagenome (GOLD analysis project Ga0181367, IMG submission 130089) | Marine viral communities from the Subarctic Pacific Ocean - ​Lowphox_02 viral metaG | ecosystem: Environmental > Aquatic > Marine > Oceanic | place: Subarctic Pacific Ocean | collected... | reverse complement strand
TAAAAGATTACCAAAAGCTTATCATGGCCAAAGCTAAAGAAAATAGTATCAACGTAAGACCGTTAATGGATTTTTATGAACTGTCATTACTAACGCCTAAAGAGTTAGGAAAGTCAGGATCTTATAGACAGGATACTGTTGTCTGGGGGTCAGAAGCTATATCCCAGAACTCTAAAGCTCTGGTTCTCAAGAAGATGTCAGAGATTTTCAACCGTAGTTATGATTTTGGAATAACACCAGATGTTGAACCTAAAATATCCATGCCAATGCATTTTAAGGATGGTACTGGTGGTCGAAAGATGCGACCAGAATTCCGTGGGAAATCTACTATGGATTTAATTCTATCTGGAGATAGAACCGCTACTTCTCGAAGCCCTAAGGCACAAGAAGATGTTAAGAAAGGTGATGTAATTAGGTTCCACGATAAGGAGGGTAATGAAGTATTGGTTAGAGCAACAACAGATCTTTATCCATTAAAAGAAGTTACAGCAGAAAAGTGGAGTAAGCTTGAAGGCTGGGATGCAGAAAGATTTGAATCCCTTAAAAAAGATGGCTATAAACAATTTCAATTTGAATTAATAGGCAAGCCTGTAAGTGAACTAGTTGCACTATCCCAAAGAATGCAGGAAGCTCAGTTAGGTAAAATAGAACGCATTACTGAGACTCCTGATTATGCGGATCTCGTTTCTTTTGCTGATAAAGCACATGCTACTACGGAGAAGGTTGCTGATAAGGTTAAAGATAAGAAGCTTAAGACTGATGATATGTGGAATCTAGAACGTCTTGCTGCAAGCGATGCCGAAGCAAAAGAGATTATAGATCTTAGAGATACTCTGTTGAAGCATCCACAGATCAATGATTCCTTTAATGAGTTTTTTATTGATTATACAGCGAGGAGAGGTAACCCCAGAGATCTAACATTAATGAGTATGGATGATGTTAGAGCATTGAATAGTCACTTTAGAGATGTAAGTAAGTTTTCTCTAAAAGATATAATGTTGAGAAGGAACTGGGTTTTAGATCCCAGGGATATTGACCAGGGGCAGTTACATGAAACGATTAATAGATATGAAAGCTATATACAAGACGTAAGAAGTCTGGATAGAAAAACAGGTAAGCCTGTTACTATAAAGCAGAAGGCCAGTACTTTCATGACACCCCTAGGTCGTATGAGAGAGATGTTTAGAAAGAGTCAAGTTCAGCAAAACGCAGAAACAGACCCTATTAGAGAGGAAGTTCTAAATAAATTAGATTACACCAAATGGATGGAACAGAATGATAAAAGAATTTTAACTGAGCTTGTTTCTAATAAAAGGAATATAGAAGAAGAAAGATTAACAGGTAAGGAATACACAGATTTCCTTTCTCGTCTAATAAAGAATCCTGTAACGAAACAAACAAAGACAGGAAAAGAATGGCTTGATATTTATGATAAAAAGATTACTGAGTTTTACGATAAGGTTGCTAAGGAATGGCTTTTCACTTACGACAAAAATGGCGAAAGAATTATCTTTAGAGATCTGATTGATTCTCCCGAAACGGGAGATCCTAAGTATGGTAAGATTACAGAATACATTAGATACAATTCCGAAACTGCCATGTTTAATTTTGGGCATTTTAGGGAAAAGGTTATTGATCCTATGGAGAAGGTAGGTGAATCTCCTAAAGTAGGAATAGAATCTCTAATGAGATATCAGTGGGAAGCGTCAATGGAAAAATTCCTTGCTAAAAAAGCAGGTGGCATTGATAAGATTACTAAAGCTGATAGGGAAAAATATAGACGTGACCATAAATTTGAGGAAGAGTATGGTTTTGGATACATAGAACCAGAAATGTACTGGTCTAGAACTAACTATGGATTTAATAATAAGGCTAAGAAAAAGCTTGAGGCCTCAATAAAGAAAGCCGCTCAAGCCGCAGCCGATGCTGAGACTAACCCCCGTGCAAAAGAAGAAGCCTATAAAAGAGTTATGGCAAGACATGGTATGTTACGAGAAGATTCCTATCACCCATCCATGGGATTGGAGAAACAATTTCTGAATGACAACTATGATGCAGTTGGCTATGGGGCAAGACCACAAAACCTATTACAACGTGGTAAAGATTTTATTGATGGCTATGACACCAGCCCAGAAATCTTTCATCGCTACAAGAACCAAGTTGTTCGTAGTTACTTTTCTAATATATCTGCCATACACGGCAATCGCCAGATAGGAATCTTAAAGTATGGGAAAGAGATCCCTAACCTAAGGGAGGTTAATGCGGATCTAGTAAAGCACAACAAGGCAATTGATAAGGAAGCTACCAAGTTATCTAAAGAATTCCTCAAAGAGGGTGGCTCAAATGAGGGTGCTAGGCTAATGAGAGAGGAATATAAAGAAAGGCATAAGTATAAAGACAATGCTGATATGTGGAGTGATTTTTTATATGTCTATTTAAAGAATAGTCTAGGTCATCCGTCATTACTTACTGATCGTATTGTAAAGTCAATGGAGACGGCAGATCCATTGAAGCTAAAGTATAATCCATACTACTTAACTTCTGACTATGCAGTTACCAGAGCAATGGAGAAGCTTTACAAGAGTAAGAAGTTTAACAAGATGCCCTTCTTGAGGAATGCTCCTGAGGACAAAGCAATGAGAAGGGACTATTTTGTTAGACGCTTACATGATCTAGGAACAATGGAAGCGAGATATAACCTATTAACTCTACTAGCAAACACTGGTACAATGATGACTAATCTTTATGGCGGTGGAGTTACAACTATGGGAAGTGCGGGATTTAAGACATGGGTAGACGCACAAAGGAATAGTAAGGTTGTTAATAAGTTACTAGTTGATGTTAATGGTGACTATACTCTTACTTTTAAAAGTGGGAAGTCTGTTAAAACTAGAAAAGATTTAATTGAGTGGATTGAGGAGAAGGGTGTTATAGATAGTTACATACAGAATGAACTGGACTATAACGAAGGTATGCGTACAGCAGTTTCCAAGCTTGGTAAGGATGCAAAAGCTTTTGTAAGAGATCTAAAAAGATCTATTAAGACTGGAGCTGAAGATGAAACAATCCTTCAGCTTAGTAAGCGATACGGCATTAGTGATGCCATGCTTAGATATGGTGGTTGGTTTATGCAAGTCTCTGAACGTAAGAACAGGGTAGATGCATTTATAGCTCACGCTCTCAAAGCTAAGGAAAGACTTGGTAGTGAAGGAATACATACCAACTTGAATGATCCTTACATATTCGACATGGCCCTCAAGGGTATTGAGACTACCCAGTTCCTGTATCACTCAGCGTTCCGACCTGCATTTATGACAACAGCATTAGGCAAGGTCTTAACAAGATTTAAACTATTTGCATTCCAATCAGTCAGAGTTCGTAGGCAATTCTATAAACAGGCTAAAGCCTATGGATTTAAAGATGGCACAGATGAGTATGAGAAACTCAAGGATCTATTCTTAACTGATCTATTTAGTTTTGCATTAGGTGGTGCATTCATGTATTCAGTATTTGATACAGCCCTACCACCACCTTGGGATTGGATGCAAGATGCGGGTGACTTAATGTTTGGTGATAAGAAAGAACGTGACAGGGCTTTCTATGGTACTCTTCCTAGGCCTATTGCACCATTACAGGCGGTATTACCACCTATAGCAAGATTCCCTCAAACATTTGTTGAGCTAGTACAAGGAGATTGGGAGAAGTTTTCTAACTATACTATACATACTATGTATCCTGGTGGTAGACTATACTACAGTGCGAAGAAGACCGCTGAAAGACCAGACAACTTCTGGCAAAACTTCTTTAGGATTCCTGTAAGTAAGATTAAGTACAGGATAGACAGAGAGAAAATAAGAGAGGCACGTTCAGAAATGATAGGAGAGGAGCTATAGTAATGAGAGATCTTATTATTAATAATGCTATAAAGCAATATGGGGGTGGAGATATCAGTTATGCTGTAGCAGCATTACAGATTGCTAAAAAAGAAAAGCTAGTAACTAAAGATATGTCCCCTAAAAAGATCATGGACATACTTAAGAAGAATGATTTAGCTCCATTCTATGGAGATCATTTAATAAATGAAGCTCTAATAAAGAGGATACTATGAGAAAGAACACTATGATACTTGATACTATTTTTCAAAATAGTGACAACAGCGAGATAGGTTTTAAGCGTGATCTATACATGAACAAACCCCCTGCTGAGGTTGTTGAGCATGCCCAGAAAGAAAACATTCCCTTGGGCAGTGATGCATCTAGGTTTGTTATAGACTACTACCTTAAAACTAACAAGCTTAAACCTGCCAAGTTCTACGAAGAAGCAGGCTACTCTAAGTATTATTACCCAGAGTTTGAAGACGATGGTGAGAGCGTTAAGGGGTCTAATATGTTTATGGTAGTCGGAGGCAAAGCAGATGGCGACTAGAAAGAAGAAATGGATCAAAGGCGCAATAAAGCGTCCAGGTGCCTTTAAGGCGAAGGCAAAGAGCGCAGGCATGTCCACTAGTGCATTTGCCACTAAAGTGCTTAAGAAGGGCTCTAGATACTCTACACGGACGAAACGACAAGCATCCCTAGCTAGGACGCTAGGTAAAATGAGGAAGAAGAAGCGATGAAGCAAAGATATAGGAATGAGGCTGGCTCTGCGGAAAGTAAAACCGTACAACTAGATAATAAAGTATTTGATGCAGGTGATAACTGGGCAGTATATCTAATGAATAATGATATCCTTGCCGATGTCTTTAGAGATGCAACACCTCAATATGAAGAGTTCATAGGGGAAAGAAAAAAACCTATGAGAACAGTAGAACAGGCGAGGCAAAGAATAGAAAGCAATCAATTACCTTGGTATATCTTACCAGAAGAAGTTTATGACAAACATATGGAAGGAGAAGGATTATCAAGTGGCGGTTATCATGGTGGTGATAAAATTGTACTCAAGGGGACAGGTCGTGGAGTTTCTACTTCGCCTATAAAAGAAGTAGTCAAAACAGAGGGTGGAGATTACCCTGTTTATGGTGAAAATGTTGGAGATCCTCAAAATGTTGGACGCATAGGAGAAACTTTAGTACATGAATTAGGCCATGAATTTTATGGTCATAGAGCTCGTAGGGGTGATGAGGCACAGTGGGTAAAAGAAAATGGGGGAGGACGTAGAAAATATACACCACCAGAGAGAACCTTATATCAAAAAGCAGATCGTTTTCTAGATGGTTGGCTACCTAATTTTGGACAAAAATATGCCCAAAGACCTAATTTATTACTCCAAGCTCAAGATACAGAGAGAAATAAAAGAGAGATTAGGTATAACAAAAGAATGCAAAAAGGTGATTATCATCCTCAATATTCTGATCTTCCATTTTATGACTTAGAGCAAAGCGTAACACTAGCACCCGAGACTCTTGCTAAAATAGGCAAGGCTGTTGCTGGCCCAGATAAAGCTAAAGAGTTTAGGACAGCATTTAGGTCAGCTCGTAAACGAGGTGATGCAGTATTTACGTGGGACGGTAGGAAGTATACAACAGAGCTAAAAAAATAAAGGGGCACAAGGCCCCTCTATCTTAATCGTATTTAAACTTATCTCTTCCTAATTTATTATAGTCTTTCCACCTGGGTCTAGTCTCTACCCAATATGCACAGGCTATAACACCAACTAAGAACCCTACAAGTATTCCTAAACAAAACATATTATTCTCCTTAGTTTGTAAATACTGATTCAGCAACAGTTAGGATATTCTTTAGTTTCATATACACTTCATCTTCTGATGGTTCTGAACCTGCATCACGTAAGGCATCTTCTATATAGCTTAATGCCATTTTAAATAGATCCGCAGGTACTAGTACATTCTGTAGTTTCATTGTAATCTCCTTTAAATTATTAAGTAAGCTTGATATTATACTTTTAAATATTAAGTGGACTCAGCTATTTGATTTACACTTTCTTGTCTTCACAATATCGCATAAACCAAAGGCGTTGCATTTCGCTGCCTGGTTTAGATTCTCCATGCCATCGGCACGAAGGTTCGCACAGGACAACTGAGCCCACCGCATTATTTCATTATATATGGGTATGGTATCTTTGCATAGGAATCGGCAAACTTCCATTGTTTACCTTTTCCTTCTTGCACAATTACTCCCATATGCCATAAAACCTTAGCTACGTGGTCAATAGATTTCCAATTTATTCTATGACCAGATACGGTTTTATTCTTATTGACCTTATAATTACAGTCCTTAACATACTGGGTTGCAAGTTTTCTTAGAGCTATCTTATTAGGTTTTCTTCTCACTATAGAAGTTACCATTAGACGGTAAGTTATCGCTAATAACTTTTAAGTCCTCCTTGGTTAAGAGTTTTCTAAGGTATGGTTTCACCCTTTTCCTTAGCATTAACTCTCTATATCTCCTGTGCGCTGCACCGTCAAGACCAATCTTTTCTTCTTCCAGTAACTGTTCATACATTCCTGTAATAGATCTAACTTTGTTTACCATTTGACACCTCAGTTGGTTCAAGACCATTCTTCCATTGTTTACCACATTCTCTGCATATTGCTGCATCAAACATTTCACTTAGTACCCATTCCTGTTTTTCAAAATCCCATTCAGCAAATGCATCAAAAACAATCTTTCCATCACAAGACTGTTCAGTACATTTGTAGTCTATTTTCTTAACAGGTTCTTCACCAGGTATTCTCCACTCATTAACATGTTTCCAATGAAAGTATTCTTTACACAATGTATCTAAGTAAGATGGATTAGACTCAGAAGATATTTGATTTAATATATCCTCTGCATTATCCAAGCATTCTTTCAGTATGGAAACCTCTTTGTTCTGATGCTCCATTCCTATAGAGATCAGTTTCATCCCAAATAAGATACTGCTTTCATACGAATATTGACATAGTCCATCTGGGCTAGGATCGGATTCATGTTTCTTATCCCAAGTTGGCTCTTTAAGTATATTAGACATTTTTTGATTCTCCCATCATTTTATTATCTCTTAAGGCACCACCTGATTTTCCTGTACCGTGGCACATTAAGCAATCTCCAGTTTTCTTATCAAAGAAATCGTTGTCAAGGGGTAAGCCCATATATTGTTTACCATTACCAAATCCTCTACAGTCTATGCAACTCTCTCCTCTGTAGATCCAATCTCCATTCTCGTCAGTAACATATTCATCTGAGTATTCGGCTGATTCCTTGGCTTCTTTTAGGTTATCATACCACTTTGGTTTGGCACCTTTAACAGTATCATCGTAGCCCACACACGTTTCATCGTCACCGTCTGGGTACTCTACTAACTGTTGGTCAGCTCCAAACATTTCTAAGTACACTGTATATTTCATTTAATCTCCTTAATTAATATATGCCTTAACCTTCTCGCATATAATGCGTTGTGGGTAAGTAAGAAACTTGAAAGCTAAGGCATAATATTATTGTGCTGTCGTTATGAACGGGCCGTCTTCATCTACGTCTACGTCCCATTCTTCCCAGTCTACGAAGTCGTCTACGTCATAGACCTTCATACAATCAGGGCAATACAAACCTGGATCAGTACCATGTACGACACTATGAGATTGAGTCTCACATTCCTCTAATTCAGTTTTGTGGTAGCCCTTACATTCTTTATTATCACACAGTGGCATTTTCATTGCTAATATATTTCATCTCCTTTAATTATTTTAAGCAGATCCTTTAATGGTAATACAACTAAAGGATCTTCTCGATCTTCTTTTATTACTTGCCAGTCAACAATCTCTAAATTGGGTTTCATATACTCTGCTATTTTCTTACGAGCTTTGGATTGTATCTTAATGCCACCATAGACTTTACTTAAGTTCCAGTGTTTCATTACGATATCTACTTCTTCGTGATGACCTAGGGATTTACCATTCGATCCCCAAGCTCTCATTGCATCAAATCCATTGGATTTAATTATATCTACTATTATACGTTCTACTCTATTTCCTTTTTGTTTTGATGGGTTACTCATGTTGATCTCTCCATATACTTATTCCCGTGATTAATTCCACATTAAATAGTCCAATACTTACATTCATATGATTTCCTTGATCTATTGAGAATGTAAATGAGGTACTTAAAATACCCAATAGGATAATTTTAACTCCACCCATTGTCTCTTGTAGCATATCTACGGTTTTAATTATGGGAAATCCGAACAGCTTTATATCCACATTTATTTCTCCCTTATTTAAAAACCATAAAAGGGAGGGGGTACTTGTTTCTGTTAAGAAGGAAACAAAACCTCGTACCCCCTACAACTCGCAGGCACATTAAGTGATCCTACTACCCCTTTTATATTTATAGTATAGCTTGTTGGAACCTAAATGTTTCATGGTTAAAGAAACACTTTAACTTAAACCCCGATTCATCGCGTGCTACGATAGATTCGACTATCCGTGCTTTAGATCCTGGGTTAGGTGCTGAGATACCTAGGAGCTTATCAGACTTCTGTTCTATTGCTGAATCTCCTTTGGCACTGTGCCTGTTGAGGGTTCCCTCGTAAGCTGCGGTTTTACTTATATGACTTACTGCGAATATGATTACTTCATACTTCTGTGCTATTTCTTTCAGCTTACTTATTATCTTTTGCATCTTAAGTAGAGAGTCGTTTACATAGTCAACTCTTATCTCATCAATGGTATCTATAACTATTATCTTAGGCTGAACACTAGATATAACATCTATAATATTATTTATTTCTGGTGAAACAGTTAATACTTTTAGATGTCCTAGTTTCTTCTTAGCCTCATTTACAAAAGTTATATCATCATTTAGATAATGGTTTACTATCTCTTCTTTTGTCTCATTGAATGCAATCTGACAGAACCTACGCCACATTAGTTTCTCGTTTACTTCCAGAGATATGTACAGGCATTTGAACTGATTTGCTTTTGTTACAATGTTTTGTATGAAAGCTGTTTTACCCAGCTTGGTATCACCTATGATAGTTATCAGTTCTCCAACTGTAAATCTATAGGGATTGTTCATCTTATACATTGTTCCAAGATCAAAACTCCTATCTGAATAGTCTGTCTTTACAAAATCTCTGAATTGTTCAGTCATACTATCAGCATTAAATACCTCTACTCCGTAATCTTTACTACGATAGAACTTGCAACGTGCATCACAGAACTTGTCCATTATAGTATCGTTACAACCATAACCGTCATGTTCCCAGCCGTATACTGTATCAATCATCTGGAATGCCTCAGTGCGATCAAAGTCTGGTGACCAATGACCTATGAGTGATTCACTTCCAGCTCTTGGTATACCACTTCTCTTCCATGCGGATATCATTCTAAGTATAGTTTGGTGTCTACTACCCAGTTCTGGCCCTTGTTTATACATCTTCTGAACGCATGTAACATGTGCTGTTAATTCGTTATCAGATGTAGTATTTACAGACACACTATTCCTTTTGGGTTTAGTTATGATCTTATCTTTGAACTTATCTGTGTTATGTGCTTTTAGAAAGCCCTTATCATATTTCATCCAGTTATTAAGAGAGTTCGCATCCCTTGCGGGATCATCTGCGGGTGATTTATAATCAACCCAAGTTGCTAGCTTCACATAGTCCTTATAAGTCCAGTTATAATCTCTAGTTAAAGAATATATTGGTATCTTATAGGTATTATTCTTTTTATTAAACGAAAACTCAGCTCTTATTAGCCTTGATTTATCATATATATTATCAACACCAAGCTTACCAAACATACTATCTAGGGTATGCTTAAGTATTCCTGGGAGATCCTTACTCGCTTTTAAACCGAATATATTAGGTATATGTACGTGAAATCCTGTTCCACTAAACCAAAGTTGGTTTTCAATTTCGCTACTATTTAGGAAATTCATTACTTTGTCTACAGGTTCCATGTTTTCATCTTTTATATCTATATCAAGGATTATCTCATCAATATCATATGTTCCCTGGTATGTCTTTACATTACCAGTAAACGTATCATCATAGATAAACATTGATCTATACAGCTCAGTCTTATATTTGATGTAGTTATGCAATTCATGCAGTGGGATAACATTACCTCTATTGGCAACGCTACCCACTGCTACTTCTATCATTCTAGGTGTAGTTTCCATGTGTTCTCCGTACTTTTATCTTTTGCTACAGAAATATGGTGCACACCTATATCTAATATGTGACCATTCTCCTTAAGTTTTCTCCACGCTCTAGCATAAGTGCTACCATTATGCATTTTGCCATACCATTCCTTACCAAATACTGGAATCTTTTGCTCTATCTCATGGCTGGAGATCGTAGGAAAAGTGGTGCCTTCTCCAAAGACACTGTAATCAAACTGCCAGTTATCTATTTTAGTTTTCAGATAATCCGTCAGAATATCTGTAGTAGTATTTCCTTTTTTAGTCATCTGATTTTTCTCCATCATGTATTAATTCTGTGTACCAACCACTATCAATACTATTCCATTCCTTCTCTAATCTTTGTTGGAATGCTATTGCCTCATCAAGAGTTCTGAAATTTCCAATGGAAACTGGTATATCAAGCTCTTCAAAGTAAGCATCATCTGTATCTTCCAACTCTATAGTTGTCCATAAATGGTATACTCTCATTGTTTTCTCCTTAATAATATTGAAGATGGATGGTATTCCCACCCACCTTCAATACATTTACTTCTTTACCAAGTGCTTAAATCGTCACTACCTGTAGTTTCGGGTGAGAATTTCTTATTAACACTTTCTCTATCCATGTTCTCAGGACGATAGTTCTTGATCCATTCGTTAGAAACATGTTTCTTGAATGTGTCAATTAGCACACGTTTGTTTTCGCCTGCTTTCGCGACCTCTTGGAAGTCAGAGTACTTAAGTTTTCCATCGTTTCTTTTACCAGAAACGTAGGTTAATCTCAGATACTTTCTTCCCATACAATCACGTAGTGCATCTTCCTCGAACTTATGGTCATCGGTTAGCTTGACATCAACGTCAATAGCCTCAAAGAAGGTGTTTATTCGCCTAGCAGTTCCAAGGCTAGTAACTTCACCAAAGTCATCTTTCTTTAATCTGCCACCAATGTAATGAGTTGGCTCAAAGGATTGTCCTATATCAATGGTTAGGCTTAAGCCAATATCATCTTTATAGTTATCGTGTTGCCAATCTGTTCCACCATATACTGGTTCTACGTTTGTAATTGTCACCTCGTTAACGAAAACACCTGACATGAACTCAATTGAGTCACTTGTTGTTTTCTTGTAGTTACTTATTAGTCCCATCTTTACTGGTTCTCCTTTGTTCTATTGTTTTTATGACTTTAGCCATAGTCTCATCAATCTCTACTTCTGTTTTAGAAGTGTCTTTCATTACAGACTTGATCTTATCAGTTTCTTCGTCTGAAAGCAACTTATGCCTTGAAAGCCTATCTAGCTTTACTCTTTGATCTACAGTCATCTTACCTTTTTCTGGCATTACACCATTATTTGTTTCTGGTATGTAATCAAGATCTCGAATATCTTCATTGATCCAGAGGTTAATACCATAGCCAAAGCACATACTAATTGCTTTTGCAACTGCTCTTCTAAACGTATTTGCTACTTGAACAGAATCTGGGTTAGCTACAGCCTCATTCTTATAGCCTGTTACTGCCAGATATTCATCATGTGTTAACACAACGTCTTCATCATGATCTGGAAGCGTATGAAAGGTATCTCTATAATAAAGTCTTACGTGTACAAGTTTACTTTGTCCACAATCTACTAGATTTACCAATTCATATCTAAAGAAAGGATCTATTTGTTTTATCATATCATGGCATTTAGCCCACGATAGATAGTCGAAGTTTCCTTTTCTTTCAACAAACTCTTTGTAATCCTTCTTCCTTAGTTCATTATATGGGTGTTCCATTGTAATCTCCTATTTTAAAACATATAAAAAGGGAGACAACGTGTGCTATCTCCCTTTTCTACTCTTTTTAGCTTAGTGCATGATGTAGAGCTATATGCTTTTCCATTATTTTTCTTTGATTGGTACTTTTTAGTGCTTCCGTACAGGCATTATAAAGTGACCATTGATTCCTTTCGGCAAATGGGCCATCTCCTGGGTTATCCCAGTGGTTTATGGCAGCCGTTAATTGGGTAGGTGAAAGTACATTATGTCCACGTAATAACCCAAGATTTCTGTAACCAGTATCGTGGGTGATACCCTTATTTTTCAGCTTTTCTTTGGTCTCTTCTATTTCGTGGAAACTCTGTCTGTATTGTACAAGCATATCATGTGTTTGCTCAAGCAGATCATCGAAAACAAGCTTAGTATGTTTTCTCATGCTCATTATCTTGCCAGTAAACACAAGATTGTCACATACAAATACTTGACCACCTACACATAGCTGGTTAGCAATTGATTTGTCATAGCTTGACCTAAATCCAACTGCCGTTCCTATATCATCGCTTGTCAGATCTGGTTCT